>Ga0224531_1000299_pt1 | contig 27666 bp, 19 predicted proteins | sample CBST100metaG_FD_179876 | JGI IMG/M metagenome (GOLD analysis project Ga0224531, IMG submission 179876) | Peat soil microbial communities from Stordalen Mire, Sweden - C.B.S.T100 | ecosystem: Environmental > Terrestrial > Soil > Wetlands > Peat | place: Sweden: Norrbotten County, Stordalen Mire...
CCCACAAACCTTGGAAATCGCTGCGGCGATTCCCACATTACCACCGCCACGACTACGACGGGGATGAGTGGAAATCCCCCTAAACCCGCCGGTTAAGGGATACGCATTCTGAGGGCAAGGTCATACCGTGTGGCTTAGACTCTCCAATTGGTCCATCCAGTTTCTCCTTTACGTGCGCTTTGATCGGCTCACGTTTGGAGTTTCTTGGATGGACTCCCGTAAATGTTAAACTGCTACTGCCACCCCGGCAGAGCCGGGGGATCTCCTCACCCTTTAGCCGGACACCAGTGACCGGATGCATAAATGCCAACCCAGGCTTCAACCCAAGAATCTTGGCACCTAAATGTATTATCAAGTACTTACAAGTGTTTGGCAGTTCCCGGGACCTGCTGTACGTTGTTGATTCTGCTAATGCGTCCGTTTTGAGACGAAAGGGGCGCTGGTTTGAATTCAGTTGTGCCCACCAAGTTAAGATTTTAAGCCATTCAATAGAATCCAATTTGCAAGGTTAAGCCGCTGAGAAATCAGCGGCTTTTGTCTTTTTACGTCCAAAGAAGTATCGTGGAAGCCATGTTTTAGCGGGGGTACGTCCTGGGGTATCAATCCCAAGGCTTGGGGTACGACGATATCCCCTCCGCATGTGGAGGATGCGCTGTGCCGCTGACCGATACGGAAATCCGCCGTTCCAAGCCTGGTGAAACTCCCTACAAGCTCTCGGACTCTCATGTTCGGGTGTTGAAGGGTGCTGAGATTTTTCTCCTTCCAAAAGAGTCTTGAAAGCCTGTGCCTGCGCTTCCCTCCGTTTCTCTGTCACCGTCTGCTGGTAAATATCCAAGGTAATCCGGCTATTGGCACGCCGAAGGAGTTCCTGAATCGTCTTGATCCCGACGTTATTCTGTCGGAGCAGGTTGGAAAGCCCATCGCGGAAGGAATGCCAGCCGATCTTCTTGTCAATCTTCAGGCGCTTCAGAACCGGGCGGATGTGCCGTCTTAGGATCATGTGCGGGCTGACCGGGTTCTCGCCGTTCTTGATCGCCGAAGGAAAGAGAAAGTCATCCGAGCAGTACTTGGGCCGTTCAACAGTTGCTCGAAGCGTTCCCCAATGACTCAGCCCCTAGCAATTTGATCCTCGGCCGAGGATCGACTTTCAATGCAGATGTCATCGACACTATGAAGAGGTTTGGCATCCAGTCCAAGCAAACCACGGTCCGTGGCGAAATGGCGTTTCGGAGCGTTGGGTCGACAATTGTCGCCGCGAACTCCTTTTCCATGTAATCGCTGTGAATGAACGCCACCTGAAGCGCCTGGTGCATGAGCACGTCCGCTACTATCACGACGACTGCGCTCATCTTGCATTATCGGAGGGAACGGCGTACCCGACGCCATCTCAGAACACGCTCGGCGCCTTCCTCGAATGGATTGCCCCTGAGTTCAAAGTCGGCGAAGAGCAAACGACGAATTCACGCCCCCCCTTGTCGTAGCCGAATTAAATATTGGCGAGGCACAACTCGCTAGAAACTGGCGTTCAAACGAGCGAACCCGCTATGCGCCGGACCGATCGCATTGCCGGAGAAGAGGCCACCAAAGTCAATGACGTTGAGGCGATTATTCAGGTTGTCCCCATCAACTTGGAGACGTATGTTCACCTTTTCGCTGCGGTAAAGATCGAATCCGACGGAAGAGTTGACCGCCAGCACAGGCCGCACACGGCCGCGGACGAAGTTGAGCCGCCCAACCACCTCCGGACCGTACTCGGCGAGAGCTTCTGCTTCGGCCCCTTGGTATTGGAAGGGCAGTCCCGATCCGTAGGCAGCACCCGCGGCGACCCAGATTCGGGGCGAAAGCGAATAAGTGAAGCGGGTTCTCACCGTATTGCGCTGGTCCTGCGAGTCGGGAAAGTGGCCAGCAACTTGAGCCAGCGCGCTGCCAGCATCGGCGCCGAGAAAGAGGCCGCCCGTAACAGGAAACCAGGCGTTGCCAACCATATAGGAGTAACTGACAAAGCCACTCAGTTTTCTCAGCCGGAGAATCTGCAACTTTCCATCCGCTCCGTAGATCACCGCCTTTCGAAAAGCGATGGGATAACTTACGCCAGTGTTCAAAAGCTGATCATCGTCCGAGTAGTTTCTGACGTCGCGACGGTACACATTCACGTCGAGACGTACCCGCTCTGCGAAGCTTTCAGTCAAGCCTGCTTCATAGTAATTGCCCCTGGATGGCTGCACCGGAAGGCGAAGGAACTGGCTGCTCAAAGCCTCAATTTGCGGCGAACTGGAGAGCAATATGTTCTCAGACGACGGGGTCTGAAATATACGATCAAATGAAGTGTGAAATGACGCATTGAGCGAGGGCAGATAATATCCCAGCGAAATACGGGGACTGACGGCATTGCGATTAAGAAGCAATTGGTAATGATCCCAGCGCAGGCCCGCCTGGATGGTCCATTTGTCCAGACGGATCAGATCTTCGACGAAGCTGGATTGCTCGAGATCGGGGCGCTGCGCTTGAAAAGCGAAGTTCGGAGCCGTATCCGGATCAAATTGAAGCGGATCGGTAATCGAGTAGCTGAAGTGCTCATGCAGGAAGCTGGCGTCCGATTCGACTCCGGTCTTGAATTCCTGATGGCCCTGATGATGGGAGACGGTTCCTTTGAAATAGCCTTCACGAAGAGCACTGTGTTGGAAGACAATCATTGGCGTCGAATTCAGATTGGAGCTGAGATCGTCTGACTTGTCCCGCATCATGCCGGCAATCGCGATCAAACTATCAGCGGAGACAATGTGCTGGTAATTGGCGGTTCCCACCGTCTCATCGTTGGCTCCTTTCTGGATTTGACCTGCCTGTTGTTGCACTAGCTCATTGGGAATGAGAAATCGCGACGATTCGTGGCGAATGATGAAACTCACGCGATCTTTATCGGTGAGATCTCGCTCGTACCTGACTGAGAAGTCTTCACTCGCGCCATGGTTGGTAAAGTTCTCTGGCACGACTGGGTTGAGATAGTGGCTTGTTGTTCGCCGGGAGGCGCCTACGCCAAGCTCGTTCCTGCCCCACACGTCCTGTAACTGGCCGTAAGAGGAGGCTGTTTCGTAGCTGCCACCGGAGAGGACAAGCTGCCCGTGCAGTCCAGACTCGGTCTGTCGCCGCGTGTTCAGTTCCACCACGCCACCCAGCTTCCTGCCGTATTCCGCAGGAAACCCTGCGGTGTAAATGCTCACAGAATCCAGCTCATCTGCCTCGACCTCCTGGCCGGAGCCGGGAAATCGGTTATCTGTTTGCGGCATGCCGTCCACCACAAATTGTGTCTGGTATTCGGAGCCACGTGGATGAAGAACCGCATTGCCTTCATAGAGCCAACCAGGCTGGGAATTGACCAGATCCTGAACGGACCGGCCAGGCAGCGCGGAGAGGCGCTGCTGGATCTCTTTGGCGCCTATGTGCATTGCCGAAGAGGGGAGATAAGGATCGATCAAAGTGCTGGATCCGGTTACAGTGATCTCGGTGACTTGCGAAGCGAAGCGGAGCTGTGCGACCTCGTCGATGGGCAGAGCGGAGCGGACAACAATGATCTTCGAATAGGGAGCAAGTCCCGGCTGCAACACGTTCAGCTGATAGACACCGTATGGAATCTGCTTGACGATTGTCACGCTGACCCCATCGCTCTTGAACGATTTGTCAAAGCCATTGCCCGAGCAACGCAACGCAACCAAGGCGCTGATTGGGGCGCCGGACGGATCTGTGATCCTCAGGTGCACCTCACCGTAATTGGCCTGGCTCCACAGCGGCGCCGCTCCAAGCAGGAGAAGGACAAGCAAGCTCTTCATTGGTATCGGACCTCGACAAGCGGCTAGTCCTTTTGGCCGGACCAGAATTGAATACGTAACTATCTGATGCGTTGAAGGCCGGTGGAGGTTCTATCTTCAATCGACTGAAGGCCGACCGGCGCAGTTGACAAACGGCATCAGCAGATGGCCTGGACTCAGGAGCCAGAAAGCTAAGTTGCAGAAAATGCGACGAAAGATCTCTCGCCTTAATCTACTAATCACCGGGTGGTAAGAATGTCTCTTCATGGACAACTGGCCCAGCCGCGTAAAAGCTAAGAACCAGCTGGAAAGGGGCGTACCGGATGACAAGGCGTGCATCGATGCGCAGGAGAGCGAGCACTTCAATGCTGTTTCTCGCGCTTTGCGTTACCTGCAGCATGGCGCGCGTGGAAGCCCAGGCGCCGAAACCTAAATGCCCGGTCGCGATTGGCCGCGTCGAGCTGTTCTACAACCACGAGGGCGGGCAGTCCAGGCCCCAACTCAAGGTCGGGTTTGGCAACGACGCCGGAAAGTCCATTTCCTCCGTCACCTTCAGTTTGTCGACTCTTGATTCCGGCGGCTATCCTCGTCCCTATCCGGACAGCCTGACGTATGGCGACGGCATGGAAACCGGTCAGAAGAAGGTTTTCGTATGGGATCTGGCAGCCACATCGGTGGACATTCATCGGACGGGTGAAACGGTTATCGTGCAGAAAGTGGATTTTGCCGATGCCACAAGCTGGACAGACGACGGCTCAGAGTCTTGCATGTTTAAGGTCGACTTTCACGCCAAATGAGCAATGCGCCGGGAACCCCTCTGGCTGGCAATGGCGGATGGTGGGTTAAAGAGATGCAGGAGGCCTGCCGGGAGCAAGCTCCTGCTTTCGCTGAAGCATGAAGTGAACACAGTTGTCTTTCCCCAGGGATCCACGCTGGAAATGGTGGACAGTCGGCCGCTGGTGGCTCACTCGCCAGGATGCCCGCGTATACCTGGATTTCAATGCTGTGCGGGTACGTGCCGGTTCCGAGCAATCGCCCGCGGTCGCGCGCAAAGAGAAATTACACTTGCACGATGCGCTTTCGCTTTCAACATCGGCAGCGCGCGCGGGAGAATAGGTAATGACCTTGCAATCCGGCTGGGTGCCTTCGACCCGAATGATCGGGGTGGCAGTCTACCTGTTCACTGTGGCTTCATGCTGCGTCGCATGGGCCAGAGGCGGCGGAAAGCCGCGCAGGCGGCGGCTGGCTGTGTGGCTTGCGGCCTTGGAAGTGGGGCTGCTGCTGGACATGGCGTCGAATGGACGCTGGGTTCTGCACGACCTGCTGAAGAACGAGGCCATTGCAGAGAATCTATATTCTCAACGCGCTTCGCCACAGAAGGCGGCGCTGGTGCTCTTGTGTGCGGCAGCAGTTGCCGGTATGGGCTTGGCCTTGCACTTGCTTCGCCGCCGGGCTGGCGCAGCCCTGGCCGTCTGCGGCGCGATTCTTTCGTTGAGCTTCTGGTGCGCCGAGGTTATTTCGCTGCACGCGTACGACGCGGCATTTCACTCGAAGGCGCATGGAGTAATGTTTGTGGGCCTGGTGTGGGTTGCAGGCGCACTGATGACCGGCCTTGGCATGCTGTGGGACTTGCGGGCGTCCCATGACGCAAGCCAGCCAGGTGTCCGCTGCGCAGCTGCTCCGCCCTCTTACCTCACAGATTCCTGACAAAGAAGTCGGTGAGTCGCTGAAAGAGGATGAGGCGCGCTCCAAAATCGTCGAAGAGATCACGGCGATCCGGAAACAGCAGCAGGTCCGCATATTTCCCTTTATCCAGAAGCTCATCAAGCAGCATCAGGGAGTTTTCCTGGTGGATGGTCTCATCCAGTGTTGCCTGTGCAAGCAGGAGAGGCGCGTTGAGATTCTTGGCATTATCAAGAGGAGAAGAGGCAAGCCATCCGTCCTGGTTGCGCTCCGGATTTTCAAGATAACGCTCGGTGAAAACCGCGTCATAGAGATGCCAATCGGTGATGGGAGAACCGGCGAATCCGGCCTTGAAAAGCAGCGGTCGATCAAGCATTCCGTGAAGTGCGAGGAAGCCTCCATATCCCCATCCGCAGATGCCGATGCGCGCCTTGTCCACCCAGGGCAGCGAGCGCAGATACAGTACTCCGTCTCGCAGGTCGGACATCTCCGGCCCGGAGAACCGCAGATGCACCGGCTCCTCAAACCGATGACCACGTCCGGCGGAGCCACGGTTATCCATAGCAAAGACGACGTAGCCCTTTTGCGCCATGAGCGAAAACCACAGAGAAAGTTCGCCGCCCCATGCATCGCGCACGATTTGCTCGCCAGGCCCCCCGGCAACATAGAGGATCACCGGGTATTGGCGCGCGGGATCGAAGTCCGGCGGCTTCATGATCGACGCATTCAGATCCATGCCCAGGTGTGTCTTCACCGTCAGGAACTCGATTGGGCTCACCTGGTTTGCTGCCAAGTCGCCGGGCACCTTGTCACTTAGACTTGTTACCCATCTTCCATCGCGGCGAAGCAGTTCCTCCCGCGAGCGCGTGGCGTGGTTTGACCAGCGATCCACAAAAAGATCGCCCGAAGGCGAAATGAGCGGGTCGTGAGTTCCCTTCTCCTGTGTGATGCGCGTCAAGCCCGAACCATCTGCGTTGACACGATACAGTTGGCGCTCCAAGGGGCTTTCTTTAGTGGCTGTAAAGTAGACAGCGCCGGCAGTTTCATCGATTCCAACCAGCGAAGTCACATCCCACTCGCCCTGCGTGAGTTGGGTGAGTTGGCGCCCGGAAATGTCGTAAAGATAGAGATGGCGATGTCCTGAGCGCTCGCTGGACCAGAGGAAGCGGCGTGCGTCTTTAAGAAAATGCAGATCGTTGCTCAGATTGATCCAATACGCATCCGCCTCCGTCAGGATCGTGCGCACCTTCCCGGTGGCTGCATCCGCCAGAAGAAGATCGAGAGTTTTCTGGTCGCGGCTGAGGCGTTCGATAGCAAGCTGCTTGCCGTTCGGCAACCACTGAACCCTTGGAACATAGACGCTGGCCGTGCTGCCAAGATCGACCTGACGAGGCCCGCGTCCTGGCACTGCTTGTACAAAGAGGTGAACCCCGGGAATGGCCCCACCAGGCTTTGGATAGGCTATCGAGTGCTCCTCGCCATTCGTACTGCGCAGGGAATACTTGTCCACGGCGCGATCGTCGGTCTCGATCCAGGCCATCGACGACGAGTCTGGCGACCACCAATAGGCCACATGCATGCCCAGTTCATGCCCATAAACCCAGTCCGGCTCGCCTTCTCGCAAATCGCTCTTTCCCGCAGGCGCAAAGGCGCGAGCAGCACCGGTAGCAGAGCTTGCCATCCATATTGAATGGCCAAGGATAAAGCTCACAAAACGGCCGTCAGGGCTGAACTGCGGACTGCCAAGGCCTTTTCCATCGGTCACAAGATGTCGCGAGGATCCGGCATCGAGATCATACAGAGCAAGAGAAGCGCCGCTGGCGAGCAACAGAACGTGACCATTCGGAGCCCAGACATAGTCCTGAAGCTGTCTTGACTCATCGTCCTCTTCAGCGCCGAGCGCGGCATCGCGACGAGCGGCACCCAGGGCTGAAGTGATCTGCGCATCGGAGAGGAGAAGCGTTTGGTGGCCCGTTGCGGTATCGACGCTCCAGATCTCCGCGCCTGCGGAGCGTGATGGCACGTTGCCCGGCCCGATAACTTTGCGGATAAAGCTAAGACTCTTGCCAGCAGGATTCCAGGCCAGGTTGGTGGGCATGCTCCTGCTCTGGTCGCGCTCCTCCGCAATGCGGCTGACAGGAGTCTTGGCTGCAGCCACGTGCTGCGCAGATAGTTTTCCATTTCCCACTGCAAACGGGATCCACGCCAATGCCAGGATCAACTGTCGCGAAGACTTGCCAACCACTTTGCCGATGATACCCCTCCTTGATAAGTATGAGCCTTGCGGAGATTGTAGCAGGCAACAATTTCTTGCATGGTTTATCGAGATAAATCTACGTTCTCCGCACTTGGACAAGAAGTTGCTGGAGAGTCCGCACATAGAAAACTCGACAATAAATTGCCGAGTTACCATGTGACCGCTGGGAGTTACCAAAGCCTGCAATGTAATGCCTTTTCCTAATCTACAATAAGCGAGTCTGCACTCCCCAAACCTGCAGGCTGCAATTCCCCACGTCGCATGTATTACCAGTGAACAACACAAGAGCAGTAAATGTTCCACGCTAGCGCGCATCTTCAGTCCAACAAGTTGCTTGCGCTTTAACTCATTCGATCTATTCAGCGGACGAACGAGCGGCAGAGCTGTCGGCGGAGCCAGGTTTAGAGGCAACGAGCAAGGGGAGAGAGAATGCAAGCTCTCGCTCCAGAACCACATGAACCAGCAAGAACGGAGTCTTATGTCGGGTTTGAATGGATCGCGCGGAATAGGAATGGGACTGAGCAAAGGCCTGCGGACATGGTTCGCGACGTGGCTTCTTCTGACGTTCGGCAGCTTGTCGATACATGCGCAGGTAAGTGTAACAACCTGGCGCAACGACATTGGTCGGACGGGACAGAACCTCAACGAGACGATCCTGAACACCTCCGACGTAAACCCTCCGCAGTTTGGCAAGCTTTTCTCGCAACCCGTGGACGGGTCCGTCTACGCGCAGCCGCTCTACCTTCCCGCTGTGTCCATCGGCGGACAATCGCACAACGTCGTCTATGTCGCTACCGAGCACGACAGCGTCTACGCTTTCGATGCGGACAATAATGGCGGCGGGAATGCCAGCCCTCTGTGGTTTGCCTCACTGCTGACTGCGGCGCACGGAGCCGCGGCAGGAGCCACTACAGTGTCTTCCAATACAGTGGGCACGGATATTACCCCGGAGATAGGAATCACCGGAACGCCGGTCATCGATCCGGCAAGCGGCACACTCTACGTGGTAAGCGCTACGCAGGAAGGCAGCAACTTTGTGTTGCGCCTGCACGCCCTTGACGTGACCTCGGGTGCAGAGAAGATGGGAGGACCGGTCGCCTTGACCGCAACGGTTCAAGGTACCGGCAATGGCAGCTCCGGCGGCACGCTTAGCCTGGACTCCGAATGGCAGAACCAGCGTCCAGGGCTTTTGCTGCTCAACGGCATTGTCTATGTCGGGCTCGCATCCCATGGCGACAACGGCCCGTGGCATGGCTGGATCCTTGGATACGATGCAGCAACGCTGCAACAGACAGGTGTCTTCTGCACCTCGCCGAACGGCGTCGGCTCCGGAATCTGGATGGGTGGCGCCGCCTTGGCAGCCGACGTGCCCGATCCGGTTAATCATCCGTACGGGCGGATGTTTATCGCTACAGGAAACGGCGACTACACGGCGACAACGCCATATGGCTCGGGCATGGACTATGGAGACAGCATTCTGAACCTGGACCTGACCAAGGGCGTGCCAACCATCCAGGATGAGTTCACTCCCGCGAATCAAGCCCAGTTGGACGCCTACGATGGAGACCTGGGAGCGGGAGGGGTGTTGATTGTTCCCAATCAGACCTCGGGCAGTTATCCCCACCTGCTGGTGCAGGCTGGAAAATCGGGCGAAGTCTACCTGCTCAATCGCGAGAACCTGGGCGGATACAACACTTCCGGCGACAAGGTGGTCCAGGGACTTACGTATGCAGTGGGCAACGTAGGTTCCTGGACCATGCCGGCCTATTGGAATGGAACAGTTTATTATTGGGGATCGCAAGACACGCTGAAGGCATTTCCGCTGGCCAATGGGCTGCTCACCGGGCCCACCGCACAATCTGCTGAGAAGTACGGGTTTCCCGGAGCTAACCCTGTCATTTCAGCCAATGGCAACACGCAGGGGATTGTCTGGAGCATCGAGTCCGACGCGTATTCAACTTCTGGTCCGGCTGTTTTGCAGGCCCACAGCGCCAGCAGCGCTTCCACCACACTCTATTCAAGCAGCACGAACTCCGTGCGCGACAACCCCGGTCCTGCGGTCAAGTTCACAGTGCCTACCGTGGCAAATGGCAAGGTTTATGTCGGCGCGCTGGGACAGGTGAGCGTGTATGGGCTGCTCAATGGACTGCAACTGGCATCGAGTCCAGTATTGAGCCCCGGGGCAGAGACCTTTAATGGAAGTCTCGCGGTGAGCATCACGGAGGCGACCCCAGGCGCAACCATCTACTATACCCTCGACGGAAGCACGCCGACTGTATCCTCACCGGTCTACACTGCCCCGATTGTCCTAAAAGCAACAACGACGATCCAGGCTATGTCGAGTGCCCCCGGTTACCTTCAAAGCGAGGTGACCTCCGGGACGTATACCGACTCCGCGCAGGCCAGCACGCCGGTCTTCGACCCCAGCGGCGGCACCTTCGCGCAACCACTTTCGGTGACCATTGCCGATGCAACTGCCGGGGCTGCGATTTACTACACGACTGACGGGACAACGCCGACGGCGGCCTCGACTCTCTACACCACAGCAATCTCAGTAAGCACCACAGAGAACCTGAGCGCGATTGCAATCGCTCCGGCCCTTGCCAACAGCGGCGTGGCGACGGCGTCCTACACGTTGAACATTGGACAAACCGGGATTGACTTTCCCTTGGGGTTTGCAGGCACTCAAGGAACCATGGTCTTGAACGGAAGCGCCGGCCTGGACGACTCCCGCCTGCAAATGACTAACGGCGCCACCGGCGATAGCGGGTCGGCATGGTACTACCAACCCGTGAATATTCAGGCGTTCACCACCGAATTCAGTTTCCAGTTATCCAATCCTGCAGCCGACGGCACGACCTTCTCGATCCAGGGAAATAATATCTATTCCTTGGGCTACGCCGGATCCGGGCTTGGCTACCAGTCGATTCCCAACAGCATCGCGATCAAGTTCGATTTCTATAACAACGCCGGCGAGGGCCCGGACTCAACCGGCCTATATGTCAATGGCGTCAGTCCCACCATTCCCGCCATTGACCTCAGCGCAACAGGTATCGATCTGCACAGCGACGATACGATGGACGTTCAACTGTCTTACAACGGCACCGCGCTCTCCATGGCCATCACCGACATGGTAACCGGAGCCGCATACTCCACCAGTTGGCCGGTCAACATTCCCTCAATCGTCGGCGGCAACACCGCCTATGTTGGCTTTACAGGCGGAACTGGCGGCCTCACATCCAGCCAGAAGATCCTCACGTGGGTTTACAACATCGGATCGGGCACCTTGCCCCTGACGACGTCACCTACCTTCAATCCTCCCGGCGGAATCTACGGCACGGCGCAACAAGTGACAGTTGCGAGCACATCCGTAGGCGCAGTCATTCATTACACGACCAACGGAACAATCCCCACCAGTTCGTCGCCCGTCTACACCGCGCCCATTGCGATGAGCACCTCCAGAACCCTGAAAGCGATCGCAATTGCTCCAGGGTACGGCTCCAGCGCCATGGGAACTGCAACGTACAGCATCGCTCCAATTCTGCCTGTGCCGATATTGACTCCGTCCCCGGGAACCTACACCACCGCACAAACAGTCACCATTGCGAATCCTACGTCGGGGACCGCGGTCTATTACACAACGGACGGATCCACGCCGACCACATCGTCGAACCTCTATAGCGGTCCAGTCATAGTCAGCGCAAACGAGACTTTATACGCCATCGCCGCGGGAACAGGCTACAACAACAGTCCTGCAGCCGGTGGACTGTATTCCATCGCCCCCCAGCTCCCCGCGCCCACGATCTCCCTTGCCGGTGGAACCTACTCGTCAACACAGACGGTTACCCTCGGCGACCCGACTGCGGGAACCACTATCTACTACACCACCAACGGCACCCCGCCAACGACGGCATCGACCGCGTACAGCGGCCCGATCAGTGTGAGCACTTCTGAGACGCTGCAGGCTATCGCTGTAGAGGCGGGCTACACCAGCAGCCCGATTGCCGCGGCCGCCTACACCATCGGCACGGGAAGCACCACGTACATCAGCTATCCGAGCAGCGCCTTCACCGCCAACAATCTGTCTCTCAACTATGGCGCCGCTGTAACCGGCGGAGTGCTGCAGCTGACCGACGGAGGAACCGGAGAAAATCGAAGCGCATGGTTCGCGACGCCCGTGCCGGTACAGAGTTTCATTACCGACTTCACCTTCCAGCAGACCAACGCCACGGCAGACGGCATGACCTTTACGATCCAGGGCAGCAACATCTGGGCGCTGGGCTACGCCGGAGGCGGACTCGGCTACCAAGGAATTCCCTCGAGTGTAGCGGTCAAGTTCGATCTCTATAGCAACGCAGGCGAAGGAGTGGATTCGACGGGACTCTATACCGGTGGAGTTGCTCCCACCGTGCCTTCGGTCGACCTGAGTTCCACCGGGATCAACCTGCACAGCGGAGACGTTATGCATGCCCACATGGTCTACGACGGCACCAATCTGGCCATGACGCTCACCGATACGGTGACCAGCGCCGCGGTGACCGAAGTGTTCCCCGTGAATATTCCCAGCCTGGTGGAAGGCAGTGTGGCATTTGTCGGATTCACCGGCAGCACCGGCGGCATGGGTGCAACACAGAATGTGCTGTCGTGGACTTACATGAGTCCGGCAGTGCAAGTCGCAGCAGCAGTTCCCACGTTCTCGCCCGCAGCCGGCACCTACTCGGCAGCGCAGACGGTGACCCTGAGCGACGCGACGGCAGGCGCTACTATCTACTACACCACCAACGGCACCGCGCCTACCACCTCCTCGACGAAGTACAGTGGTCCGATCAGCGTGAGTTCTTCTGAGACGCTGCAAGCCATCGCTGTGGAGACCGGCTACACCAACAGCCCGGATGCATCGGCTGCTTACACCATTGCCGCTGCAAGCATCACCTACATCAGCTATCCGAGCAGAGGATTTACGGCCAGCAACCTGTCTCTCAACTATGGCGCGGCTGTCACCGGCGGAGTGCTGCAACTAACCGACGGAGGAACCGGGGAGAACCGCAGCGCCTGGTTCGCTACGCCTGTTCCGGTCGAGAGCTTCACAACCGACTTCACCTTCCAGCAATTGAACGCCACGGCCGACGGCATGACCTTCACGATCCAGGGCAGCAGCATCTGGGCACTGGGTTACGCTGGAGGCGGACTGGGCTACCAGGGAATTCCCTCGAGTGTCGCGGTCAAATTCGATCTCTATGGCAACGCCGACGAAGGAGTGGATTCCACTGGGCTATATACCGGCGGCGTTGCTCCCACCATGCCTTCGGTCGACCTGAGTTCCACCGGGATCAATCTGCATAGCGGAGACGCAATGCATGCCCACATGGTCTACGACGGCACCAATCTGACCATGACACTAACCGATACGGTGACCAACGCTACGGCGACCGAGGTGTTCCCTGTGAATATTCCCAGCCTGGTGGGAGGGAGCGCGGCCTATGTGGGATTCACTGGTGGCACTGGGGGCATGAGCGCATCACAGAACGTGCTGTCGTGGACCTACACAGCGCCGTAGTTCACCTTGGGCGCGGTCCGTCCTGTCCGGTGAAGGGAGATTCACTCGGGCAGGATTTCAATCGCATTGACGCACGGGTAGTTGCGGATGGGATGAAAGGTAAAAACCAGCTTACCCTGGGCATCGGGCCTGAGGCCGCGAAACTGTCTCAAAAGTGCGCGATTGGCCCCACCCGCTTCCTTGTAGATATCAAGATCCTTCAACAGCGTCGTCCCATTGAAATAAACATCGAAGACACGACTTCCGGTTCCACCTCCTCCCGCGTTGCACGGTCCGTGATACGGCTCGCTGAAGTGCAGAACGGCAGTGTAACTGCCCTTCGGCACTGGAAACGTGTAGGTAAAGTTGCCAAAACGCTCGGCCGTGTAGAGGCCGGGATCGTCGCTGCCGGAGGGCGCTTTTGCAAGCGTATGGGGACGGCCGCCTGAATAATACCGGTCCGGAGCCCATAGCACGCCCGAGGATGACGAGTACGGCACACTGCGGGCCGTGATGCGCAACGGATTCATGCGGTGGGGCGATGCAGGGAGCACTTCAATGGCGGAAACGATCGCATCTGAGTTATGGGAGACGAAGCGAAGATGCAGCAATCCGTCAGCGCCCGGTTCAATGTCGCTGAAGACTTTCTCATCGGCGATACCGGGACCGCCGGCATCGCCCAGGATGTCGAAATGGTCGAGCACCGCCTGGCCGTTGACGAGTACATCGAAGATGCGTGATGTTTCGCCGCCTCCGGCCACGGCGTCGATGCCGTAAATCGGCTCGACGAAATAGAGATGTAACTCGTGCGCCCCCGGTCGAAGAGGGATGTTGTACTCGAAGGATTCGCCACCGCGGAAATGAGTCCAGAGATTGCGATCTTCGACTCTGCCCAACGATTCTGCGACCACATCTTCAGTGTGACCGCCGCGATAGTAGCGGTCGCCGCTCCATGCTCTACCCAGTTGATCGATGTACTTCGGTTCGGAGGTACCCGCCAGGATGCGTACCGTGTCCTCGGCCGATGTGGGCGCTGCCACCGCAACTGCAGCAGTAGCCTGGACTGGCGAGTGCCGCTGCGCTTTGACATATGCGGCAGCAAACAGAACAGCGGTGGCAGCTACGCCGAGAGCACCGAGCAAATACGCGCGCCTGCGGGACACCGTTGGAATGAGGACTGTCGGCTCCGCCTGCTCGACTTCCTGGGACTCCGATGGCGGGATGACGGTCTGTTGCGGCGCGTCGGCCAGCTGAAATATGGGCGCGCACTGCCCCTTAGGCAGGCGGATTCGCAGCGCACGATCCTGCCCCGCGTCCTTGTAAAAGGCTTTCAGGCAGTCCCGCAAACGGGCTGCCTGTACACGGACGATGGGATTTTCAGCAGGCTGAAAGTCGGCCGGACGGCCCAGCGCCTCGACCGCGATGGTGTACTCCTCAACTAGTCAGCCCGGCCCTGAAAGTGCTCCTCACAGATGTAGCGCAGAAAGCTGGAGAGGGCAGGAGCTCGCCGCAAGTTGGCCGACGCCAGCACTACGTCCAGTTCAGCCCGCATCTGGGCAAGCGTCGACGAGGTGGAGGACGGCTCCAACTCAGGCATCTCCTGATGGCGTAAATGAAATTGAGTCGTAGATCAATTTCTGATTATACGAGAGGGAGCACCGTGCTGTTTCCCATGGCGATTCCAATCGGAGTGCTCCTCCAGTGGCCTCGTAACGTTAGCAACAGACGGGAAAAACAGTCAACCTTTCAGCTGTAACCGTTCATCGGAAGTACGCGTGCAACTCTCTTATATTCAACTATATCTACGGATTATTACGCGCGTCATGAAGCATCTCCTTACCTGAGGATACTTTTCCGGGGTGCAACGCAAGGCCAATGATGCTTCTCGAGAACCGAAGAAGGCAAAGCGTTCCTGTCCGACACAGCCAGGCAAACGCATCGCCGGACGGTATTGAGGAGAGATGGAGCCATGATGAAGGATCTGGTCTGGTCGATTGCGGTGCTCGGCGCACTTTTGCCGACCAGCGGAACGCTCACAGCCGCCGAAGAGATGCCGCGCATCATCCACAAACAAGGAAGGCACGCACTGCTGGTCGAGGGAGAGCCCTACTTGATTCTGGGCGCCCAAATGAACAATTCCAGCGCATGGCCACGACTGCTGCCTGCGGTGTGGCCCGCGAGTGAGGCCATCCACGCCAATACGTTAGAGGCGCCCGCTTACTGGGAGCAGATGGAGCCGACCGAAGGCACCTTCTACTTCAGCAACGTGGATGCACTGGTACAGGAATCGCGGCAGCATGAAGTTCATCTGATATTGCTTTGGTTCGGAGTTTGGAAGAACGGCAGCATGCATTACGCGCCGGAGTGGGTCAAAGACGACCTGCAGCGGTTTCCCCGCATGAAAGACGCACACGGCCGTGAAATGGACATTCTCTCCGTTCACTCGAAGGCGACCCTGGCCTCCGACAGCGCGGCGTTTGCGGCCTTGATGCAGCATCTGAGGGTGATTGACGGAGAGCGGCACACGGTTTTGATGGTTCAGGTAGAGAACGAATCCGGAGCCTGGAACACGGATCGCGACTACAGCGAAGCGGCCCAGGAAGCCTTTGATGGCGCGGTTCCGCGTGAACTCGCCACTGCGCTTGGAGCCAAGAGTGGAACTTGGCGCCAGGTTTTTGGAGAACAGGCAGAGGCCAGCTTTTCAGCCTACAATGCGGCCCGATTTATAGAGGCCGTCGCAGCCGCCGGCAAGGCGGAGTTCCCATTGCCGCTCTACGCCAACGCGGCGCTTTACGACCCAGCTACTGCTGCTCCGAAGGCGGGTCGAGATTACCCCAGCGGCGCGCCGGTCCCGGTTGAGTTCGCCATCTGGAAGTTTGTCGCCAAATCCATCGACCTGCTCGCTCCCGACATCTACATGCGCGACAACGGCTGCCTGCGCACGCTCAACAACTATGCGCGAACGGACAACCCGCTGGCAATTGTCGAGATGAGCAACGATCCTTACTGCGCGAAGTACTTCTTCCCCGTCCTTGGGCACGGCGGCATCGCATTCGCACCGTTTGGTGTCGATTATACGGGCTACGAAAACTACCCACTCGGCGCACAGAACACCAGCGACGAATCACTCGCCGGATTCGCCGCCAATTTCCGGCTCATCCAACCCATCCAGCGTGCGGTGGCACGCCTTAACTTCGAAGGACACCTCGAGACATCGGTTAAGGAACTGAACGCCAGGTCGCAGACGCTGAACTTTGGCGATTGGCAGGCGACCGTCTCCTTTGGCCTGCCTCAATTTGGCGCCACCGGTAACCCACCGGGAAATCCAGGAACTGATGGACGCGCGTTAGTGGCTCAGTTGGGTCCAAACGAGTTTTTGGTCACGGGCATAGGCGCCCGGGTCGAGTCCGCGCGCACCGATGCGGGCAGTAAGCAATTCGAATACACACGCGTCGATGAGATAGACATCAGCAATCCGGACGCTCCGCCTCTGCGCCGTTGGAACGGCGACCAGACCGACTACGGCCTCAACTTCACAAGAGTGCCGCGGATATTGCGCATCAAGCTGGCAACTTGCTGAAGCATTCACCCCACGCAATCAAGCGCCGCGAAACGGATGCGCGCCGTTGTGTCTCGCGCATCCGCGGAGGAAGCCTCATGCGTGTTGCTGCCCAAGGTTAACGGAAAGAAGGGAAGGCTCGAATGGAAATCGCACGTGGTAGTTTTCGTACGTCCGCATATCTATTTCATGCGCTGAATGTATGCTTGTGTACCGCAGCGCTCTGGGCACAGGAGCCAAAACCACTGCACATTCCCCGCGCCATCCGGCCGCCTACGCTCTCCGACTTTATCGAGGGTGCACCGAAGGAGCCCGCCGCAGTGGTCACGACCTTCAACCAGTTCTATCCGCATGATGGCGCTCCGGTGAGCCAGCCCACCACAGCCTATCTCTCCTATGACAGTAACAATTTGTACGTTGGTTGGATATGCAAGGACGATCCGAGCCTGATCCGAGCGCGCGTGGCACCGCGCAAGACTATCGACACCGATGATCGCGTCACGATCAACATAGACACATTTCACGATCACAAACACTCCTATTGGTTCGATGTGAACCCCTATGGAATTCAATCCGACGGACGCACAACGGACGGTATCGGCGACGATGCCAGTTGGGAGGGGCTATGGTATACCGAAGGCAAAATCACCGAGGGAGGCTATGTGGTTCTCGAAACCATTCCCTTTCGCACCCTCCGTTTTCCGCGCGGGCCGCATCAGATTTGGAATATTCTCCTGGGACGCTTCATCCAGCGTTCGAGCGAGTTTTCTGTCTGGCCGACGTTGACTGAAAACAAGTCGGAGTTTGTCGGGCAGTTCGCGCCGATCGAGATTGATGAAGACATTTCTCCGGGCCGCAACATTCAGTTCATTCCGTATGGATTGCTTGAGCGCGACAAATACCTGGACACGGCGAACGGATTCCAGCAGCAGAACGATCATCATCCCGGGCTGGACGCGAGGGTGGTGCTCCATGACTCCTTCACGCTCGATCTGGCCGCCAATCCCGACTTTAGCGAAATCGGTTCAGACGATCCCAAGGTCACCGCCAATCAGAGATATGAAGTGACGTATGCCAAGCGCCGGCCCTTCTTCCTGGAAAATGCGTCCGTCTTCATCACTCCCGAGGAGTTGTTCTTTTCACGTCGCACTGTCGATCCGCAAATCGGCGTGCGACTGACGGGGTCGCTGCAACGATGGAATATGGGCGCGCTCATTGCTGACGACCGAGCACCCGGCGAACTGCTGGTGCAAGGCGAAAGCGGCCACGGCAGTCGCGCTTACGACTCTGTTGCCCGCGTTGAACGCGAGTTCGGTCACCAATCGCACGCCGGCCTGTTCCTCAGCAACGACAGCTTCAACTCTGGCTGGAATCGAGCGGCCTCGCTGGATTTGCGGTTGCTCATGGCGCGTAGCTGGATGATCAGCGGCCAGGCAACAACTACGCAAACCCGCCAGACGGGGGGCGGCTATGATGCCGTCCCCGGCTACTATCTCAAGGCGACAACCACACCACCCTGCAATCGCTCTTTATTGATCGCTCAAAGGGGATGGATGTGTCCCTTGGCTATCTGAATCGCACGGATCTTCGCAGTTGGGAAAACTATGCCACGTATCCGTGCAAACCGCAACGACGGGCGGTGCTGTCCTTTGGGCCAAGCTTCGATTCCGTTCTGGTCTACGATCATGCGCAGACTTTGCAGAACTGGTCGCTCTCTCCGGGGCTTTCCATCACACTTCCCAGGCTTACCTGGATGACAGCCACGCGGTGCGAATCGTACGAACGCTACAGGGGCTGAACTAAGAGAGCCTATCAACGATCAATCTTGGAGGTTCATGGTATAAGTGGATCGACGTGAGCGCCCTCTATTCCCAGGGAAAGCAACCCGACTATGATTCTCCGGCGAATATCGCGCCCTTTGTTGCGCGTGCCAACAACGCATCTGCAACTGTGACTCTGCATTTACAGTCCCGGCTTCGCATGGACGAGATTTATTACTACACGCGATTGGCGGTGCAGCCCCAATGCAGGACCGAGAAGTCCGCTCCCGGCGACATCTTCACCAATCACTTGATGCGATCGAAACTCAACTACCAATTCACGCGAGACTTCGCATTCAACGCAATCCTCGACTATAACCCACTGCTCCCCAACAGCACACTTGTCACTGACACTTACTCCAAACAAGCCGACGCAACGTTACTATTCACCTATATGCCCCATCCGGGGACCACGTTCTATCTTGGCTACGCAAACACATTTCAAAATATTTCCTATGACCCGGATACGAAGCACACCTATCTCCAGACGCGGCTTCCCAGGACTGCAACCGACAGGCAGGTGTTTATGAAATTCAGTTACCTCCTGCGCTTCTGATGAGCCCGGCGCCCGACGAACTTTGGAACCTCGCGCAGCCACTATCCGGATAGGCTCTTCCCTGCGCGTCCAAATCCGCACGACCACATCGGGATGACACCAGAGAAGGGAGCGCTGGAAGTCGCCGAGCAGAGGGCTTATCTCCAGCATACCCAGGAATGGAGGACGCACCGTGAGCAGAACCGCCGCGAACACCAAGATGGTACGGAAGAGGATCTGCCTGGCAGGCCCTATTTGGACAAGACGCTGGTGGTGGTTGCGGCGCAGAAGGATGGGCCAGATTCCCGATGCCTTGTCTGCCAGTTGACGCAGCATTCATCTGCTTCGACACATCCGGAGAGCAAATCGCGCCCGGCCTCACCATTGCACGGCGCATCCGTTGCAGCATCGTCCACGCGGCGTCGTACCTGCTCAGGCCGAGAATATGCTGCAAACCGAGTGCGCTGGCCCCATACTTTTGCGTGGTCATACGCCACATGGCTGGAAGCCACAGCCGAAGCGGAATATGCGTACCTTGAAACATGGTTCCCGCCGTCACGGAAAGCTGACGACGGCAGCCATGACAACGCAACAAAGTGCCTCATGCTGGCGAACTGCCCTGACAACCACACCGCGGGCAGCGAGGCTCTCCGGCCAACGCAATTGACGAACGTATTCCCGGCAGTCGTCGTCGCTACCAAACCGCGCGCTGAAGTCCTGCAGGTCTAGCGGATCGACTTCCATGCCCCGCATAACGCGGGTTGTATGCGGATTTGTCAAGGGGTTGCCCAGTTGCTCGAATTTCAGCCGGGCAGCGACGATTCTCCAAACAGGAGAAATGCGCGTTAAGCGTTTCAGTTCAGGCACTGATCGACTTAAACTTGCATTTCGATATCTAAGCAGCTCAAAAGAGATCTTCGCTTCCCCACCATTTTCTCGAAACCGGGCGGGTATTTAGCCGATATAGAACACTGGACGAAGCCACGACCAAGCTCATAGTGAATAAGTTAAAAAAGGACTCAATGAATCTCACGCTGAAGGCCGCAGTCGCGGCAATTCTGGCAGCCGGTCTGGTTGCCACCAACTCGTTTGCCATCGACTCGACACCGCAGCCGAAGAGGCATTCGACAACCAAAACAACGACCAAACCCTCGCAGATCAGGATCGAGGAAGAAATACAGCAGATGCGTCATGATCTGGATAACCAGGCAATCCAGATTGAGAGTCTCAAGACCGGTATGGCAGAGAAAGACGCGCAATTGAAGAAGGCCGAACAGGCAGCAGCCGAGGCACAAAAGGCAGCGGCAGGAGCGCAGGCGCAGCAGCAGGCGACGAGCGATAATGCTGCCTCCGTCTCCGCGCTGCAATCCGCCGTAACCGACCTGAAGGTCAACCAGACTTCGCTGGCCACCACCGTGTCCGATGAGACGGCCAAGATCAAGAAGGCGATCGAGAATCCCGCTGTGCTGCGCTACAAGGGCATAACCTTCACGCCGACCGGCTTTTTCAATGGCGAGACTGTCTATCGCACTCACGCCACGGGCGGCGAGATGGCCACTCCGTTCAGCGCCATTCCGTACGAACATGCCGACTCCTATTCTCTCAGCGAGACGTACCTATCGGGCAGACAGTCCCGACTGGGTTTGATCGCGGAGGGCAAAATCGGCTGGGGCACCTTGCGCGCCTACATCGAGGGCGACTTCCTGGGCACGGGCACCACATCCAATGACAATCAGTCTGCCAGTTACCTCTACCGCCAGCGCATTGCTTTGGCTGAGGTGGAAACCAACACGCATTGGACTTTCTCCGGCGGGCAGGGATGGACATTGGCCGCCGAGAACAAGAAGGGCATTTCCACTGCGGCTGCGAATATCGCTTTGCCGGTCCAGATCGACCCGAATTACGTGACAGGCCTGGTGTGGAATCGTGGAGGCAGTGTCCGGTTGACGAAGAGCTTCAAAACAGTTTCGCTGGCCGTCTCGGCCGAGAATCCGCAGATTCTCTATACCGCCTCGCTGGCCGGCAACACGCCATATGCCGTGCTGGGTTCAGCTGGCGTCAATGGTGGCCTGCTCAACGCGGCCATCAGTTCCTGTTCGCCTGCTACCTCCGTCGTGAACTATGCCAACCAGGCAGACACCACTTCGGGAGGACAGAAGGTGAACACTGCTGCTCCCGTCTATAAGACCGTCAACTCCTGCGCCAACCTGGCCAACATCTCTTTCAACGAAGCGCCGGACATGCTGGTCAAGGTGGCCTTCGATCCCGGCTTCGGCCACTATGAGATCTTCGGCATCTCACGCTTCGCCCACGAAACGATCTATCCCGGCGAGACGACGAACAGCAACCTGTATGGCGGCAAAGATCCGAGCGGCAATGCCATCGTCGATATCAAGACGGGCCTCGCTGTAGCACCGGCGCTTAGCTCGGCCGGGGCGATCTCCGACAGCATTGTTCTCGGCGGCATCGGCGCCACGGCGCGCGTCCCGGTCATCAAGGACAAGTTCACCTTTGGCGCCAAAGGCCTCTACGGACCCGGATTGGGCCGCTACGGAAATTCGACGCTCTCCGACGTGACCGCCAACGCCTCAGGTGGCCTGGCCCCCATCCACAACGCCAGCGGTTTATTTACTGTTGAGGTCACTCCGACTCCGCGGATGCTTATCTATCTCTACTACGGTGGCGACTATGCTGGTCGTGCGGATTACGGCAGCGCCTTGACAACCACACTGGGCGCTCCCACGGCAGCTCAAAATGCCAGCGGCGTCTGGGGCGGCACATGGAAGGCTCCCACTGCGTCCGCTGTGGGTTACGGTTCGCGGCTGCTCTCGAACTCAGCCTGCAACACCACAACCAATCCCGGCTACACCGGCAGTTCCACGGGCTACTACGCCGGCGGCGCTTGTGGCGCGCAGACTCGCGATACACAGGAGATAACAGGCGGCTACTGGTATGACCTCTACAAAGGCGACCGCGGCCGTCTGCGCCAGGGCATCCAGTATGCTTATGCGGTTCGCGAGGGCTGGTCGGGCGCTGCCGTTGACGGCGTCAACATCGGCGCCAAGGGCATCGAGAACATGGTCTTCACCAGCTTCCGCTTTTACCTTCCATAAACAGCGGAGATTCGTTACGGAACAACGAAAAGGGCAGCCCATCATCGGGCTGCCCTTTTTGCATGTCTACGCTATGGCGAAACCTGAGTGGTGTATCCCGAAAGCAAAGCTCACAAATCGACGCTACCGCCAGCGGGCGGCGCACCTGTACAACCCTAGACAGGACACCGTGACTCTCGCTTCGCTCTAAATGCCGCCAAGCCGGTTGAGCAGAGCGTTGGAAATTTTTCCTAGTGGGAGCACCTGATCGACAGCGTTCAGAAGGATTGCTTCGCGCGGCATACCGAAGACAACGGATGTGGATTCATCCTGGGCGATATTAAACGCATCGGCCTGCTTCATTTCCAGCATGCCGCGCGCGCCATCTGCTCCCATACCCGTGAGCAGCACCCCTACAACATTCCTGCCCAGATTGCGCGCACAAGAGGAAAACAAGACATCCACGGAAGGCAAATGGCGATTGACACGTTCACCTCTGTAGACGTGGACGGCATACTCCATCCCTCTGCGCACCACGGCCATATGATGTCCACCGGGCGCCAGCAAGGCCCGCCCAGGGAGAATGCGATCGCCGTCCTGCGCTTCTTGAACCTTGATCTTGCAAAGGGAGTTGAGGCGCTCGGCAAATTGATGCGTGAAGGCTTCCGGCATGTGCTGCACGATGACAATGCCGGGAAAATCAGCGGGCAGCGGCATCAGCAACTCTTTCAGTGCCTCTGTCCCACCCGTTGAAGCGCCCACTGCGACAACCTTGTGGGTTGCCGAGAACTGGTAGGTCTTCCCAGTCGATTCATGGGACGGCGACACGGCCGTGCTGGGGCAGCGCACCCTGGCCCGCGCGGCCGCTTTCACCTTGGCGATGATTTCTTCGGCCTGGTCGATGGTGCCGTTGGTGACGTCCAGCTTGGGCTTGGACACGTAGTCGATTGCACCCAGGCTAAGCGCACGGAGTGTCGTATCGGCGCCCTTGTCGGTCAACGATGAAATCATGATGACCGGCATTGGATGGCCACGCATCAGTTTCTCTAAAAATGTGAGCCCATCCATGCGGGGCATCTCTATATCGAGGGTCAGTACATCCGGCTTCAGCGCCAATATCTTTTCCCTTGCAACAAAGGGATCGCCTGCCGTTCCCACAACCTCCAGCTGCGGGTCGGAATTGAGGATCTTGCTGAGCAGTTGGCGCATCAACGCCGAATCATCTACGATAAGCACTCTGAACGGAGTAGCCATACATCACCGCCTCACTTCACCCGATAAAGTCGAGTTGGTGCCAACTGGATAATCGGTCGCTCCAGCCCGCACAATAACCGCTAAAATAACGTAATCTCGCCACCCGCAATGTTATCGGAGTGGTGAGTGCGCCAATATGAGTTTTCAGCATGGAGGATTCTCGGCAGTTGCGAGCCGTCGACGGATTGAACGATGGCTTTACCTGAATCAGACGTGAAGTACACGTGGACCGCCTGGGTTCCCCCCAGCCGCTGACCAACCAGAGGTATTCTTTCAGCGTCAAGAAACTTGCGAACAAACTTCGCGTTATCGTCGCCAATTGTGGCCGTTTTCAGGCCGTTCATCACATTGGCCCCGCCAAATGCCTTGCTAAGAAATCTTCTCCGGTCTCCGCCCCGCTTCATCAACTCATTGATCAGCAGTTCCATGGCATGAACGCCAAATCGTGTGCCGGTGCAATCCTCGCATCCTCCCGGCAATAGGATGTGATTCATGCCGCCGGCGCGAAGCAACGGATCATACAAGCAGACCGCGACACAAGAACCTAGAAGCGTGTGCATGACCACCGGCCTTGTGCTTGTTGCAACGTCGCCAGTGTAAATACGCACGAGATTCTCCCGTTGCGTATGTCCCTTGTAGTGGGCCACTGCCTGCGAATTCGCACTCTTTATGTTTCTGATCCGGATCATAACTCGGCATCTCCGACTCCTGACGCTGAGGGTTGTGTGGCTAGGTCTGCGCTCATTGCTCTACACTTCGCAATCGATACATGGTCTGATTCAACGGCGCCAAGATCTCATGCAGCCATGGTATATGCTCCGAGTTGCCGAGGAAGAGATAACCATTCGGCTTCAGGCAGCGGGCCATCTTGCGGAGAAACACGTTCTGTGTTTCCTGATTGAAGTAGATAAGCGCATTGCGAAAGAAGATCACATCGAACAAGCCGTCAAGAGGCCACTGAGCATCCATCAGATTGATGCGCTTGAATTGAACTAGCCGGGATACCTCCGGCTTGACCTTCACATATCCGGCCATGTCATCTGTGCCGCGAAGGAAGTATTTCCGCTGCAACGGGGTGTCGATCGTCGCCAACGATTCCTCCCTGTAAACTGCACGGGTAGCCGTTTCGAGGACCTTGGTGTCGATGTCGGACGCAACCACCTCAATCTTCCAGGCGTCGGGAGATACAATCCGGTCCGGAAGGTGGGGACGCTGCGGCGTGCTTTGCGCTAGAGCCACTCTTTTGGCAGGTTGCGACACTTCAAGCAAGGTAATTGCGATCGAATACGCTTCCTCGCCGGTGGAACTCGCCGCGCTCCATACCCGGATGGATTTTTGAGCACCTGGGCGTGCAGCCGATCGAATTTGAGGCACCACCGTATTGGCCAGATACTGAAAGTGATGACGTTCGCGAAAGAAAGACGTCTTGTTGGTGGTTACGCAGTTGATCAGTTCGCGAATTTCATCGCCGTTGTCAGGGGTTCTCAGAACATAGTCATAATACTCTGCATAATCGGAGAGTCCGTGGAGACGCAGGCGGCGCGAGAGGCGTGAAGCCAACATGACTTGCTTGCCGTCGCGCAGCCAGATTCCAGTGCGTTCATGAACCAGCGCGCGAAACAACTTGAATTCACGAAGGCCCATCGACAGGGCCGAGTTTTCCATCACTGGTACAGTCAAGGTAAGTCTCCCTATAAAGTGTCTTCCATTCGATCGTTAGCCAGCTTGTTGAGGCGCTATCAGTTCGCATTCTGTGAGGAGTTCTTCCAGTTTCAATGCGAAGGTAAGGCCTTCGTGCGACCAGAAGACGCTGAATGTGGTAGAGATATCTGGTGCTCCCCCTGCTTATTTGCACCCTAACTGAGAGTGAATGTGTCCATCAACTCCAGCAGACGCGCCGCCTGTCCAGAGAGCGCTTCTGCCGTCGCCGACAGCTCTTCAGTCTGCGCGGAGTTCGATTGCGTCACCTGATCCATCTGTATCATTGCGGTGTTCACTTGCTCGATACCGCTGCTCTGTTCTCCGGCGGCGGCCGCGATCTCGCCGACGATATCCGTCACCTGCTTCACCGATCCGACGATTCCCTGGAGTGTTTCGCCCGAGCGATTCACCAACGCGGAGCCGGCTTCCACTTTGCGCAACGAGTCCTGAATCAGGACCTTAATTTCCTTGGCTGCCAAGGCGCTCCGCTGGGCAAGGCTCCGCACTTCGGAGGCAACAACGGCGAAGCCGCGTCCTTCGTCGCCTGCCCGCGCCGCTTCGATTGCTGCATTCACAGCCAGCAGATTCGTCTGGAAGGCGATCTCATCGATGGTCGAGATGATCTCCGAAATCCTGGCAGAAGCGACATTGATCTCCGCCATGGCCGTGATTGCCTTGGTGACGACCTCCTGGCCTTGCATGGCGGTGTCCTTTGAGGCGGATGCGAGTTGACTGGCCTGTTGGGCGTTGTCTGCGCTTTGCCGCACAGTCGCGGTAATCTCTTCCAGACTCGCAGAAGTCTCCTCCAGGCTGGCTGCTTGTTGCTGTGCGCCGGAGGCGATGGCTTCGGATGCAGACGCAAGTTGCTGCGCGGAGGAACTTGCATTGGCGGCGCTATCAGCCACACCATGCATGGTGCTATTCAACCTCTCCACCGCTCGGTTCAGCGCCGCAGCCATCTGGCCTACTTCGTCTTTTGTATTCACATCGAGCGCGACGGTGAGGTCGCCGTCGGCAACTCTCTCCAGGACGGCGACTGCTAGGTTCATTGGCACTGAGAATCCACGGGCGATGACGATACTCAGGATGATTCCCAGCAGCAGTGAGACGGCGGCGGCGATGACCAACAGCGTGCGCGCAGAATGATACGCCTGAACATCCGCCTGGAACTGTTCTCCGGCATGCTGAGTTTTGAGGGTTCTGGCCACATCGCTGGCTCCGAGAATAACTTTGCGGTACCGCACTGCGGCAGCGAGCGAAGAATCGGCTGCAGCCGTGTCCTTGGCTTTGATCGCGCGAAACAAGTCCGCCTGGGCTCGCTCATAATCGGGCAGCGCCCCGCGGATAATAGCTAGCTGATCCAACCCTTTCTTGGTCAAGAAGAGCTTGTCCGCTTCATCGAGATTGGCGTGCAGTTCAGCCATGGTTGCCAGCTCGTCATTTTCGGAGGCTGCGACTGCGGCAGGGTCGGCGGCGCGGTAGATCGCGTTAAGGTCGTCACCCCTGATCGTGGTCACATTGATCGTGATTCCATCCGCGTGAGTTGAACCGACCATGTCTTTGTGGTACAGAGAATCGACGCGATCATTGGCCGAGCGCAGACCATCGACAGCCAGATAACTGATCCCAAGAGTCAGCACCAACAGTATGCCGAAGCTGCTCATCAGCCGGGGCGTCGCATTTAGGTTCTTGAACCAGTTCATGTGCTGCTCCTCCTCTTGGGGATAGTCCTTGCTTCATTCAGCTCTATGTGTGATGGAACCTTATGCAGCCTGTTCCGGCACCGTCAACTCACACTCGGTTAACAGTTCTTCAAGATTCAATGCGACGGTAAGGTGTTCGTGCGACTGGAAGACGCCGTTGATGAAGCGCGTATCGACTGCGGATCCGAAGTCAGGAGCCTCTCGTATGGCATCCAGGGCGACGGTGAGCACGTCAGAGACCGCATCGACTAGCAGTCCTACAGTCTTGTCGCCCACCGTGGCAATGACAATGACCGTGAACTTTCCGTATTCGACCGCCGGCAGCTTGAACTTCATGCGCAGGTCCACAACCGGCAGCACCGTTCCCCTCAGGTTCATCACGCCGCGAACATGCGGGGGAACATTTGGAATTGGAGTGATCGGCGCATAGCCGCGAATCTCTCTGATCTTGAAGATCTCCAGCCCGTACTCCTGGTCTTCGAGCAGGAAAGTGATGAACTGCTGCGTCTCCGGCGCTCGAATTGCAACTGTTGTTTTGATTGCCATTTCATTCCCTCGTGCCGCGATATCGCGGTCTTTGACCTTTGCCGGATGCGAGTTTCTGGTTAGGACTTTCACCTTACGTCTCAGAATTCCTGGAAGGTAGTGTCGTTGATGTCTGGCACACTTGAAATAGCTGACGCCAAGGCAGTCTGCTTGACTCTGGGGCGCTTGCTGACGCGC
>Ga0224531_1000303_pt1 | contig 27166 bp, 23 predicted proteins | sample CBST100metaG_FD_179876 | JGI IMG/M metagenome (GOLD analysis project Ga0224531, IMG submission 179876) | Peat soil microbial communities from Stordalen Mire, Sweden - C.B.S.T100 | ecosystem: Environmental > Terrestrial > Soil > Wetlands > Peat | place: Sweden: Norrbotten County, Stordalen Mire...
GTACTCGCAGCCGATGAAGCCGCCATAATGAAGCCGGTCGAGTTCGGCGAAGATAAAGGCGTTCGCCGGTTCCCCGGTGCCCGGCCCGTGGCGCGTCGGCACGGCGACGACCTGGATGTGGCCGATGATCGGCAGCAGCGCGCGCCGCGCAGTCAACACATCGCCATGCAGGATCTGGCGGTGATACAGATCGAACTGCAGCCGCAGATTGGGCAGTCCTGCTTCAGCGATGAGCGTCGAGGCGAAGCCAAAGTCATTGAGGAAGTAGCCGGGCATATCGCGCGCGTTGATAGGTTCGATCACCAGCTCAATACCCTCGGCGCCGAGACGCTCGGCGGCATGAGCCACCGCTCGCCGATAGCTCGCAACTGCCGGAGGACCTCCGCGCGAGGCGATGCCAGCCATCAGATGGAGTCGCTTCGTACCGCTGGCGCAGGCGTAAAGCAGCGCCCGCCCGATCGAAGCTTGGAACTCGTCCCAGCGCTCCGGTAGCGCAGCAAGCCCACGTTCGCCCGCGGCCCAGTTGCCAGCTGGAAAATTGAACAGCACCTGCTCAAGGCCACAGCGCTGCAGTTGATCGGCAACCACATCGGCCGGGTACTCGTACGGAAACAGGTACTCGACCGCGGTGAACCCGGCGTCACGCGCCGCTGCGAAGCGATCGAGGAAGTCCCACTCCGTGAACATCATGGACAGGTTTGCGGCGAAGCGTGGCATACGAGTACCTCCTCAGACCTTGTGCGCCGGCACTTCGAGCCCGGCGATGCGGGCAAAGAGGCGGACCACGGAAGCGCCGTCGTCGTGTGCCATCCCCGCCGCCGCAGTCATCAGGAAGAGTTGGAGCGCCGCAGAGGAGAGTGGCGCCGGAAAAGTCCCGGCGCGCTCGATATCAACGACGATGCCGAGATCCTTGGTGAAGATGCTAGTGGCGCTGCGCGGCGAATAGCCGCCTTCCAGGATGTGCGGCACGCGATTCTTGAACATCCAGGAATTGCCAGCTGAAGCCTTGATGACTTCGTAGACCTTGGCGATGTCGAGGCCGAGCTGCTTGGCCAGGGCAATTGCCTCACAGGCGGCCGCGATGTGTACGCCGACGAGAAGCTGGTTGACGATCTTGAACGAGGAACCGATACTGGGTTCACAGCCGAGACGATAGAGCTTCGCCGCTATGGCGTCGAGCGCCTGAGCGGCCGCGGTGAAGGCGGCCTCCGAACCCGAGACGAGGACCGTCAGGGCGCCCTCGCGGGCCCTCTGCGCGCCGCCGCTGATCGGGGCGTCGAGGAACAGAAGGCTCCGTGCAGTGACTTCCCGAGCGAGTTTCCGGGCCCGCTCCGGCGCCATCGTGGCGCAAGAAACTACCACCGCGCCCCGCGGCGCAGCGCTTACGGCGCCGTCCTCACCGAGCAGGACCGCCGCGGTCTGATCGGCGTTAACCACCACAACGACGATGATCCCGGCGCCGGCCGCGACCTCGGCCGGGGAGGCGGCGCACCTCAGGCGGCCGCCATGCCCGGCCGCAAAACGCGCTGTAACCTCCGGACGAACATCGTAGCCGGCAACTTCGTGTCTCGCGCGAATGAGCGACTCAGCGATGCCGAAGCCCATGGAGCCCAGGCCAATCACCGCAATCTTGGTAGCGGGTTTGTTCGGATCAGGTGCCAAATCAACCATTCTGTTGAGCCTGAATTGGCTGTCGTTGAGTATCGAGGGGCATGACAATCGCAGCGAACGGACTGTAAGTCTCGGACATGGCTGCTCCCGAGGTCAGCTCCGGCGCCCTTTGGCAAGCGCCGCCGCGTAAGCGATAGCATTGATCAAGCTGTCGAAGTTCGCCGTGCCGGAGCCGGCAAGATCGAAGGCTGTGCCGTGGTCGACGGAGGTGCGGATGATCGGTAAGCCGAGCGTGATGTTGACACCGGCAACCGAGGCCCAGCGCTGCTTCTCCGGATCATAGCGGAAGCCAAGAAGCTTCGTCGGGATATGGCCCTGGTCGTGGTACATTGCGACGACGATATCGTAGAGACCGCCGTGCAACTTCGAGAACACGGTGTCGGCCGGGACGGGACCATCCACGGTGAGGCCGAGCGCGACGGCCTCCTGGATGGCCGGCAGGATTTCTTCTTTCTCCTCCGTGCCAAACAGGCCGTTCTCCCCACTGTGCGGATTGAGCCCGGCGACCGCGATGCGCGGGGTGGGGATGCCCAGACTATGGCAGGCGTCGTTTGCCAAGCCGATCACCTCAAGCACGCGTGCCTTCTTCACCAGATCGCAGGCTTCCCGCAAGGAAACGTGCGTGGAAACGTGCACCACACGAAAAGTTCCCTCAGCCAGCATCATGGTGTAGCGCGAGGTCCCGGTATGCTCAGCGTAGATTTCGGTGTGGCCGGTGCAGTGAATGCCGGCGGCGCTGACCGCCTCCTTGTTGATCGGGTTGGTGACGGTGGCCTGGATTTTGCCCGCCATCGCCAGCTCGATGGTCCGCACAACGTAGCCGTAGGACGCCCGGCCACAAGCGGCGCTGACCCGGCCCCGTACGAGCGCGGCGACATCGAAGTGCCCGACCTGCAGCACGTCAATCGTCGTTGGATCGAAGCGTGCTTCATCCGCACGCGCGATCGTGCGCACGCGTAGCGTCACTCCGGTCAACGCGACTGCCCGAGCCATGATCTCGGCATCACCGATGAGCAGCGGCCGGCAACTGGCATGACACCTGGCATCAGCGAAGGCCATGGCAGCGATTTCGGGGCCGATGCCCGCCGGGTCGCCCATAGTGATCCCGACAATCGGTAACGCGTCGACCATCAGGGGAACCTTTCAAAGATACAGCGACTGCTTTTGCTCGGGCAGGGTTCAGGCGGAAGGCCACGCACACCGGTGCCGATACGCCGCACCCCAGGAAGGAATGCACGATCGCTCACGCCTTGCTCCCTTCGACGATCTTGCACAGAATATCGGGATCGCCGAAGCCACCGGCTTTGGAGAACAGGACGTAGCCATCGAGGGCTCCCCCGTTGATGTTCCCGAAGGGCACGCCAGGCTGCGCTTCATCGAGAAGGCGCACACTGTCGGCACCAACCGTGGCGAGAAAGTGCGAGGCCAAGTCGCCTCCAGTCGAAAACAGAAGGCGTTCCGGCGATGTCCGCAGGACGTCCAGCGCGACCGCCGACATGCAATCGGCGATCTGCTGGCCGGCGCAGCGGGCCGATCCGTTCACGTCGCTCACCTGCACCGGCTGCGGCGTACAACGTAGAAGGACGTGCTTGCCATTGAGATCGCCGGCATCGTGCAGCAGCGCTGTGGCGCGACGCCGTTCCGCGTCGGATTCGACCACGGCGCGTGTGGCATCGAGTTCGATAACGAAGGTCGCGTGGCACTGCACGAACCGGTCCGCCTGAACCTGCGAAGCATGATTGAGGCTGCCGACGAGCACCAGAAATGGCACCGGCGGGAGTTCCTCCCTTGCCTCGACGGAGAACGCGCCGGCCAGGCCGGAGGAACCGACGAACAGGACATCGTCATTCCGCCGCAGGCTGCCGATCATCGCAAGATCGCAGTCGGTCTCGGAATCGCAGACCAGGATGGTGGGCGACGTGACCGTACGGCGGTAGTGGTCGACGAGGGTCTGCAGCGAGCCGCCGCGAATGCTGTCTAATGGCACGCTCACCGTGTCGATGCTCGTCTGCAGGCGGATGAGCTCGCGGACCTGCGACGTCATCACCGGCGCGAACAGGTCGCTGCCGGCCTCGGTTCTATCGAGCGGTACGCCACGCACGAATGCCCTGCCACCGATGACGGTACGTCCGCTGTGCGGCAGCGCGGGGGCGACGATGGCCACCGATTTCCCCGACGTCCGCAGCGTTGCTTCGATTTCGCTGCCAACGTTACCACGCAGCGTCGAATCGACCTTCTGATAAAGAAAATATCGGCGGCCATCCAGAGCACTCAAATAGTGACAGACCCGATCGAAGGCATTCTTCGGTGATAGAACGCGCGTCTCCATATTGAGAGCCCAGATATCACTGGCATCCCAGCGACTTAGAAGACTTTCGAGAGAGAGCGCAACCTCTATTCTGCTGCCTACCTTCTTGAATCGGATCGCGGTATCCTGGGCTCCGGTCAGGTCGTCAGCAACAACAAGGGTCTTGGTCATCATGGCGTCTGTGCGGGTTCCCGTTTGGAGCTGAGCGAACGCATATGGCGTGCCACGCCCCTTCCCGCACCAGAATGGCCGTTATCGGCAAGATTGAGGGCCATGATGGCCGATTCCAGGGGAACCGGGATGGTGAAATGCGCATGACCTCTGTAGAAATCTGTCCGGTGGAGGAGGGGGCCACGATGCCGAGACAAGCGCCCATCGCACTGATCGCACCGTACGAGAAGCTGCGTGATCTCGCCCTGAAGGCGCGGGAGCGTTATGCGGTTCCGATCGCGGTCTATCAGGGTGACCTGCAAGAAGGCGTGGCGGCGGCGCGGCGAGCGCTCTCCGAGGGTGCCAGCATCATCGTCAGTCGTGGTGGCACCGCACTGATGATCGCCGAGGAGCTCGGCATCAAGGTCGTTGAGATCCGCATTTCCGGCTATGATGTGCTGCGTACCGCTCTTGGTCTCGTTGATCCTGCCCGGGCGACCGCCGTGGTCGGCTTCGATCAGTTCGTCGATGGGGTGCAACCGATCTACGAACTTCTCAAGATTCCAGTCGCCCTCTTCCGCATCCAGAGTGCAGGGGAACTGCCCCAAGTGATGGACGAGATCCGCCGCCGTGGCCTACGGCGCGTGGTGGGCGACGCGGTCTCGACGCAGGTGGCGGCGACCCTTGATCTCGAGGTGCGGCTGGTCGAGACTGGCCAGCAGGCGATTTACGAGAGTCTGGAAAAGGCGCTGGCCATCTACAGCAACATCCAGGACCAGCTGAAGCGGACTCATCTGCTCGAGACGCTCATCTCCGTCGTTGACGAAACTATAGTGCTCATCGACGGGCGGGGGCGTATTCTGACACCGCATCTATCGAGATTGCGGCCCGTCGGATTCCGCCACGAGAGAAAGTTGGACCTCACCGTTCTCGGGGACGATCTTTTGCGGCTGGTGAAGCAGGCCCCGGCACAGGCGGGAACGACTTCCGAAGGCGTCGTCCGAATCAACGAACGCGACTATTTCGCGACCGTGCACTCGCTCTCGGAGCAGCAGGCAGAATCCGAGGGCGCGGTGATCATCATCCACGACATTTCGAGGATTCGGTCGATCGACCGCAATATCCGGCGCCAGCAGCGGCAGAATGCACCGGTCAGCGCGTGGACCCTCAGCGATATCGTGCACCAGGATCCGGCAATGGTGCGCTGCGTGAGTCTGGCGAAGTGCTTTGCCCGAACCGACAGTGCCGTAGTGCTTTATGGCGAGACCGGCACCGGCAAGGAGTTGTTCGCGCAAGGCATTCATCGCCACGGCCGACGGGCGCACGGGCCGTTCGTCGCCGTGAACTGCGGCGCGATCCCGCCGACGCTGATCGAAAGCGAACTGTTCGGTTATGTCGAGGGGGCGTTCACTGGCGCGCATCGTGGGGGACGCGTTGGGCTGTTCGAGCTGGCCCATAGCGGCACGATCTTTCTCGACGAAATCAACGAGCTGGAGCTTCCCATGCAGACGCGCCTGTTGCGCGTGTTGCAGGAGAAGGAGGTGATGCGTATCGGCGACAGCAAGCCGATCCCGATCTCCGTGCGTGTCATTGTCGCCTCAAATGTTCCACTCTGGGACGAGGTGGCAAGCGGCCGATTCCGCAAGGACCTCTATTATCGGCTGAACGTCCTTGGCCTAGAGATCCCGCCTCTGCGGCGGCGCCCCCAGGACATCCGCCCGCTATTCTTCCATTTTCTCGACGAACTGTGCGTGCGGGCGCGGCGGTCGCGTCCGCCAGTGGCGCCGACGGTGCTCGCATGGCTCGATCAACATGATTGGCCTGGGAATGTGCGCGAACTGCAGAATTTCGCCGAGCGCTATTTCGTATGGTCCACCGAGCTTGCAGATGTAGCCGGCCCTTTCCTCGAGGAGATGCTGGAGGCCGGCTTGCTTTCGAAAGAGAGCCAGAGCGCGAAAGCGCCGGCCGAGTTGGCGAAGGCCGGCCGCTATGACGGCTCGTTGCTCGACATCGAGCGCCGCATCGTCAGAACCGTGTTGGCCGAGGAAGGCGGAAACGTGAGCCGGGCAGCCGAGCGGCTGGGAATTGACCGTAATACACTGAAGCGCAAGGCGCAGATCACCGCATCCGCAAGCACTCGCCGTGGCTGAAGCACCTATTCACCGATGCCGCCTGCGACCGCGGCAAGCTGATGGACAAGATCGTTTTCGGCGACTTCACCCTTGAGATCGTCCGGCGGCTCGATGCCGAGCCGGCTTCAAGGTGCTGCCGCGGCGGTGGGTGGTCGAAGCAGCCTTTACGCAAACGACAAAACCGGACGTGCTCGCTGTCGGGGCTGGTGGGTAGCACGTAGCGGATCTCGACCTCAGCGTTGGTGACGACCACGCGGTCGATAAGCAACAGCACGAGTTGGCGGCGCTGTTCGACCGTGGCTTCGGTTAACCCGCGCTGCATGCGTGCTCGGAAGGACTCTACTGAGGTCGCCACGCCGGCGAGCCGCTGCTGACGCGCGGCGTCGCTGCGCAGTTGCTCCTCCTGACCGGCCAGCGCCTGCACCCGTCGCTCCAGGTCGCGCCGGCACCGCTCATACTCGTCGAGCGGAATGACAGATCGGAGATAGGCATCGATGAGCCGCTCGAGTTGCTGGTGCAGGTGCGCTTGACCGCATCGCAGCGTCTCGCGGCGAGCGAGCAGCTCCTGCGGCAGCCATGCCCCGCCGTGGGTGCGCGCCACCGCTACCGCAAGCGGCCCCGGCTCGCTCAGCAGCGCGCAGGCAATGCCCGCGCACGTCGCGGTCTGATTCAGCTCGCCTGGCGCTTCCTGTTGTTTCAGAAGGACAGTGCTCTGGCACAGTGGTTCAGGAACCGGACCGACGGCACCCGGGGCGCGCGCAAGACGACGATGATCGTTGCTCTTGCCCGCAAGTTGCTCATCGCGCTGTGGCGCATGGTCACCACTGGCGAAGTCCCACAGGGTGTCCTGCTGCGCCAGCCAGCCTGACCGGCTCACACAGCGGAGAAAACCGACAGACAGGTTTCGGCACCCGTCATGTTGCTCTGACAGAGCTGCCGATGACGATCCGAGGTGGTGGCAACCCGAGTAACTGCATGGTTGCCACGCCGTGATGAGAATGGGCCCGCTGCCTCGGAGCCTCGCCGCCGAAGCGAATGGCTGCTTCATGGTCCGGATCCTACACGGGTTCAACCGAATACAAGGTCGCGGCGCGATGCTCCGCGCGCAATGGCAGGCTCCCCTCGGTTCGTTTGCGGCTGCCTTCCCCTGTCAGAACCCTCAACGCGCGAGCGGACGATGACCGGCCGACAGGAACCAACAGACCCAGAGCTGCCGGCCGAGAATCCCCCGCTGCTGACGGGCAGGCGTTGCTGGCTGTCGGGGCTATTGCAATGCGTTACGTAACGGGGATCAGGGCCATGCCAAGAGGCCGTAAACCGGATGGCGAACACGTACTCAGCAACGCCGAGCGCCAAGCTCGCTATCGCGCCCGCCACTTGGCGCAGCCTTCACCCGTCGCGACCCGAACCCGGCGCCCAACCGACCGACGCAGCCGACCTCAGCGTTGGGCTGATGCGGTCATCGAACTGCTGGCCCTACAGGCCGAGTATGCTGACTGGTTGATCGCGCTGCCCGAGAGCCTGCATGACAGCCCCACTGCCGAGGCGCTCGAGGCGATCGTCGATCTCACCGCGCTCGCCGACATCAAGCCGCCCCGCGGCTACGGCCGTGACTGAGATGCTCGAACTGGAGAATCTTGAACCGCCGCCAACAGCACGGTACCACCCAAAAAACCATACAAGCAATTACCATCCTCTGAATTCAGGATGAGATCTCTATTTCTTGCTGCTGCACGAGTGAGTCTCTCCTGCTCGCTACCTCATCTGGCCGGTGACCCGGGCACCGGCATCGTGTAGTCGTTCGGCTTCAGCGTCATCCATACGCTCAGCAGTTCGTCCGCAACGTTACATCCGCCGTCCACGACGGCGGCTGGCTGTCGCTTTTTCCGCTTCCCGTTCTCGGAGCGCCCGCACGCGCTCGACGGCGGCTCGCATGGCTTCGCGCACCTGGGGGCCAAGGTCCTTGATTCGCTGCAAGAGGTCGCGTCGTTCGGCGGCGGTGTTCTCCGAGGTGGGCTGCGGCCTGCTCGCCTTTCCGTCGTGGGAGGTCGCCGCCAGGGTGCTCTTCGCCTTGCCTTCTACCGCGCGCTGCTCAAGCCGCTGCATCCCGGCCTGCATCTTCTGGATTGTCCCGGCTCGAAGGTTTTCGGCTCGCGCGATCATCGCCAGCGATCCTTCCTTGACGGGCTGGCGCGCGAAGTTGCGTGCCACGTTCTCGATCACATCGCTCTCGCGGATCTGGCGCTTGTCGCCAAGAGGCCGGCGGCCGGCAACCTCCTGCCGCTCCGCGCCGTCCGAGGTCACGATGAATGACTGCTCGCGATGCCTGCTGCCGGACGTATAGGCCCCGAACGCGTTGACCTGGCGCGACCCGCCGGGGACGGCGAAGATGTGCTCGCTGACCGTGGCGCCCTGGCTCGTGCTGGTCGTCAGCACGTCGCCGTAGGCGAGTTTGATGCGGCCGTTCGCCCGGCTGGTCAGGCTGTCCCACGTCACCAGCCCTTGCCGGCCTTCCTTGGTTCGCAGCACCAGGCCCTCGGCCTTTACCTCCGCAACCTCCAGGACGGTGCCGTTCCGGCCGATGTTGCCGCCCTTGTTGGTGTCGAGGAAGCGGGCGTTGGTACGCTCGAAGAGACGCTGTCGCCCTCGGCGAGCGTCAGGTCATATTTCCTGGCGTCGGCGCCGCCCTGGCTCGTCGCCGGCACGGTGATCCGGTCGGCGCCGATCTCACCCAGCGCGCGCCGTTTGTTCCGAATCGCGATGCTGATCTGGTGGGCGTCATGGTTGGTCGGCGCGCTCACCGAGAGGGAATACCGCTCGCGATCGGCGTTGGCCTCCCGGCGCTGCTGCCAGAGGTCCACGACGCTCTGAACGGCTTCCTCGTAGCCGCCCGGTGTCACCCGCAAGGTGCCGTTCTCAAGCTTGCGTTGGACCGCCGCCGCGGTCTCCCCGTTGCGGAACATGAGGGTGGTTTCCCGTTCCTCCGTCTCCACCTGGCGTACCGGCGTTTCGAGCGCCGGGATCGCCTTCTCGCCAAGGCCGCGGCGCAGCAAATCCACGATGGCGCCGGCCTCCACGCTCTGCATCTGCTTCGGATCGCCGATGCCGACGATCTGGAAGCCGTGTTCCTGCTGTGCGCGCAGGAGCTCATTGAGCTGGCGCGTGCCGAGCAATCCCAACTCGTCCACCACGACGACGGACTTCGCATCGAGGCGGAGCCGGTCCGTCTCGACGGATTTCAGGAAGCTCTGCACGGCCCGCGCGTTCCGGGCGGTGATCCCGGCTTCGGTGAGGTCGTCGGCCTGGCGCCAGGCGAGGGCGATGCCGTGAACCTGGCGGCCGTCCTGCTTCCAGGCGTCCACGAGCGGCTTCAACAGCGTGGACTTGCCCGACCCGGCGACGCCGACCGCCACGGCGAGGCGGCCGCCGGTTCCAAGCCGCTCCATCACCGCGCGCTGTGCCTTCCCGTGCTCGGATGTGAAGTCGAGTTCGGGGAAGCGTTTGACCGCTGCCGCGATCTGTGCCGGCGTCAGGGCAGCCGTCCGGTCTTGGCCGGCGGCACGCGCTGGCGACAAGCCTCAGCTCCTCGTCCCGGTGCAGGGTTGTTGTGATGCCGACCTTGTCGCGGCCGTTCTCGCCTTTCACGGCGCCCCAAACCAGCGACGTGGGTTCGCCCCGCTGCGTCACGCCCCGCTCGCGCATCGCCTGCGTGACGGCGTTTACGTCGGCGGGAGATTCGACGCCGGCGGCGATCAATCCCTTGACGGCGGCCAGTCTGGCGTCCGCCCCGTCCACGGCGGCGCGACGCTGCAGCTCCTTGTCGAAGACCGGAAGGGCGGCCTGATAGGCGGCCTCCAGCCGCTCCTCGCGGGAGGCGGCTTTCTGCTCCTGGCCGGGGCGGAGGATGCTCCGGTGCTCGTAGCCGATCCCGGCCGCGGCGAGCCGCCAGGCGGCGGCATCGCTCAAATCGTCGGACTTCGCCCCCCTCGGGTCCTGCACGCCCTGCTTGAGCAATCCGATCTTGCGATCGGCATCCAGGGTGTCCCAATCCAGGCCCTGTTCGGCGGCATAGGCGCGCGCGGCGGCGGTGCCGCCCGTGGTCCGCTTCGAGAAGTGCTCTGTCACACGTTCTGGCACGGCGGTCAGCCGGGCCATCTCCGTCCGGTCATCGAGCACGACCTCAACCCCGTGCTTGCGGAGATTGGTCGCGAGATAGGCCTGATAGAGCGCACCCCATTCCTTCACGCGACCGTCGAGTTGGTCGAGCCATAAGCCGCCCATGCGGCCGGTCCCGGTCAGCACCGCGTTGAAGACGGCGGTATGGGTATGGAGCTGCATGTCGCCGGCGACGCGGCCGCCGGCAGTTTTGAAGGTGTACAGCTCGGTGTAGTCCTGGCCGCTCCTGTCGGTCCTGACGACGGCGACGGTCGGCCGGGCGGCGTAGTGGTCGAAGGAGACCCAGCCGATCGAGCCCGGCTCCCATCCGGCTTGTCCACCATCCCCCTTCCTGGCGCGGCCGATCTGCGCCTCGATCTCGCGCATGACGCTGCTGATGGCGTCATGGTGCGCCTGGTGGATCATCGCGCGCTCGGCGTCGGTCGGGGCGAAGGCCCATGCGACCGAAACCGACTTCGGCGCGGAGAACGTCAGGTCGACGTAACCGATCCGTGCTCGGGACGTGTCCATCCGCTCGTGATACTGCTTCACGGTCAGCTCGCCGCCCGTGGCGGTGCGACCGGACAGGATGTCCTCACGTTGCTCCGGGGTCAGCGCTGCCTGCTTGGCGCCGAGAGCGGCCTGGAAACGCCGGATGGCCCTCTGCGCGGCCTCGGGTGGCAGTGCCGTGCCGTCCACCTTCCTGCCAGCCAGGACGTTTTCAAGCTCGGCGCGCGTGGGCATCCGGCTCTCGTCCATTCCGAAGACCGTTCCGACCCCCTCGGTCGCAGACCGTCTCTGCTTGCCCTTGATGTCGCCGCCATCCGCGCGCTGGCCGTTCAAGAGATTGGCGACCTCGCCCGCGGTGAGGGCTTGGACGGGGTCGATGCCAAGCCGCTCGGCGAGTGCCGGGTTCATGTCCCGGCGGGGCGTCGCCGTCGCGCTGCTGTAGTTCTTGCCGGCGCGCGCCTGCTCGGTCGCGCGGTCGAGCCGTTCGCCGGGGCCTGGCCCATCATCGCTGCCGTGGCCGGTGCGGCGAAGTGACGCAATTGCCTCGTCCCGCTCCACCATCCCCGCGGCCACGAACGCGCCGAGCGCCCGGATCGTCACCTCGCCTTGGGATGGGACGCTGCCGGTGGCATCCGTGCTGCTCTCGTCCAGCCGATCGTCCAGCCAATCGGCCAGCCGATCGGCCTCGCGCGCGACCAGCTCGTCGAGCGGTTCGCCGTTCGAAAGTCGCCCGCCGGATGCCTCGGCCGCATAGCGCGCCGCGGCGGCTGCCGCCGGCGTCGGCGGGCTCAGGCCCTGGTGGTAGTACTCCGCCATCTCCGGCGAAAGCGTCTGTTGCAACAGGTGCTCGCTCATGGCGCGCGCCGCCGAAGGGGCGCCCGCCGCTCCGGTCCGATAGGTCAGCACGTCAGGGCTTCGTGGCGGCCGCGGTGGACCAATCTTTCAGGCTGGTCTCGAACTGCCGGCCGATTGCCTCCGGCAGCTCCGCCACCCGCGCGATCAGGCCCGTCTGGTTCTCGTCCATCTGCTGCACCTGGGCGGCGATGGCCTCAAGCGCCTGGGCGATCGGCGACGGCTCGGCATCCTGGGCGGCGGCGCCAAGGATTTTCGCGAGCATCTCCGACTGCGCCCGGTTGGTCTCCAGCAGCTTATTCAGGACCGCCAGGATGTTCTGCTGGACCTTCTGCAGCTCGCCCAACTGCTCCGCGAGTGCGGTCACGGTGTCGGATAGGTGGGCCAGGCGAGCCCCGTCTTTTGTGGCGGCCATGGTAATTCCTGTCCCTCTCAACCGCCTTCTCACGGCCTCGTGATCCGCTCGGAAAGCCGGGGCTAAACGTGCCTATCCCACACGGCTGTGGCTGACAACAGACATGCGTCTAGCATGACTTGGTCTGTAAGAGATGACCACCCACCCTACCTCCCCGACAGTCTCGCCAAGAGGTGACGAAAGAGGTGACGTTAAGGGGGACGAAACGCGGTGACGAAAAGGTGCCTTTTGCGGTGACGAATCACTCGACAGCAATCGTGTAAAAATGCCAAAAATCACAGAGATGCAAACTCGCCCGACATCACGTCCGAGAGGACGGGTCCCCAAAAGGCCACGGACGAAGGACGAACTGGCGGAGCTTGCTCAACCCTGGGTGCCGGCTGGCGGTCCGGCGATAACGTCATGACGTGGATCAGGCGGCATGAGGCGATCGGCGCGGAATTAAGTCGTCTCGTTCGCGACGGCTGGTCGTGGGCGGACCTTGGGCGCGCACTCGCCTTGGCCGGAATCAAATACCAAACCAGCCCGGCAATCCCCGGTGACCTGCTGCGGCGGAAGGCGGGGAAGGCACTGCGTCTTTGTCCATCTGGCCGACGCCCTGCAGACCGGAGATCTCTACATCACCGGCGCCGAGAATTTCGGCGATTACCGGACCCAACTCCTGCCGTGGGCCGCATGCAAGCCGCGTCTGGCGGCTTATTGCGGCGCTCTCGAAATGTCGCAGACCGGCACGGAGTTCGTCGCCCAATTGAAAGAGCAGTTGAGGGCGACCGCCGCCGAGGTCGATGCTGGCTTTTCGGCCAACTCCGAGTTGAGTATCGATGCCGATGGCGTTCCCCATCTGAAGAAGCAGCCTGCCGGAACCCTCCCCGGAGGCCTGGCTGCTTTCGAGACGGAAGTCCATGCTCGCATGCCAGAGCGGCACCTGCTCGACATTCTCAAATACGGCGCATGCTGGACCCGCTACATTCGCCACTTCGGGCCGCCCTCCGGTACAGATTCGAAACTTGCGAGGGCAGAACAGCGTTATATCCTCACCGTGTTCGGCTACGGCTGCAATCTTGGACCCGGCCAGACCGCCCGCCACACCCCCGGCATTGCGGCCGCCGAGACGCTGCGCCGGATCAATGCTCAGCATATCGCCGCGTCCAAACTCGAAGCAGCAACGATCGACCTGATCAACGCCTATGCCCGCTTCGACTTGCCAAGACTCTGGGGCGCTGGCCGGCTAGCGATCGCCGATGGTACCCATGTTCCGCTGCGCGAGAACAATCTCATCGGCACCTAACACATCCGCTATGGTGGATACGGCGGTATTGCCTACCACCACATCGCCGACAGCTACATTGCGCTGTTCACCAGCTTCATTTCGTGCGGCGTTTGGGAGGCGATCCACATACTGGACGGGCTGATAAAGAACCGCTCCACGATCCAGGCCGGACTGGTTCTGCCCTCGATGCTTGCTGCGCAAGCTCGGTTCGTACAACCGGAAAAGCCGACTGTGCCTCGCTTTCCGTGAACTCGGTCGGGTCGAGCGGACGCTGTTGCTACTTCGCTACATCTCCGATCGCAGATCCGCCGGATCATCCGCGCCGAAACCACCAAGATCGAGTCTTTCAACGATTTCCTCGACTGGATCATCTTCGGCGGCCCGGTCATCAAGAGCGGCGACCCGGTCGAGCAGGAGAAGCAACTCAAATACGCCACCCTTGTGGCCAATGCGATCATGCTCTCCAATGTCGCGGATCTGACCGAGGTCCTCTCATCCATGGCCATCGACGGCCACCCTGTCATCACGGCCGGAACTGACGAACTGCCCTTCTGGTATGTATAAGCGCCGAGCGCAACGTTCTGCGACGAAAATAGGCATATAATACAATAGGTTCCTGTCTCACCAGAGCCCCGATCAGATTCCTGACGATATCGACATAAAGCAAGGAACAAAGTCCTACATCAGTGAGTTACGGGGCCTAAGTTCCTGGTTTGTCCCGCTATCCGTGCCAGAAGGGCAGTTCGTCAGTTCCGGCCAGCAGCAGATGCTGGCGATCGGCCGGTCGCTGATGGACCAGCCGCGGCTGCTGCTGCTCGACGAGCCCTCGTCCGGCCTGTCGCCGCTGCTGACGGAGGCGGTGCTCGGCCTCATCCCAGCCGTCGTCGCCCGACGGCACGGCCGTGCTGCTGGCCGAGCAGAACGCCGCCAGGGCGTTGCGAGTCTGCGCGCGCGGGGTGTGGTCCTCAAGCTTGGCCGGGTCGCCGCCGCGGCCGCCGCGCCTGACCTGCTGGCCGGCCGCGACCTGCACGCCGCCCTGTGGAGCGGCTGAGCTTCGCATATCGTTCGAGTACGTCTGTGCCGGGGTGGCCGGTGCACCACCCGCGTGCGTCCCTCGGCCCAGACGCTGCGGTCGGCAATTCCTCCGGCGCTCCCGAGAAAATCCCACGACGGCGTCGACGCCCTCTCCTCAGCGCGGGAAGACGGTCGCCTTTCTGTACCCGAGAATGGGATCGTACAGGTCCGTCCGCCGGTCTCGCCATATGTCATTCAACGTGTTCCAGACCGGAGCCTCCCTCGCGTGCGCGAGATCCATGTCGGCATACAGGATCACGTCTTCGTCCGGCCCGGCGACTTTCCCCACCGGCCATCCGTTCGTTCCAGCGATCAGCGAGTTGCCGATAAACCGGGTTCCGCGTTCGACACCGACCCTGTCCGCGGCGGCGATGAAGACGCTGTTGACGTGCGCCGCGGCCATGACGAGATACGAAGCCATGCATCTGCCGCTCTCGTCGCGCAGCGGCGGAGGGGCCCACACCCAGCCAGTGGGAACACAAATGATGTCGGCTCCCTGCAGGGCGACGATGCGTGCCGCCTCCGGGAACCACAGATCCCAGCATATCAGAAGACCGATGCGCCCGATCTCCGTCTCAAACACGGGATAGCCAGCATCGCCCGGCGTAAAAAACAGCTTCTCGTTCTGCCAAAGATGCGTCTTTCTGTACTTGCCGATGAAGCCGCCCGGCCCCACGAGCATGGCGGTGTCGAACAGCCGTGCGCCGTCCCGTTCCGGGATGCAGCCGACGAGATAGATGTCGTGCATTGCGGCAAACTCCGCCCACCGTTGCAGCGTGGATCCGCCGGGGACGGGCTCGGCATGGGCGTACGCCTCGGACCGCGACCTGAACGCATAGCCGGTCGTTGCCAGCTCCGGCAGCACGATCAGATTTGCGCCGGCTGCCGCGGCACGCTCCAGTCGCGTCCAGGCGGATGCGGCATTTTCCTTCTGATGTTCGAGTCCAACATGGGTCGCGAACTGCACAACGGCGACCCGCACCGCGCTGCGTGGTGCAATCTTCTGCGCTGTCGCCGTTTCCGGTTTCCACTCAATATCGCTCACGTATCACCTCCGTTCATTCAGAATCCGGCGGCATGACTTGTGCCGTATCCAGGGCGTCCGCTTCGCACAGGCGAGGCTGCGTACAGCGGAATCTGAACAGATCGTGCACATAACGCATGCCTGACGCCATCGGGATCGGCCGGGCATATCGCGGCGGAGTCTCTGTCCAAATGGCCGTCTTTGCGGCACACTTTACGAATGCTGCACTTCGGGCGGCTCCACGTCATCCGGTCTGCGTGCGTGCTGGCTGACAGTCGATCTGAAATTGGGAGAGAGTTTCGATGTTCAGAGGTATTCTGATCGAGAGGGACGACAGCGGCTATCGGGCTGCGCTGGCGAACCTCGATGAAGCCAGCCTGCCAGAGGGTGACGTGACCGTCACCGTCGAGTACTCCGCGCTCAACTACAAAGACGCGTTGGCCATCACGGGAAAGAGCCCGGTCGTCCGTCATTTCCCGATGGTGCCCGGGATCGATTTCGCCGGTACGATCGAGCGGTCCGACAACCCGGCCTACGCTGCCGGAAGCCGGGTGATACTGAACGGTTGGGGAGTCGGAGAGCGGCATTGGGGCGGCCTGGCCGGAAAGGCGCGGGTCAACAGTGAGTGGCTTGTCGCGCTGCCGGCGGCTTTCACGGCGAGACAGACGATGGCCATCGGCACGGCGGGCTACACGGCGGCGTTGTGCGTCCTGGCGCTGCAACGGCACGGCGTTGATCCGGCGGACGGAGAGATCGCGGTGAGCGGTGCGGCCGGCGGGGTCGGCAGCGTCGCCATCATCCTGCTGTCGGCGCTCGGTTACCGGGTGATTGCCATCACCGGACGTCCGGCGGAAGCGGACAGCCTCAAGAGACTCGGGGCCACGGACGTTCTCGACCGGGCGCCGTTCGCGGTGGCCGGTAAGCCGCTTGCCAAGGAGCGCTGGGCGGGAGCGGTCGACGTGGTGGGCAGTCACACGCTTGTCAATATCTGCGCCGCGACGAAGTACCGGGGCGTCGTCGCGGCGTGCGGCCTTGCGGGGGGCCTGGACTTTCCCGCGACGGTCGCGCCGTTCATCTTGCGCGGCGTCACGCTTGCCGGCGTCGACTCCGTGATGTGCCCACGGCCGGATCGGCTGGCGGCGTGGCAATTGTTGAGCCAGCACCTTGATCCGGCAAAACTGGACGCGATCACCAGCGAGATCGGGCTGAGCGAGGTCGTCGCCGCTGCTCCCCGCCTGCTGGAAGGCAGGATCCGCGGCCGGACCGCGGTGGACGTTTCCCGCTAGCACGCGCCAGGCGCCGTCATCGGATTTTGTGCGATCCGTGGCGGCGCAGGTGGGTCTGCGTTTTGTAGCGGGGATCATCAGGGTCTGCCGCGAGCGCGGTCGCCTCGTCGAGATAGTCCTTGATCCGACGCTTGCCGTACAGGGCACGGTCTTTGCCCGTGGGGCAGACCTTGGCGCAGATGCCGCACGGCCAGTGGCCTTCGTTGCGCAGTGCGATATGGTGGCGCGTGCACGCATCCTTGTCGAGGTCGCCGATCACGGAATCGGTGCGGAACCGGAGGGCATGCGCCGGGCAGGTGCGTTCGCAGACGCGGCACTTGTTGCACAGTTCGCCGGCCAGCATGGGATCGCCGGCGATCGCCGCTTCCGTGAGCACCGAGTTGAAGCGGACGCGGGGACCGTAGTCCGGCACCAGCAAGTTGTGCGACAGGCCCACGGTACCCAGGCCGGCGTATTTCGCCGCGTAGGTGTGGCTAAACGAACCGAACGGATTCAGCAGCAGCGCCTCCAGGCTGGCGTAGCCGTCGCGCGGCATGCAGAGCGACGGATGGCCGTGCAGGTTCAGCCATCCGGCGAGACGAAAGCTGATCTGGTCGAGCAGACGGTTGGTGGTGTCGTACATCTCCTGGTAGTTGATCGACGGCGTCGATTCGATGATCGGCAACAGCATCGGCACGGCGACCACGATGACGGTGCGGGTTTTCGGCCAGATGGCTTGCGGGCGATAGTCGGGCGGCACTTCGCCATACTCGGCCCAGCGGCCGACCGGCGCGAAGCCAACCAGCTCGGCCCCGAGGCGCCGCGCCTCCCGTCGGACGGAGTCTTTCAGGCGGGCACGCGGAGCCGCGGCACGGCTCCGGCGCGCGGTACTGGCTGCGGGTGTCGTGCTCATGCGCATGCCGCCCCGGCCGGTGCGCCGGATTCGCTGATCGCCCTGTCGAGATCGGCCCACAGATCGTCGACGGCTTCGATGCCGACCGACAGCCGGAGCAGGTCCGGCGGGATCGGCGAGGTTGGTCCCTCGACACTCGCCCGGTGCTCGATGAGGCTTTCCACGCCGCCGAGCGAGGTGGCCCGCTTCCAGACGCGCACGCTGGCCGCGGTGGCCACGGCGGCCGCCTCGCCGGCCCGGATCCGGATCGACAGCATGCCGCCGAATCCGTTCCGCATCTGCCGGGCCGCCAGCGCGTGGCCCGGGAAATTCGGCAGACCGGGATAGAGCACGGCACTTACGCCGGGATGCGCCGACAGCCGCTCGGCGAGAGCGAGTGCCGAGGCACTCTGCCAGAGGACGCGAGGGAACAGCGTCCGCAGGCCGCGCTGCAGCAGCCACGCCTCGAACGGACCCAGGACGCCGCCGTTCTGAATCCGGACCGAACGGATGACTTCCCAGAACGCGTCCTGCCGGGCCGTGGTGAGGGAGCCGGCCAGGACGTCGGAGTGACCGTTCAGGTACTTCGTGGCCGAATGCATCACCACATCCGCGCCGAGGGCGAGGGGCCGGGAGAGCACGGGGGTGGCCACGGTCGAATCGACGGCGAGCCGGGCGCCGGCCCGATGCGCAACGTCGGCGACCGCCGCGATGTCGACGACCGTCCACAGCGGATTGGCAGGGCTCTCCACCCAGATCAGCCGTGTCTCGCCGGGGCGTACGGCACTGCGGACGACCGCCGGATCGCTCTGGTCCACGAACGTGGCGGATATGCCCCACTGCCGGGCGAAACCGTCCAGCCAGGCCCGCAACGCCCAGTACATGATCTGCGGCGCCACGACATGCGCGCCGGGACCCAGGGCCTGGAAGACCGCCGTCGCCGCCGCCATCCCCGATCCGAACAGCAGCGTCTCGGTCCCGCCTTCGAGCCGGGTCAGCGTCAAGGCCGCGCCGGCATCCGTCGGGTTGGCCACGCGCGAATAGCTGTAGCCGCGCGCGTAGCCGAGATCAGGATCACGCTCGAACGTGGTGCTCGGGAAGATCGGCGGGATGATGGCGCCGGTCGCCGGCTCGCTGCCGCCACCGAGCTGCGCTGCGACGGTCTCGGGCCGGTAGCCGGCGGCCCGATCGTCCCCGCTCTCGTCCTGTGCAAATGGCATGGTCGATTTCACCTCCGACGGATTCGTGAAGTCGCGACGCGTGGGCTTGGCGAGCGCATCTCGGGATGGACGCCGACTGACCGTCGCCGGCGCGATGTGTCATCGACCGTCCGGTCGCAGGCTATTCGCCAGTGAGATCCGATCGGCCTTGCCGGTGCGGCCGACCGGCAGCCGGTCCATGAAATGAAACGCGTCCGGGATCTTGAATTTCTCCAGCCGTTCGCTCGCCCAGCGTCGCAGCGCCGCGGCGTCGAGCGCCGCTCCTTGTTTCAGGCGGATGGCGACATGAATGCGCTGGCCCATCAGTGGATCGGCTACACCGGCTGCCAGGACCTCGGCAATCGACGGATGCGTCTGCAAGGCCAGCTCGATCTCCTGGGGATAGATCTTGTTCCCGCCGCGCGAGATCACTTCCTTCATGCGGCTGATCATCGTGACGATTCCCTCCTCGTCCGCCCAGGCAAGGTCGCCCGTGCGGAAATAGCCGTCCGCGAACGCGGCGGCGGTGAAAGCGGGTTGCCCGAGATAGCCACGCATCATCGTTTCTGTGCGGATCTGCAGTTCGCCCACCTCGCCGGGCGCGGCGAGATGGCCGCCCTTCGCCACGATGCGGAAGCTCACACCCCTGGCAGGCCGTCCGATCGCCGCCGGATGTTGCAGCAGCTCCGCGCCCTCCAGGGCGAAGTCGCACGTCCCCGTTTCCGTCAGGCCATAGATGTTGATGGGCAACACGTCGCCGAACAGATTCTCCAGCACCGGAGTCAGGGCGGGGGACAGCATTTCGCCGCCGACGTAGACGTAGCGCAGCTTCCGGTGCGCCCAGATGCGTTCGAGCAGCGCCCGGACGGCCGGCGAATCGCTCTCGGCCTGGATCGCCCGCAGCATCGTCGGCACGAGCGCCACGCGGTCGATCTCGCCCGAAGCCAGCGCCGACAGCGCGCTCGCGACGTCGAAACGCCGGTGGATGGTCAGCACGCCGCCGGAGATCAGCGTCAGCAGGGAAACCCACATGCCGTAGCTGAACGTCGTCTGCAGGACGAGCAGCGTGCGCACGCCGCTGCCGAAATGATAGGACGCGCCGTTGTTGGCCAGTTTCGTCGTCCACGCCTGGTGCGACAGCACCACGCCCTTGGGCAGGCCGGTGGATCCGGAGGTGAACACCACCAGGGCGGCATCGGCCAGCAGCGGGTTGGCCGGCGGCGGCGGCACGGCACGAACCCACAGGCCGGGATGCGCGGCCGAGACCCGGCCCGGCGGAACCGGCGCCGCACCGCCCGCGCCATCGACCAGAAAGCGCGCGCTCGTGGCCGCCAGCACCGGTGCGATCGTCGCCTTCGGCGCCGTGCGATGGATCGGCACGACAACGCCGCCGGCCAGCCACACGGCGAGCACGGCGGCAAAGTCGGCGGCTCGGTTGGAGACCCACACCCCCGCCGGCTCGCCGGCCGCGATGCTCTCGCGGGTCAGGGCCGCGGCCAGCCCTTCCGCGAGGTGCAGCAGCCTCTCGCCGCTCCAGTGCTCGCCTTCCTCCACCACGACGACGGTCTCGCCGGCCCGGAGGAATGCCTGGCGAAGCTGGTCCCGGACGGTTGTCACGGCTGCCTCCTGTTGCGGCGGCGGGAAAGCGCGGGCCGGGCCAGCGGCGGTGCGAATCGCGCATCCCGCCAGCGTACCGCGCCCGGCACCCCCTCGGCGCGCAGCACATCCATGAAGGCCGCCTTGTCGGGGCAGCCCTCGGTCTCGACCTGCACGAACAGGTCGAGGCTCGCCTGCAAAGCTTCGCGCTGGCCCATCAGGTCGTAGGTGCGGTTGATGGCCGCCTTGGCGGTGCGCAGGAGCTGCGGGTCGACCACCGCGAGCCGCCGGGCAAGCGCTAGGGCCTCCGACAGCTCCGTGCCGACCGGAACGACCCGGTTGACCAGCCCGATGCGCGCGGCCTCCGCCGCCGGCAGCGAATCCTCGCCGAGCAGCAGCAGTTCCTTGGCCTTCTTGGCGCCGGTCAACCAGGGCAGGATCAGCACCGCGATGCTGGCGCCGAATTTCATCTCCGGCTCGCCGAATACGGCGTCCTCGGCGGCGATGGTGATGTCGCAGCAGAGCGCCAGCTCGCAACCGCCAGCGATGCACGCGCCGTGCACGGCGGCAATGGTCGGCTTGGCAAAACGCCAGAAGCGGATGAGCGGCGCGGAATCCTCCTCCAGCAGGGCACGCCAGGTGGCGAGACCGTGCGGTTGTGCGTCTGCCTGCTCCTTCAGGTCGAAGCCGGCGCAGAACGCCGACCCGGCGCCGGTCAGCACAAGGACGCGCACCTCGTCGTCGGCTGCGGCGATGTCCAGCGCCCGGTGCAGCTCCTTCAGCACCGTCCGGTTCATCGCATTGCGCTGACCGGGGCGGTTCAGCGTCAGGGTCGCAACCGCTCCCTCCTTCGCGTAGAGAATGGTCTCGAAGCCACCGTCCGTGCTCATTTGCCCCGCTCCGCTCCGTAGCCCACGATGCCCTTGATTTCGGTGAAGTCCGCCATCGCGAAGTCGGCGTACTCGCGGCCATTGCCGGAGGCCTTGAAGCCGCCGAACGGCGCCAGCGAATCCCAGGCAGGACTGTTGATGTAGATCGTGCCGGCGCGGATCTCGGCGGCGACGGTCCGCGCCGCCTCCAGATCGCCGCCGTGCACATAGCCGGCCAGGCCGTAGGGCGTATCGTTCGCCAGCCTGATCGCCTCGTCGAACGTGCGATAGGCGCTGATCGACAGTACCGGCCCGAAGATCTCCTCGCGGAAGATCGTCATGGCAGGCGTGACGTTGCTGAAGACCGTCGGGCGGACGAAATAGCCGCGCGCGAATCCCTCGGGCGCACCGATACCGCCGACCACGAGGGTCGCCCCTTCGTCGATGCCGGCCTGGATCAACCGCTGAATCTTGGCCCGCTGCAGGTCGCTGATGACCGGGCCGAGGGTCGCTTCCGTATCGTCCGGATAGCCGATCTTCTGCCGTTCGACCGCGGCCTTGGCAAACGCATTCACCGCCGCCAGCTTGGCCGCCGGCACCAGCAGGCGCGTCGGCGCATTGCAGGTCTGACCGGTGTTGTAGAAGCAGCCGGCCACTGCGTCGTTCACCGCGCGTTCGAGGTCGGCGTCCGGTAGCACGACGAACGGCGATTTGCCGCCGAGTTCCTGGTGTACCCGCTTCACTGTCGGCGCCGCGGTCTGTGCCACCGCGATACCGCCGCGGGTGGAACCCGTGAACGAAACCATGTCGATGTCTGGATGCGCCGCAAGAGCCGCCCCGGTCGTCACGCCGTCGCCGTTCACCAGATTGAACACGCCGGGCGGCACGCCGGCCTCGTCGAGTACCTCGGCAAAGACCAGCGCGTTGAGTGGGGAAAGCTCGCTCGGCTTCAGCACGACGGTGTCGCCGGCCGCGAGGGCCGGGGCAACCTTGCAGGCGATCTGGTTGAGCGGCCAGTTCCACGGCGTGATCAAGGCGCAGACGCCGATCGGCTCGCGCCGCACCAGGGTGGTGCCGCGCCGCTCCTCGAACGGATAGGTAGCCAGCGTCTCGATCATCTGGGCAAACTGCGCGGCGCCGAACTCGAACTGCGCGCCGTAGGCGAGGCTGCGCGGGAAGCCGCATTCCTGCTGCATTACGCGAGCGAAGTCCTCACGGTGCCGGGCATAGGCCACGCTCACCCGCCGCAGCAGGTCCAGCCGCTCCGCGCGCGTCGTGTGGGAGAAGGACGGGAACGCCGCCTTCGCCGCCGCGACGGCGCAGTCGACGTCGGCCGCTCCGCCCAGCGCGACCGCCGCGAATGCCTCCCCCGTGGCAGGAGCCACGAGACCGCGACGCACCGTGGACAGCGGTTTAACCCACCTGCCGCCGATATAGAACTCTTCATTGTGCTCGCTGAGAATCTCGGTCAAGGCGACCTCCTTGCCTGCTGGCGTACCGGATGGATGCGGGATCGACCGCTTCATGGAGCGGCGAACAGTTCGCCGATGTCCTGCACACGGATGTCGGCACCGATATCTTTTGCGGCCTCGGTGAACATCACGAGATCCTTCGGGCAGGCGACGATGAAGGCATCGAGATTCCTGATCGTCAGCGCTTCGCGTAACCGCTGTACGGCCGGCCGCTCGCCGCCGCCGGCCTCGTCCATGAAGATGCGCCCACCGCCTGCCCCGCAGCAGAAGCTGGCCTCGCGGCAACGCGCCATCTCCACCAGTTCGTTGCCCAGCGAGCGGATGATGCGCCGCGGGGCCTCGTAGCGGCCGTTGTAGCGGCCGAGATAGCAGGGATCGTGATAGGTGGCACGCCGGCCGGCCGGCTCGGCGGCGTGCAGAACGCCGCGCTCAAGCAGCTCCGCGAGCAGGTCGGTCGCATGCACGACCTCGGCTTGCAGACCCACCGCCGGATATTCGTTACGGAGGGTGTTGAACGTGTGGGGATCGGCCGTGACGATGCGGCGGAAGCGGCATTCCCGGATGGTGGCAACGGCCCCCCGCGTGAGGTCCTGGAACAGCCCTTCCTCGCCCATCCGGCGGACATCGTTACCGCTGTTCCGCTCACCCTCGTAGAGGATGCCGAAATCGACCCCCGCCGCTTGCAGCACCCGCGCGAGATGCCGGGTCCGCTGCGCGGCCAGAGGATGGAACGCGGCGTAGTCTCCGACGATCCAGAGATAGTCGACCGGCTGCTCACGCGCGTCGGGGATAGTGAAACCGAGGCCGCGCGTCCACGCCGGGCGGCTGCGCGGCGGCTTGCGGAAGGAGTTGCCATATTTCTGGATGCTCGCGAGCGTCGCCTGCACCGGGCGCGGAAGCGCGGAAGACTCGATCAGCGCGCGGCGCATATCTACCAGCTTGGGCACGTGCTCGATGAACAGCGGGCACGCCTCCATGCAGGCAAAGCAGGTGGTGCAGGCCCAGGCGGCATCGGCCGAGACGACCTGTACGCCGGACGAGGCCGACGGAATCTCCGGCAGGTGATCGCGCAGCTGCATGATCATCCACTTCGGGTTGAGCGGCTGGCCCGCGGCGTACGCCGGGCAGACGGCCTGGCACCGTCCGCATTCGGTACAGGCGTGCAGGTCCAGCATGTCCTTCCATGACAGCCCCGCGCCGGCATCACGCAGCCGGCCCCGTGGGGAGCGGTCACGCAGCACGATGGCGGGCAGGCCGACCAGCATGTGCAGATGCTTCGAGCCGGTCAGATAGACCAGGAAGACCAGCACGGAGCCGATATGACCCCAGTAGAACACCTGCTCGCCGAGCCGGGCGTGCCGCACGAACCCGTCAACGGTGCCGAACGCCGGTGCCAGTACCGCGGCGAGCGGCGATGCCCCGTGGCCCGCGGCGAGCACGTGGAACACCCGCTCCAGTTCCATGGCGACGACCACCGCCGTTATCAGCCCCAGCACCGCCAGGGCGTCGCCCCGGTTCGAGCCGGCATACCGTCCGGGCGCCACCAGGAAGCGATTGACGAGAGCCACTCCGATGGCCGCGAGAATTGCCAGCGCGGCGCCATCCTGCCATGGACCCCAGCCCGCGAACGGATCGGCGTGCGGCAGGAGAACCTTGCAGTAGTCCTGCAGAATGGCAGACAGCAGCACGAGAAAACTCAACACGATGACGGCATGCATGCCGCCGGCGAGGCGCACACGCAGCAGCCGGCGGTGCAGGCCGAACTCGATCAGCGCGAAGAGCAGGCGCTGGCCGAGCCTGTCGGTACGCGTGACAGCTCGCGCCGTCAGCAGCGGGCGGAAGCGGCGGCCGAATCGCCAGGCGGCCAGAATCAGCGCCGTCAGCGTTGCAGCATCGAGGGCCAGCGACGCTGTCAAGGCGCGATCGCCCGCAGGCTGGCGGTGAGCCGCGGCAGCAGGTCGAGTGCATCGCAGGTCGCGCCGATATCGGCAGCGGCAAAGATCGGCGCCGTCGGATCGGTATTGACGGCGACGATGCAGTCGGCACTCTGCACGCCTTCCAGATGTTCGGGTGCGCCGGACACGCCCAGCGCGATGTAGAGGCGCGGCGCGACCGTCTTGCCCGATTTGCCCACCTGGCGGCTCTTCGCGATCCAGCCGCGATCGATCACCGGCCGGCTCGCGACCACTTCGCCGCCGAGGGCGTCAGCAAGGTCACGCGCCAGGGCGATGTTCTCGGATGAGCCGATCCCGCGCCCGACACATACCAGACGTTCGACGCGCGAAAGATCCAGCTCGTCGGGGGCGGCATTCGTCAGCGCCTCGACCTCGACCCGCGTGTCCTCCGGCGGCCGCCAGGCGATCTCGCTGACCCTGCCTTGCCCCGCCGCCGGGGCTGCGGGAAGTGCGCCCACCGCCAGCAGGACGATCGTCGGCAGCCGGCATTCCACGGCGGCTTCGGCTTTGCCTCCGTACAACTGGGCGTGGGCGGTGATGCTGCTGTCCGGCCGCAGGGTCAGATCAATGCAGGACGCGAGCAGCGGCATGCCGGTGGTGCCGGCGAGGAAGCCCGCGAGGGCGGTGCCGCTGCAGGTGTTCGCGATCAACACGAGGTCCGGCTGGCGCGTCTCGACCAGATGCCGCAGGACCGCATGCGCATGCCAGGGAGCCTCGGGCACGTTCGCTGCCGCCTGATACAACAAGATATCATCGGCACCCGGTAGCCACGCGGCCACCTGTGACGGGTCTGCCCCGCAGGCCAGCGCGACCACCTCGCCCGCGGCGCCGGCCAGTCCGCGCGCCCCGGCGACCAGTTGCCGGCTTGCCTGCGTGACGGTTCCGTCTGTCGTTTCCGCAAAGCAGAGGACGTCAACCATCTTGCCGTCCGGTCATTCCGCGTGCGCGCAGCGCCACAAGGATTTCCGCCGCCGCCGCATCGGGGTCGTCGCCGACGAAGGTCACCGACCGCGCCTTGCGGGGCGGCGACAGGGCCAGCAGCCGCGCCGGCTCGTCCGCCAGGCCGGTGGCGGGCGTGATGCTCGTGATCGCTGCGGTCCGGGCAACCTGGCGCAGCCGGCTGCCGGAGACGTAGCGAGGCGGCTGGCGCGCCGCCTGCACGCCGAACACCGCCGGCGGCGTGACCAGCAGCAGGGTCATTCGCCCTGCCCCGCATTCCTGCACCACGCGCACGCGGCCTGCCGACAGTGAGAGGGACGTGACGCCGTCCGCCGCCGGCCAGCCCAGGGCGGCGGCAAGAAACGGCACCAGTCCGCCGAACAGATCGCCCGGCGCCTGCACGCCCGTCAGCACGAGATCGGCCTGCTCCGCCCGCACCGCCTCGGCAAAGAGGGGAGCAATCGAGCGGGCCGAGGCCCCCTCGGTGCCGTCCGCCACCACCTGCACGGCACGGTCGGCACCGCGCGCGATCGCCGTCCGCAGGACGCGGTCGCCACCCGCCGAGAGGGCGAGCGCGACAACCTCCGCGCCGGTCTCCTCCTTCAGGAGAACTGCCTCCTCGAGCGCGTGGTCGTCGAACTCGTTGAGGGTCAGCATCACCTCGTCCCAGGCGACTTGGCCGTCGAGCAGTGGCAACTCCTCGACCAGGTCCGGAACCATCCGCAAAATGACGGCGATCTTCATTGCGGGCGCTCGACGGCGGGCGGCCGCGGGTCGGCGCGCGCTGTCAGGCCCGGCGTGGGCACGTAGATCGGGCCGCGATCGAACACGCGACGCAACATGCCGTCGGCGAGATAGTCGGGCGTTACGTACGGCGTTTCGTTCTGGATGATCTCCTGGCCGGGATAGCCGAGCAGCGTTCGCACGCCCGGGTCGAGATAGTAGCCGCCCGCCGCGGCCGTCGCGACCGCGTCGAATGCCTCCGGGTCCGCACGGAACAGCTGCGCGGCGGCGTCATGCGGGCTCAGCGCGCGGGTCGATTCCACGCCGCGGACGAAGGCGTCGATCAGATCCGGCCGCACGGCGAACACGCGGTCCAGCAACTCTCCCGCAATGCCGACAGCGGACGCGCTCGGCAAGGATCCGTATGCCGGCACGAGCACATCCGCGATCGCGGCGAACCGTGCACGCACGTCCGCCGACAGGGACGCCTTGCCCAACCCGGCCATCTAAGCTGTCTCCTGGTTGCGCCGCTCGGCGGCGATGTGACGGGCCATCCGTAGCGACAGCGACATGATGGAGGCCGTCGGATTCACGCCGCCCGATGTGGTGAACACGCTGCCATCGGCGATGTAGAGATTCGGCACATCGTGCGCGCGGCCCCAGGCATTGACCACCGACCGCTCGGGGTCCGCACC
>Ga0224531_1000306_pt1 | contig 26966 bp, 22 predicted proteins | sample CBST100metaG_FD_179876 | JGI IMG/M metagenome (GOLD analysis project Ga0224531, IMG submission 179876) | Peat soil microbial communities from Stordalen Mire, Sweden - C.B.S.T100 | ecosystem: Environmental > Terrestrial > Soil > Wetlands > Peat | place: Sweden: Norrbotten County, Stordalen Mire...
AATATACACTTATAATAGATAGATCTTGTTTTTCTAATCTCCTGCCAGTTGCTCCAGCAGCGTATCGAAGTCCTCAAGGCGCGAGTATTCGATGATGACTTTGCCACGGCCGTGGCGATCTTCAATGTGCACCTTCAGGCCCAGCGAACGCTGCAGGCGCTCCTGGACCTCGCGGACATTGGGATCGACGGGCTCCTCGGGCTTGGGATCTTTCTTGTTGCGCTCGGGATGAATCAGGCCTTGGACGTAGCTCTCGGTTTGGCGCACGGAAAGCGAGAGCGCGGCGATTCGTTGGGCTGCCTTCTCCATCTCCTCCGCGTGCTCGAAGGCCAGCAGAGTGCGGGCGTGGCCAAAGCTCAGTTCGCCGGACTCGACACGGGTTTGCACCGTGGGTGGCAGACGCAGCAGGCGCAGGAAGTTGGCCACCGTGGCGCGATCCTTGCCGGTGCGCACGGCCATCTGCTCCTGGGTCATGTGGAACTCGCGGGAGAGCCGCTCGAAGGCGCGGGCCTGCTCCATGGGGTTCAGGTCGGCGCGCTGCAGGTTCTCGACGATGGTGATTTCCATCGCCTGCTCGTCGCTGACTTGGCGCAGGATGGCCGGGATGGTAGCTTTGCCGGCCTGTTGCGAGGCCAGCCAGCGGCGCTCACCGGCGATGAGCTGGAAGCGGCCATTGGCCTGCGGACGCACCAGAATCGGCTGGACTACGCCGTTGGCGGCGATGGAGGCAGCCAGCTCGGCCAACTGGTCCTCGTTGACGTGCGTACGGGTCTGAAAGGGGTTGGGATCAATCTGCGTGACGGGAATTTCGCGGGGCTTTCCCCCTTCATTTTCGGCGGCGGCAGGGGCAGAAGCTTGCACGCGCGGCAGCAGCGAGTCCAGCCCTTTGCCCAAAGCGCGGCGTTTTGTCTCAATGGGAGCAATGGTCATGGTTTAAAGTCCTCTATCCCGGCAAATGCCGCCGGGGCTTTCGTGAATTGAGGTTTTTCTGGGGTGCAGGCTGCGAGCGGGGCGGCATGCAAGGGGAACAGAAATCAGGCATAGGGCCAGAAACGGATCTTGGTCTCGTGCGCGGCGGGCGGATGTGCTTTGCGCTCTTTGGCGCGCGGGCTCTCGATATGGTTGCGCACCAAAAACTCGCTGGCCAACTCAAAATAAGCTTCTGCCCCGCGGGAGCGGGCATCGTACAGGGCCACCGGCTTGCCGTAGCTGGGCGCCTCCGCCAAGCGCACGTTGCGCGGAATGACGGTCTTGAAGAGGCGATCCTTGAAGTATTCGCGGAGAGTTTCGGTCACCTGCTGGGCGAGGTTGGTGCGGTCGTCGTACATGGTGAGCAGAACGCCCTCGATGGTGAGGGTGGGATTGAAGGCAGCGCGGACGCGTTCCAGGGTAGAAACCAGCTCGGAGATGCCCTCAAGGGCGAAATATTCGGCCTGCATGGGAACAATAAGGGTGTTTGCGGCGGACAAGACGTTGAGGGTGAGCAGGTCAAGGGCCGGTGGGCAATCCAGAATGACCAAATCGTAGTTGTCTTGGACGGGTTCCAGGGCGCTGCGCAGGCGAAGGGCGCGGTCGGTGGCGGCGGCCAGTTCGATATTGGCGCCGGTCAGGTTCTTTGAGCCGGGCAGAATCGACAGGAGATCGATTTCCGTGGGCAGAATGACCTGCGCGGCAGAGGCGTCGCCCATCAGTACGTCATAGATGGAGTGGCGGTTGTCATCCCGCTGGAGGCCGATGCCAGAGGAGGCGTTGGCCTGGGGGTCGCAGTCGACCAGGAGGATTTTGAGGCCTTCGAGAGCCAAACATGCCGCGAGGTTGATTGCAGTGGTTGTCTTGCCAACTCCACCCTTTTGGTTGACGATGCCGAGTATCTTGCCCATGGGTTTCAAGAGTAAAGGGATGCACAGTGAATGGGTAGGCGTTTGCGCTGTGGAGAACGGGTACAACCTGTGGAAAGCGCGTCTGGAGGCAAACTCAGAGAGTCAAGGAAAGGGTTGAGTAGCAAGGGGTTCGGGGGTTACGGGGCAGAGCGGGGAGAGAAGGCGCAAAAAGGAGCGAACGGTGGAAAACTTTCGCTTTTTTGGCTAGAAAGTGGTTGATTTGGAGCGACTTTGAGGGCGGTGCCAGATTGGGACTGCGTCCGAATTGGGATGGTCGTCCGATGTTCCACGTGGAACACTTGCTCTCTTGGACTGCCTTCTAAATTGTTCCACGTGGAACAATCGCAACCACTCCCACCGCCTGATTTTGTTCATGCACCCCAATTGCTACAGAGGCACAATTTTCTCGATTCCTGCTCTAGCGCTCCACAACAACAGAAAGGACCCATGGATACACCGAACGCCTTCATCGGCAAGCCTGCGCAACCCACAAGCGACGAAGTTTCTCCCGTGCTTGGCTCATCTGGCGCGGTGTGTGAGGAATTGCTGGCTTGGCTAGCGGAGGAGAAGGGCGTTGCCGATCAGAAGTGGTCGTCCGTATCACCCAAGTACGGATGGACCCTGCGCATGAAGCTGAAGAAGAGGAACATCGTCTACCTCAGTCCATGCGAGGGGTGTTTCCGGGTAGGATTCGTCTTGGGAGACAAGGCGATCACGGCTGCCAGGCAGAGCAAACTCCCCAAAGGAGTGATGAAAACCCTGGACGAAGCACCGCACTACGCGGAAGGGACTGGAATCCTACTGATGGTGCACAGCAGCAATGATCTTGAAGCTATTCGCACACTGGCCACGATCAAGCTGGCGAATTAGGCTTGCGCTGGCCCAGCGCAACAATCCGGTCATCGCCACCCGGCAGACTAACGGGCGCGCGCCACTCGAAGCCTTCACCTGCCGCGGCCTTCACGGCATCAAGTTCGCTCCCCGTCGTCATCGGCGCCAACCAGCCATCTACCGCCACAAGTTGGCTTCCAGCGGAAACCGCTTCCTGCATCCGGTCGACTGCGCGCATCGTCACGCAATCAAACTGCACAGAGAGCAACTCCGCTCTCCGGCTATGCACTTTGGTGGAGAGTCCCTGCACCCGGACGGCTTCCTGCAGAAACGCGGCCTTCTTGCCTTGCGACTCCGCCAGGGTAACAGCAATCTCTGGCCGGCACAGCGCGATGGGAATGCCGGGGAAGCCAGCGCCAGAGCCAAAATCCAGCAACGTCGAGATCCCGGCAGGCAAAGCGCGGGCGCAAGCGATCGACTCCACAAAATGCCGGGAGAGAATGCCTTCCTCGTCCCGAATCGCAGTCAGGTTCACGCGCGCATTCCAGCGAACCAGCAAGGCCAGATACTCGGCAAAGCGGGAGGCAAGAGCATCATCCAGAATCGGTTGGTCAGCATCTTCCAGCAGAGCGTTCAGCCGCACTCCGGCACTCACGGGAACCTGGCTCATGCCTGCGACCCAGGCGCAAGAGTAGCTTTCGGCTCCCAAGCCGTGGCCGCTCTAATGAAGGCCGCAAAGATGGCTCGGGAAAAAGGGCTCACACTGTAGGTCCGCTCCGGATGCCACTGCACACCCAGGGCAAAATGCTCAGGGGAATCGAGTTCTACTGCCTCGATCACGCCGTCTCCAGGAGAGACTGCAGTCACGCGCAGATTGTCTCCCGGGCTGTTGATCGCCTGATGATGGCTGGAATTGACGTGAACCTCGTGCGAATCCCCGGGGGGCAGAAGCGCAGCCAATCGAGACCCTTCCGCCACATGAATTGGATGTGCGGCGATCACTTCACGGCCAGGCCGATGATTGACTTCCGTTTGCAGGTTCTGGATAAGCGAGCCATTCCGCCAGACGTTCAACGTCTGCGCGCCATGGCAGATGGCAAGGATGGGCTTGTGCAAATTGAAGGCATCCTGCAGCAGCAACTCGTCAACCGCGGCGCGCGCGGGGTCGGCCTCACTGCACTCTGGCGTTGGATCTTCGCCATATCTTTGCGGGTCGATATCGTAGCGGCTCCCTGGCAGCAGAATTCCCTGCACGCCAGCCAGCAGCTTTGCCACCCGATCTGGACGTTCATGCAAAGGCACGAGCACCGCCAATGCTCCCGCGGCATGAAGGGCAAAAAGATAGGCGGGCAGCGACCGCTGGTTGTAGGCCGTATCGCTGCTGGTAGGCTCGGGAATGGCGATGTGGATGGGCATAGAAGCACAGTGTACTGACAGACACGGACAATGCGATAGAGGGATTTGTCACTACGCGGCTCAAATTTCTGCGTGCACCTCAGCGGCTTCGCTTGGGGCGTTGACTGTTACGCCTTGCGGCTGCTTGAGGGCCTCGACGGCAACGCGCAAACGCTCGGTCAACTCCTCGGTCTGGCGCATATTCATGCCTGCCGTCTGAATTGGCTCACCCACGCTCAGCGTCAACTCGGTCGGATAAAAGTGGTGGGTATGAATGGGCAACAGATCGAAGACCCCGCTCAACGCAACGGGAACCAGCGGCACCTGCGCGCGGATGGCCAAGTAGGAAGCACCTGAAAGGAAAGGCTTTAGCTCGCCTGTCGTGGTCCGGCCGCCTTCTGGGAAAACAAACAGCGGCATTCCAGAGCGCAGTGCCTTGACGCCAATCCCCAAACTGGAGAGCGAGGCGCGCGGGTTGGCGGTGTCGATCGGAATCTGCCCGGATCTATCTAAGTACCATCCTATGAAGAAGATGGGCCATAATTCCTTCTTCGCAAGGATGCGAAATTGGAAGGGAAGCGAAGAAAAGATGACCGGCGTATCCATGTAGGAGGTGTGGTTGGAGGCGTAAACGGCAACCGGGCACTTGCGCAGGTTCTCAGCCCCTAAAATGGTCAGCTTTGATCCGGAAAGCCATACGCAAATCCGCGCCCAGACCTTCGCGATGCGGTGCTGCACTCTTCCACTTTTGTCCACGAACGACACCAGCAGCGAAAGCGATCCGCAAAGGATGGTGACCAATGCAAAAGCAGGCGTCTGGATCAGGTTGGTGCGCCAACGATAGATCCAGGGCAACGGATTTGGCCGTCTGCTCATGATTGTCCTTCCCTTTCGTTCAGCAACAATGAGCGTACCTCACCCACCAAGTACACCGACCCAGAGACGACGATCACGCCGCCCGCCGCCCGTTCCTTGGCCAATTGCAGCGCCTGGGGCACGGACTCAGCTCCCACCGCGGAAGTCCCAGTGGCAGTAGCCGCAGCCTGCAGATCTTCCAAGCCTCTGGCGCGAGCAGTGTGCATAGGCGCCACAATCACCTGATCAAACAGCATAAATAAAATCTGCGCCATCTCGGTCAAAGGCTTGTCGCGCAGGCAACTGAAGACCAGCGTCAACGGCCTGTTGGCATCCAGGACGTCCTTCAGGCCGGCGCGGAGGGCCCAGGCCCCGGCCGGATTGTGCGCTACGTCCAGTATCCATTCCTGCCCGTGAATCTGGAGGCGCTCCAGGCGGCCCGGCCAGCGTGTCTGATGAATGCCAGCCGCTATGCTCACCGCGGTCACAGGGAAGCCCGGCTTGCCAGCCAATTCAACGGCGGCGGCAATCGCCAAAGCAAGATTTCGATGCTGATGTGCGCCGGTCAGAGGCGAATCGATCTCAATGACCTGCCCGAGAACTTCGACAGAGTAAGGGCCTGGTTTGGCAGCGTCGAGCGGTGGCATATAGGCAGCAGCGCTCACGCCGCGCACATTGAGCCTGGCTGCCTCCTCGCCCAGAACCTGATTGGCTTCAGGGTGCTGCGGCAGCGTAATCAGCGTGCCGCCGGGACGCAGAATGCCCGCCTTCTCCCGCGTGATGGCGGCGATGGTCGAACCAAGCCACTCGGTATGATCCAGCGAAATGTCGGTGATGACCGAAAGCAGCGGATCGAGAATATTGGTTGCATCCAGGCGGCCGCCCAAACCTACCTCGACAACGGCAATCTCCACGCCAGCCTGGGCAAAGTGGAGAAACGCCATGGCCGTGAGCACCTCAAAAAAACTGGGCAACTGCGCCAACTGGCCGCTCTGCACCAATTGCTGTGCAGCATCGTGAACGCGGAAATAAAGCGCGGCAAAGGCGTCGTCCGCGATCTCTGCACCGTCCAGGCGGATACGCTCATTGGCGCGCGCTAAGTGAGGCGAAGTATAGAGACCTGTGCGCAACCCGGAGGCGGTCAAAATGGAGGCCAAACTCGCCGCCGTGGATCCCTTGCCGTTGGTTCCGGCGATGAGCACCGCGGGAAAGTGGAGCTGCGGATCGCCCAGCGCGCCCAGAAGGACGCGAATCTCGCCAAGAGAGAATTTGCGTCTTGCCTGACCGGGCCTCGTATAGAGCTCCGCCACCATTGCATTCAGTTCGTCAATCGCTGCTGTATAAGACATCGAAACATCAGTATAAAAGCCGCGTCTCAGGCAACGTGGAATCCGCTCAGTCGCGGAGCAGCAGTTGCAGCGCCTGACGGGCGTCTTGCAGGCAGGTTCGCGCCTCGTCTTCCGAGAGCAAACCCTGATGCACAGCCTTCTTGCCGGCATCGTTCACGCGGTTGGCCAAGGCGGGAAACTCGGCATCAAACCCGGTGAGGATGAGATTATTGTTCACCTCGTGCAGCAGATTGCCCAGAGTCGCCGTGTTGCGATAGCGGGTACGAAGCAGGCGGCTGAGCGGCGCAGGCAGCTTTTGCTTGATAGCCTCCTCCAAGACGGAACGGCACATCACCGCGCTGGCAGTAAAAAGGCCAAAGAAGTAGCAGCGGGTGGCTTCGTCCAGGTAGCGGTCTGCTTCCTCTGAACTGGGCGCGGAGACCACACACTCTCGCAGATTCCCAGCCCTCTGCACTGCAGGCTCCACCAGCTCAAGCAGCTCCATGGCAAAAGCCGCTCGCAACAGGTCGTTCTGCCCTCCATCCAGAGCGCGCTGAATCTCTTGCCACACAGGAACCGGCGCGCCGTCTGCCTGCTGCAGCCGGGTCAGAGAAGTAAGCCGCTGACGGGCATGCTGGATAAATCCCTTGTGCATCTCTTGCGCCAAAGTGCGCCATCCCGCCACAAAAACCGCGGGATTCTGTTCGTAGCGCGCCCAAAGTTCGTCGTAAACGATGGATGGAACAATATTGCGCAACAGGGAGAAGCGTCCGGTTCGGGCCAGCTCCGAGATTGCCACGCAGAATTCCCGGCCTGGTGCTTCCGCCTCGAACATGCGCATCAGTTCCTCTTCAAGACGTGAAATATCGATCCCCATCCGACCCATTCCCTTGTCAACCAGTCTAGGAGGCATGGAATGCAAGCAGTACCGGGAAGAAAAACTCAAGATGAGATGAATTCAAGAATGGGAACTCTGAGCCAAAGCAACCGAAGATGGGAAACCCTTGGCCGCGAATCGCTACACCATGCAGCCAGACCCGAAGTGTGGAAGCTGTGGAAGACTGGTCACCTGTGGATTCCAAGGCTCTTCCTTCTCCTTGCAGTGCGCGGAGAAGGCCTTGCTTCCCACATAAAGTGGCAGCTATCCACAGGCCTTTCATGAGCTTCTGTGGGAACCGTGGGAAAGTAGGGGTACCTTGCAGCGGTAATCACCGCGATTTCCAAAAGCCCTCATTTGCACAGCCGCGTTTTGGAAAACTATCCCCTGACATAAATTGCTGAACCCAAGTAAGTTGAGACGGATATCCACTTTTCCGAACCGACTACGGGTATTACTGCTTTATATATCTATTTGATTTGCATAAAAGTCCTCCTCGCGCTCTGACTGACGGCAACGCGTTCCAGCTCGCAATTTCCCGCTCACGGCAAAACTGCGGACACATAAAGTCCTGTTCGATGAACCCAGCTCAACCGCAACTCGAAATTACAAAAATCGCGGCACCTCTCTCATTCCGCATTTCCATGTGCCTTGATTCCGCCTGTCGATTCCGTTCGAGCAACCACCAACCCAGCCCAATTGTGAATTCCAAGGCTCTTTGAAACCCCTGTTAAAAGTGGAGAAGAACGTACTTTTCACATAAGGTCACTGCGATCCACAGGCCTAATCGATGCTTCTGTGGGAGACGTGGGAAAAAGGGCACACCCAACAACAAAGCGAACCTGTTTATCCAAAACTCCTCATTTGCACAGCCACGATTTAGAAAACCGCGCACAACTCCAACTTCAACCGACACAGCAATTTGGGAATGATTTCCACTTTTCCGATATGAACTACGGGTATTACTGCTTTGTGTATCTATTTCTTCTCCTAAAAGATAAAAACCCGTCGCATCCCAACTGCACCTGCTCACCCGGCAGCGTTGCAACAGGACCCGGCGCGAAACAGACGGCAATCAGCCGCCCAAACAGGGTTCATGCACACGAAATGCCCTGGAATCCAGACAAGCACCCTGTTTTCCACGCACGCTGACAGGGGCAGAATGAATACAATCAAGAAGAAGAAAAGAAAGCCACTTCCGTGCAGGCGCAATTGTGTTGTAGAGTGTGGCCAGCGTGGGTTGTGCTTCAATCGCGTATTTTCGAGTAGCCGCAAACCGAGGGTGGGTATATGCCGATCGAGGAAACTGAAGTGGAGAAGCCGGCCGCGCAGGGGGCAGCGATGGAGATTACCGTAAGCCGCCAGGACCTGGTGAAGGAGCTTACAGCGACACAGAACGTGGTGGAACGCAAAACCACCATTCCGATTCTGTCGAACTTTCTCATCGAAGCAGACGATGACCGGCTGAACATTACGGCCACCGATCTGGACCAGGCGATCCGCACCAGCACCGAGGCAAAAGTGAAAAAGCCCGGCGCATGCACTATTCCGGCACGCAAGCTGTACGACTACATCAAGCTGCTGCCCGAGGGCGACATCTCAATCAAGCTGCTGGAGAACCACTGGGTGCAGATCCGCAGCGGCCGCTCCAACACCAAGATGGTGGGCATGGCGCGGGCCAACTATCCACAGGTCCCCGAGTTTCCCACAGTCGCGGCCATCAGCATTCCGGCCCTGGCGCTGAAGACGTTGATTGCGCGCACCATCTTTGCCATCTCCAACGAGGAGTCGCGCTACACGCTAAACGGCGCGCTACTGGTCATCAAGGCAGAGTCGCTGGCGATGGTCGCCACCGATGGCCACCGGCTCTCGTTCGTGGAAAAGCCGAACGAGACATTGGAAGGCGTCAGTGGCGAAAAGCGCGTGCTAATTCCGCGCAAGGCCTTGCAGGAGCTGCAGCAACTGCTCAGCGCTTCCGACGCGGAAAAAGTAGAATTTGCCGACGACGAACACACGTTGTTCTTCCGCGTGGGCCATCGCACCCTGAGCACCCGCAAGCTCACTGGTCAGTTCCCCAACTTTGAGGCCGTCATGCCCCGTGACAATACCAAGTTTGCTGTGGTGCGGTGCAGCGAGCTTTCCGCGGCTATCCAGCGCGTGGCGCAGTTTGCCGACGAGCGCTCGGGCGCCATCCGGCTGCGGCTTGAAGGCAACGAGCTCAAAATCAGCTCCAGCTCCACGGAGTCCGGCGAGAGCGAAGACACCATCGATACGCCGTATTCCGGCGACCCCATCGTGGTGGGCTTCAACTCAGGCTACATTCTCGATTTCCTGAAGGCCATGGGCAACGAAGGCGAAGTGCGGCTGGAGTTCAAGGACTCGCAGTCAGCTGGACAGATGCGGCCTGAAGATCCGGACGCTGAGTACAAATACCGGTACGTTCTCATGCCCATGCGGATCTGAGGCAGCAGCGAGTCAGCGCTACGCTGGCGCGGAGCAAGCAAGTCAGCAAAAAGGCCCGGCAGAGATGCCGGGCCTTTTTGCTGTTTCCTGGTCCTTAATCAGAAACAGAGTAAGCGACACCGTCGCAGAAGTGAGGATGACTTTGGCAGTTCTCTAGGCAACGAGACCAAACCTTTCGTCGGAATTTGCCTGTGCACGCGCCCAGTTCACAGTTCGTCTTAAACCTTCAATGAATTCGGTTCTTGGCCTCCATCCCAAGGCTTGTTCGGCACGTTGGATGTCGAGGAGACTGATTGGGACATCGACAAGTCTTCCATCGCGCCGTTCGATTGATATAGGTGATCCGGTAATCGCTGCGAGAGTATCGATGATCTCGTTGAGGCTGCGGGCAATGCCGCTGCCGATATTAAAGACTCGCTCAGACCCAGTGTGCAGTGCGGCCAGTTCGAATGCCTCAACGACGTCGTCCACATAGGTGAAATCACGACTCACCGTGCCGTCTCCCCAGACCTCGATTGGGAGTCCTGTCAGGATACGGTCGATAAAAGCGCCGATAACACCCTGATTTTTCGTCGTTGTCTGAAATGGGCCAAAAGGGTTTGCTACACGCAACACTCGATAATCGAGATTGTGCATGTACTCATACAGGTGCAGATATCGCTCGATCGCGAGCTTGGATACGCCATAACCAGTTATCGGCCAGCAGGCCACATCCTCGTGAGTGGGTATCACAGGAGGAATTCCGTAAATAGTGCCTCCTGAGGAGGCAAAGATCAGCTTCTCCACGCCTTCCGAACAACACGCGTCCAAAAGCTGAAGCGTGCCAATCACGTTGGAGCGAACGTCTGCCGCTTTGTCACGATTGGCAGAGGCGGGCGTCGTCGTGTTGATCAGGTGAAACACGACATGGAAGCCGCGGATCGCGTCTGCGATGCTGGCCGGGTCGTTTAAGTCACCGCTGTACCAGTCCAGTCCTTCGAGTACTGTCGGCGCTGTGACATGCCGCCCGAACGCTCTCAGGTGTCCCGTTCGCCCAGCCAAGCGCAGGCAAAGGTTCCTTCCCAGAAACCCGCCCGCGCCAAGAACAATGCAGCGCCTCGATTGCAATGATTTCATCGACGTGACCTCATGGCCCAAAGCAGTCGCTTCGAGAGGTTATCAATTCACAGGATGAAAAACCGGGACGCAGCTTTCCCGGCAAGCTACGTATCCCATTTGTAGGGGAAAAGAGGAAAAGGAAGAGTTACAACGCCTGGGACTGCTAATGATCGCGATGTGTGCCTGACTCAATCGCGAGTGCCTCTGCCTCAGCTGGTTGCTGACGATGCACGTGTGGTGCCACGACTTCGCTGTAGACAGCTACGGTTTCAATTGCCACTCTTTCAACAGTTAGTCGATCTATGTTTCGCTGGCTGTTCGCTCGCCATGTTGTTAGTTTATTGTGGTCAGAAAGCAGATCGACAATAGAGCGTGAGATCTGTTCGGGCGCCTGCGGCTGGATAAGAATGCCGGCGTCTCCAAATTCCAATAACTCTGGAATTCCGTCCACCGCGGTGCCCACGATCGCCAAACCGGCTTCTCTGGCCTCGGCAATAATCAACGGCGCTGGATCCGCAAGTGAAGCAAGAACGAACATATCAGCGGCCCGCATATACGGTCTGGGGTCCGGGGTTGCAGAAATGAAATGTACATGGCCTGTTGTGGCCTCCTTCACCATGGCTCTATACTCAGCTTCACAGGGACCTTCGCCAACTATATAGAGATGGATATCCGGAAGCTGTTCATGCGCAGTCTCAAAACCACGGATCAGGTCTGGGATTCCCTTTCGGGGATGAAGACCACATACCGTGATGACCGCGGGCCGCTGCAGGTTAGCTGTCGTCGCCGCTCGAGGATAGCGTGCCGTACCAATGGTTCCATTGAGTACAGGGCGCAGTTTTCGTTTCGGAATACCCCTCGAATTCATGGTCGTAGCAACCGCCTGGCAGCCAGTAATCACGCGGTCGCCGATTGTCATAAAAGCAGCAGCTCTGGAGAACGAGTTCTGCACAGAAGTGATAAAAGGCACCTGAAACAGCCTTGCGATTGGCCAGGTTAACAAGGCGGAAGCGACCATGTGGACGTGAATAACATCCGGCCGGAAGCGCCTGATGGCGTGGTAGATCCCGAAAAGCGAGTTTATAAGCTGATGAGATTTTCGGGGAGCGGGCATCCTGAATATCTCAACGCCATGTGTCAGGAGAACATCGTCGAATCCACCATTACCGCAGCAGATTGCTACCTGATGCCCAAGCTGTGACTGCGCACAGGCCAGATCAACGGCGGCATGCGCCATTCCGTTGAACTGCATGGTATGGTCTACGATGTGCAAAATTCTCAATGTAACCCCTGTTTACACGGGATGGGCCATAACACCCTTGCGTACACGGCTGGGAAGGCATGAGGGTGCTGACGGCGTCTGAATGACGTTCGAGAATTGAGGAAATTCTGAAGAGGAAACATCTTTCAAGAGATTAAAACCAATTATATGCAGAGACAATTATGGCTCAACGAAACTGCCGCTCTCTTGGAAGGGGCGAAGGGAGACGATTTTTCTCAGATGGACGTTAGTGCAAATCCATATAGAGGACGGGTTTATGCGATTGACTGCCTGAGGAGTGAGGACGACATTCGATCATCCAGGATGATTGACTTCGGAGCGTTTCAGAAAGTTAAGGCCACGTCCCACCATTTTCGTCCCAAGGCGTGGGGCGAAGCTTCATTTTACGAAAACTTACTATATCGTTGGATCCATGTCAAGACTGAAGTTCGCGCAGACTAAAGTTCCCGCAACAAACGTTGCCACAGGTCGCGACAAACATGGCGATGCGGTGGAAATACCCAGTGGTGATGCCCCTGCAGGCGCAACGGCACGAGAACAAATGCAACATAAGTTGAAGACCGAATCCGGACGCGCAGCCTACAAAATGCGCAAGGCGATCGTGGAACCGGTCTTCGGACAAATCAAGGAGTGCCGCGGTTTTCGTCGCTTCAGCATGCGCGGGAAACAAAATGTCCGCGGAGAGTGGAGACTGGTGTGCGCGGTCAGCAATCTGTTGAAGCTCTCTCGCTTCGGATGGATGCTGCAAACCGCATAAAACTGGCGAAAATCAGCCCATCCAAATCAGAATCGCGGCTCAAAGGCATCGAGACGGAGTGAAAGGAGTTCCCCAATAAAAAACTCCGATCTCGCGTTGCTGCGGCGATGTACCTGCTGCAATGCTCAAAACGCTATGGGCGAAAGACTCCTAGGTTGTGGCTCGCATGAATCCTGGAACCACACCTACCAAGCCAACGTAACCGTGATTGTCTTCCAGCCTTCGCCCGCCGGGAAATTGAGAATCAACGGCATCGAAGTGCAAGCATAAACATCGCTATCGCAGGCTCTGTAAGAGACGCTTGCCTCTGGTGCTGAACTAGGTTCGGTTACTACTTTGGGTATGAAATGCCCTCGCCTCACAAGATGGACTATGCCTGTGCTCCCTGCAAGGCCTTCGGCCGTCAAAACAAGCTTATGAGCTTCATATTCAGTGTGAATGAACCGAAATTTAGAGGTCTGCGCTCCAGGCGTTGGCAACAATCCCGGCGTCAGTGCTTCGACCCTCTCAATTACATTCAGGCCGCCAAGGGACAGGTCGACATCGAGCGCGGAAAGTGGAATTCTAATTCCTTCGAGTGGAGCATCCTTCAACGCCTTCGGAAGCCGACTGCTCTCCAAAGATCCGAAGCTTGCCCCAGGAATATCGGAACGCAGTCGCCAAATGTCACCCGCTGTCGGGCTCATGTACACATCGAGAATCCCGTTCTTCTGGGTGAAGTAGAGAGACGTAGCGCCCCCTGGAATCTGAAGATTCATTACTTCTGCGTGGTCCCACCTAGCCGGCAGATGCGGATTCACGGTGATGGTCTTCTTTTGCGCGTCGATCTCAATCCCAAACAACCCGCGCAGTGTCGGCGTAATCACCATGGCCGACGACCAAAGCTGGTGGCTGGTGCTGCGGCCAAAGGGCACAAAAAAATCGCCTGAAAGCAGTTCGGTATCGGCGCCGAGGTCTTGCACGCGGGTCAGGTTGGCGTTCTCCATCAGCATCTGGTAGCCCGCCAGCGTCTGCCCGCCACGGTACTCGGACAGAGCTGCCCAGCCGGTGAACAGCGGCCACACCGAGCCTTGGTGATAGCTCATGCCGTCGTAAAATTTTTCGTCTGTCGAGACGTCGCGCAGGCCCCAGTCGGTCTGTAGCGTGTGCGCGGAAAACTGCTTCAGGCATTCGCCGCCATGCACCAAAACCGGCTTCCCGCTCCACCACGCAATTGCCGGATAGACCGTTGTGGCACGGTCCAACGAGCCGTCCGCGTTGCGGCTAAAGGCGTAGCACGACTTCTCCTTGTCGTAGTACTCCGCTTCAATCGTCTTCGCGAGAACTCCCGCTCGCTGGGTGGCGGCTGCGGCCTTGTCCGGGCTTTGCAGCAGGGTTTCCAACTGCGCCATGGCGCTCGATGCCTGCTGGTCAAGCAGCGCCAGATAGACCTCCTGATGGGGCAATCCTCCGGGCCAGCTCTCCACCCATCCGGTGCCCTGTACGTTGTCGTAGACGCCGTCCCCATCCGAGTCGTGGGTCGCCTCAAAAGCCCATGCCTTTTCGATTGCCTCGCGATTGGCAGTGAGGAAAGCGACGTCGCCGCTCGTGTGCACATAGTCGGCCACGGCCATCAGGAACAGTGGCGTGGCGTCTGCCGCTGCATACATATAGGGGAACGCCTTCCAGTCGATGAAGGCGGCCGTCTGCGAGTACTCGTGCATGATTTTGCCGTCACCGCGCTGGCGGGCGATCAGGAACTCCAGCTCGGCCTTCGAGAGCGCGAAGTCCCCGTAGCCGTTGATGGCATAAAGCGTGTACAGAGAATCCCTGCCAAAGAACCAGCCGAAGCCGGGCCGCGCTGAGTCGCCGGAGGCGTAGTACCCGGCCACCAGGGCGGTCTCAGGCGGGGCATCGGTGCGGGGCGAGGGCACGTGGGCGCGCAACTGCTCGATGGAAACCACGGCCCACAGGAAGGCCTCATCGAGCGCCTTATCCGGCGTGTGGATGGAGGCGGAGTTGGCCAGCAGCTTTTTGTACTCGTCGGCGTGTGCCTGATAGCTAGCGGCAAGGCCGGCATTCAATTGGGCAAGCGTCGCGCCCAGCGCCTGGTTGGTGGCGGTGGCAACTGTTTGACCCACGGCCATCAGCAACGGGAAGAGGCGACCGTGGTCGCGCATTGGATCAATGTGCAGCTTGAACTCGACGGGATGAACCTGGGGCCGCTCCTGATAGGGGGCCAGAATTCCGGGCTTCGCGCCGGGAATGGTGACCGCGCCGGCTAGGTCGGGATAGTCCGAATGCAGCACATAGTAGCCACTCGCCGAGCCTGTGCCGGCCACCCAATCCGGACTGGGAACACCCACGTTCCGTGCCGGCCACATCAGGCTCAAGTCCGGCGTAAAGCGCAGCGTGAAGTCGGTAGGGCGAACGCAGTCGAACTCGAACAGGACCACCGGCCCTGTGCCAGCCAGCGCCTGATTCGGTGAAAACATGATTTGCCGGACGGTGAAACCGATGTGGCTATAGGTGAGGATTGTCCGGTCGGGGCGGACTTCAACAGCGGCGGCTTGCTGGTTCACATCAATGGGAACGGTGTACCCCTCGATATTCGCCTCTATGGTCAGGTGCGAGAGCAGCTTGACGGGCAGCACCCAGGCCTCGAACGAGCCGTCCTGCTGGCCGACCAGGACACCGCGCTCCCCGGCCACAGTGAACGGCTTGAGCGGCTCGGCGTGGGCGCGGAGAACTGGTCCGTCGGTCGCGAACGGCAGGGCTGGAATGGAGGTGAGGGTTTGGGCTTGGATTGCGGAAGTTACGGCAAAAAGCATGGCCGCGGCCATACAGAAAGAAGCGCTTCGAATCTGCATCGTATTGTCCTTTGACTTCGGATCGAAGCCAACAGTTTAGACGATTACGCCGAAGGCTGCAGCGAGCGAGTGCGGGGCAAAAAACAAAGGCCGCGGCATGTAGCCGCGGCCTTTGAGGTGTCAGAGAGATCAGTTAAAAGTTCAGCTTCAGCGCGAACTGGCCAAAGCGGCGCTCGTCAGAGGCGCCGCCATTGACGCCACCCTTTTTGCCTAGAATCTGTGGAGCAAGAGGGGTGCCATCGCCATCGATGTAATTGCCTTGATCGTTGTTGACCATCAACTGATAGAAGTTGTGGTGGTTTGTGAGGTCGTAAGCTTCCGCGCGAAACTCCAAGTTCACGCCTTCCTTGATGGGAAATCTCTTCGTAACCGCCGCATCCAAGTTCCATGCTCCGGGTCCAGTGAATGCGTTGCGTCCAAGAGTGTTCGACGGGAAAGGACCGAAATCCGAAATGCCGCCGAGCGCTGCGTTCGAGATTGGCGTGCCTGCGGGTAGATTGCCGAACAGATAGGTACCACCACCTTGGTAGGAGCCCGCCCCGCTGGGTCCTTTGTATTTCTTCTTGCTAACGGCGGTCGAAGGAGCATAACGCGGAATATTCGAAAAATCTCCGCTACCATTGACATTTGACGAATCGAAAAATGTAAACGGTACACCGGTGCGGGCAGTATAAATTCCGGTAATTTGCCATCCGCCCAACGTCTGGCCCTTCAAGCCGCGCTGGCCCTTGAAGTAGGGAAGCACGTAGATTGGGGCGATGGTCAAGCGTTGCCGGATATCGAAGTCGCTGTTGCCGTGATCGAATCCCGGGTTAAAGGGTTCAGTGTAGCCCAAGCTGAAAGCATTGTTCGACGAGGAAAAGGTCGAGCTGAGATCATCCAGGCTATGCCCAAGCGTGTAGTTTGCGGTAACGCCCAGGCCTGTGGCTGCGATGTTTGAAGACTGAAAATGCACATTAACTGCTTCGTAGTACGAATCGCCTTGTGAACCACGCGTGTTAATTCCGGTGTAGTGGGAGTTCAAACGCGACAGTTGACCCTTGGGCCCAACCGAATCGCCCATGAGCAGATTGCCGAGGCCAACACCATTGGTGTCCTTGATGTCGTAAAGGTGGGTGCCTCTGGCAGCTGAGTACTCCACTCCAAGAACGGAGTTGTTCGTCACCTGATGCTCAATTGCGGCGCTCCAGAACTGCGTCTGGGACGTCTTGATGTTCTGGTCCACGTGGCGGAGACTGCTTGGGGGCAAAGCAACAGTGCCCGAGGAGCCAGCGAGCGGACCAAGATTGCTGTTGGTTACAGGCGTATTTGTCGTAACGACAGTCGCGTAGTTTGGCGGGTTCTGAATTACATTGAAGGTGACGTTGCCGAAGTTACGCTCGTAGCTGATGCCATAGCCCGCTCGGAGTGACGTGTGGCCGTTGCCAAACAGATCATAGGCTAGTCCAACACGTGGGCTCACTGCGCCATAGGACGGATTCCACAGGCTGCCGATCGGGCTGTTTGGAACAGTAAGGACACTGCCGTTGCGAATATTTGCTGCGCTGGCGGTGTTGTTTGCGTAGTAGAAGTTGGAATCGAGTGCAGGAATGCTGTTATGCTGCACGCCGAAATACTCATACCGAACGCCGTAGTTTACCGTAAGACGCGGGTCGATAGTAAAGGCATCTTGGGCATATACTGCCCAGTCGCGGAAGCGGTCGCTACGTGCAAAGCTGGGTGAACTGGCAGGTAGAGTGACCTCGCACCCCGCTGTTTGGGTCAAAGTACCGGTGATATAGTCCTTGGAGCAAGGTGTTGCGCCCTTGGGATCGACGGCTACCTTAAAGGAGTACACGTTACCGGTAACCAAGTTATCCAATCCGCTCTTTTGGTTACCACCCAACTGCTCGCCGGCCTGCGCATAGGCTCCGTATGCGCGATTGGACTGGATATAGATTATCTGCGAGCCGAACTTCATGGAGTGTCTTCCCTTGGTCCATGACAGGTCCGGGTTGATTTGAATGACGTTCTGCGGCCCGCCGTAAGGCAGACCGCCATTGGCCGGATTCGTATCGTAGAAACCGGGAAGCTGGATGTAATTACCTTCAATCGTGGCGTTGCTGGAAACAAAGAGAGTGGGGACATTCTGAAGAGTTTTGTCGTAGTTTAGCCCAATGTTGATGCGGCTAAAGCTGGCCTTGAGGTTGGCCAGAAGAGACGAACTGAACTCGTGGGTGATGTTTCCGAGGGCGGCAAAGTTTTTGTCTAGTTCGCCCACATTGTATTGCGAGTAGGGCGAGTTGAAGTCCGCTCCCGTGAATAGCTGCTCATGATACAGAACGTAGCGGCCATACGCCTGCGTCTTATCGGAGATGTTCCAGTCGGCTCTGCCAAGAACGTTGTACGTGTTCTGTGGGCTGCCGCCGCCGGCGTCCGTAGGTGCTGAAAATACCGTTTCCCCAAAGAGGGGGCCAGATATCTTGGACAACGGCCCTGTGGGATTCGTCGAAGTTAGGTCGGAAAACGCGTAGGTCTTAATGAGGCTCGCCTTATTCGCTCCATATGCTGAAAAATAGGCTTGCGTGTTGGCTGCAGAGTTTGCCAAGAGATTTGAGGTCGGTATGACAGAGATGATGTTTGCGGAACTGCGCACCCGCAGCCACTCCGTTGCCCCAGTGAAGAAAACCTTGTTCTTGATAACCGGGCCAGTGACTACAAAGCCGAACTCGTTGCGTGTGTAGGTGCCCTTGGGAGCCACGACTGAACCAGCATCGGCGTTGGCGGCGTCGTTTGCGAAAGTATTTGCTGTGTAGGCAGACAAGCGGTTGAACTCCCAGCCCGTACCATGGAACTTGTTGGTTCCAGAGGCGGTTACCACGTTCACCACACCACCCGCCGCACGACCAAACTCTGGCTGATAGTTGCTGGTCAAAATACGATATTGGCCCACGGCGTCCACGGGCACCTGGAGACCGATAGAATCTCCAAACAACTCTATGTTCTCTACGCCGTCAAGCAGAATCTCTGTTCCAGAGGAGCGCTGTCCATTGATTGAGAATCCGACGCCGTAGGCTGTCCCGTTCTGAGACTTACCTTGGGCAGAGTCGCCGCTAGAGACGTTGCCTGCAATCGCAACAAAATCGTAGGCGTTGCGCGTAAGGCTAGGCAACTGCGTTACTTCCTGAGGGCTGATTTCCTGTGACAGTTCCTGCGTCTGGGTGTTGACCTGGGTCCCACCCTCTGCAACTACCTGAACTTCCGTGGTCGCCGTGGCGACAGAAAGCTTTGCATCCACCGTCGCGTGCGAGGCTACGGTCACTTCCACCTTGGCGGTGTAGGGCTTGAAGCTGCCAGAGGTCACAGTGATTTGGTATGTAGCAGGAGACAAGCTGGTCACTATGAATGAGCCATTAGCAGAAGCATGCGTGGCGCGCTCGGCATTTGTGCCCAAATTTCTGACAGAGACAGATGCGCCGGGAATGATTGCTCCAGACTGATCTGTCACAGTTCCGACAATCTGTCCGCTCTCTATTTGTGCGACGGCAGCTTGCGGCGCAAATGTGACAGCCGCCAAGCCTATACTCATGGTCGCGCCCAAAAACAGGGCTCGCAGGTACTTGGTTGTGATGATCATATGTTTCTTCCTTTCGAGGTGTAGGAAAAGGTTTGAGGATTTCAACTATTAGCTATGCGAAATGAAGCGGCTCAACACATACACGAACCTGTGTCTGCTGAATACCAATTTCTGTTTTGAGGGGAATCAACAGCGTTGCGGTATTTCCATTCCTTTTAGATAGCAATTCTTTTGCCAATCGAAGACGTGAGGAAAAATAGGCTGAAACTTGCTGAAATATAAAGATAATGAGGCAGTTATGGGATGGATCGCCAATGCAATAGAGAAGTAAAACCAGGATCAAGTAGCAAGGTATATGTAAAAGAGTACATAAAGATATGAATATCTGTATAAACGCCAAGGTTACGTGCCGGGGTTGCGCAAATCCCGTAGGATCAACAGGTCCCCGGCAGGTTAGGCTTGCAGAAAAGCCAAAGCGCGGATCAAATACGCCTTCAGGTCGCGGCGTTGCACGACCGCGTCGAGGAAGCCCTTCTCCAGCAGGAACTCGGAGCGCTGGAAGCCCTCGGGCAGTTTTTGGCGGATGGTCTGCTCGATGACGCGGGGGCCGGCAAAGCCAATCAGCGCGCCGGGCTCGGCAATGTTCAGATCGCCCAACATGGCAAAGCTGGCGGTGACGCCGCCGGTGGTGGGGTCGGTGAGCACACAGATGTAGGGCACCTTGGCGTCATCCAACTGGCCTAGCGCGGTGGAGATTTTGGCCATCTGCATCAGGCTGACCACGCCCTCCATCATGCGCGCGCCACCGGAGGCTGCCACGACAATGAGCGGCTTGCGGTCCAGCCTGGCACGATCCACGGCGCGGGCAATGGTTTCACCCACCACTGCACCCATGGAGCCGCCGATGAAACCGTACTCCATGGCGCTGACCACCACGGAGTGCGGGCCGAGCTGGCCGACGGCGTTGAGGATGGCGTCATCGAGGCCGGTCTGTTCCTGGGCCTTGCGCAGCCGGGACTTGTAGGACTTTACATCGGTAAAGTTCAGCGGATCGGTGGATCGAAGGCCGCCGTCCACCAGCTCATAGCCGGGGTCAAGCAGCAAATCGATCCGCTGCTTGGCGCCGATCTTGAAGTGATGCTGGCACTTGGGGCAGACGTTGAGGTTGGCTTCCAGGTCCGCCTTCCAGATAATCTGCCGGCAACCGATGCACTTGGTCCACAGACCTTCGGTGCGAACAGTTCTGCCGTTGGCATCCGCCCCTCTTTCGGGGCCAACGCCGGATTCGTACTCGCCACTTTCACGCTTGAACCAGGACATGCAAACTCTCTCTCAGATCGGGAGCTGATCGTACAAATTCGTACAAAAAAGGACAACGGAAACCCGGCCACTCAGATGACTGCCGTATCAATATTCTATTCCGCGCTGCGCCAGGATGCCTTTCTGATAAGCATGTTTCACCTCGCGCATCTCGGTGACGGTGTCGGCCAGCTCCACCAACAGCGGGTGGGCATTGCGGCCGGTCAGGATGACATGCACCATCTCCGGGCGATTGCGCAGGGCCTCGGCCACCACGGCGGGGTCCAGCATGCCGTAGCCGATGGCGTAGTTGATCTCGTCCAGAATGACCATATCCCACTCGCCGGAGTAGATGGCCTCACGCGCCTCATCCCAGGCGGCTTGAACCAGGCGAATGTCCTCTGGGTCGGTTTCTGCGCCGCCCACCTTCACAAAGCCGCGGCCCATCTGCTTCAGGATGAAGTTGGGGCCAAAGGCCTGCACTGCGTCCAGCTCGCCGTAGTGCCAGGAGCCCTTGAGGAACTGCAGCATGAGCACGCGCATGCCATTGCCCACGGCGCGCAGGGCCGTCCCCATGGCAGCGGTCGTCTTGCCCTTGCCGGGTCCGGTGTTGATCAGAATCAGTCCGCGTCGCGAATCGGTCATATAGAAGTCAGGGGGTTGGGATCAGGGGTTAGTCAAAAACAAAGACGTTGCCTAGACGGCTAGTCCTCAATGTCCCCCGTGATAGGGGTGGCCAGTCAGAATTGTAAATGCTCGGTAGATCTGTTCGGCGACCACCAGCCGGGCCAGGGCGTGCGCCATGGTCATGGGACCCAGCGAAAGCAGCAGTTGGGCGCGCTGCCGAGCGGGAGCGGACCATCCGCTGGCCGGGCCGATGGCGAAGACGATGTGCTGTGCGCCCTCATCGCGGCGCGCGCCGAGCCAGCCCGCAAAGGCCTCGGAGGTCATCTGCTTGCCGCGGCTGTCGAGCAGCACGGCTACTACAGGCGTTCGGCCCTGCTGGCGGCTGAGCCACTCCAGCAGCGCCTCTTCTGTCTTGAAAGCCTCCGCCTTGCACTGAGCAAAGGCCGCACAGCGGTCCAGGTAAACAGTGGCAAGTGCGTCGAATCCGTCTTTGGAACCGGGCCGAGCTCCGACATGGACAAGAGTGAGGTGCATGGGATGGAGAATACCGTACCTTGCCGGGGCGCGCCGCGACAGAAGAAACGGTTGCAATGAAAAAGCGCATCCTCCAGCGACTGGAGGATGCGCTTGAACAAGCCCTGACGTGCGGGACTACCGCTTCTTCTTTGCAACCTTCTTGACGGCCGTCTTCTTGGCAACGGCCTTCTTGACGACTACCTTCTTCGGCGCTGCTTTCTTGGCTACAGGTTTCTTTGCGACAACCTTTTTGGCGGGCGCCTTTTTAGCGATGACTTTCTTGACGGCAGTCTTTTTGGCAACCGGCTTTATCGCCGCTGCTTTCTTGACGACTACCTTCTTGGCGGGCGCCTTCTTCGCAACGGCCTTGGAGGCAACAGCCTTCTTGGGAGCCGCCTTTTTGGCGACGGTCTTCTTGACGTTGACCTTCTTTGCGACCGGCTTGGCAACGACAGCTTTGCGCGCAGCAGGCTTGGCCACAACCTTCAGCTTCTTAACTGCCTTCTTGGGTGCGGGCGCAGCCTTCTTGGCGATCGGCTTCTTTACCGCGGGAGCCGCAACGACCACAGCCTTTTTGGCCGCCCTCGCGGGCTTGGCCGCAACTGCAACCTTCACCGGCTTGACCGCAATGGCAGCCTTCTTCAGCTTGGCTACTACTGGAGCCTTAGTGGCTACCGGAGCCTGTGCCGCAACCTTCGCGGGCTTGGCAGTGGCCTTCTGGCGAACGGCAAGGGTCTTGGTAGACAGCGCGGCCTTCAGCTCGGCATCGAACTCGGCCGGGGTCAGCGGGCGCGCGGACTTGCGCAGTCTCTCAATGTCGTAGAACGCGCGGCGCTCGGCGAGGAAGACATGCACGACAAAATCAACATAGTCGAGCAGAATCCATTCACCCAAGCGGCGGCCTTCGACGGAGTTGGGATAGATGCCAAACTCCTTCTTGATCCGATACTCGATTTCATCGGCAATGGCGATGGACTGGCGGTTGTTGGTGGCCGAAGTAATGAGAAAGAAGTCGGACAACCCGGCGTCGACTGGGTCGAGCTCGAGGATGCGGGTGTCTTCGCCCTTCTTATCTTCACAAACCGCCGCAGCGGCCTGTACGAGGATGCGGGTTTGTTGACGCGTTTCTTCTGTAGTCATGCGATGAGAAAACTCTCCAAACCTAATTGTACGGACTTTTACACAATGCCGCTGAATCGCACAAAGTATACAAGGTGGAATGGGCCTCTGGGGAACCTATTCAGGAACCGTATTCAGACTCCAAACAGAGAAGGAAATTCAGACTTCTCCAGCAGGGCACGGCTGTTCAGCGATAGAGCCCGCGAGACCGGATCGCCTCAAAGACAGCCTCCGGCAGAAATCCCTGGCAGTCGCCTTGTCTATCCATTGCCATGCGAATCCCTGCGCGAATATCCGATGCGCTGATTTCCACATTCAGCCCAGGAAGAATGTAAAACGGCGTCGTTTGCCCGGCTGGGTTGCGCAGGACGCAGTACCGGATTTCCACTCCTGAGACAATCTTGTCCTCCGTTGCCGCGGAGCCCATCGTCAGCCCTTCCGGCAGCGCGGCCTTCAGGCCCTCCAGCAGTTGGCCAGGGCGCGAGGCGACGATCAAAGGCGCAACGAAGGGGATCTCCGCAGCCCCATGCCAGCGCCGCAAGCTGAAGAAAGAGTCTGCTCCCATCAGGCAAAACAATGCGCTGCCGCGTGGCAAATCCTCGCGCAAATCCCGCAAAGTATCCAATGTGTAGTTGGGCGCGCCCGAGGGTTTGGGCGCGTCGGCTAGCGAAACCGCAAAGTCCGGGTTATTGGCAATCGCCAGTCGGGTCAGGGCGAAGCGATCTTCATAGCTAGCGGAAGAACCAGACGGCTTCAGCGGCTGTGCGCCGACCGGGGCAAACAGCACCGTATCCAGGCCGAGCGCCGCTTGGGCGGCCCGCGCCACGGCCAGATGCCCCAGATGGGGCGGGTCAAAACTGCCGCCGAAAAAAGCGACGCGCCGTCCTGTGCGGGTCTTCAGGTCCATGGCTTCATGGTATCGTGCGCCCGGTGCTCTGGTAGCATCACTCTCAGCGATGCGATATTTACTGATCATTCTGGCTCTGGCAGGCGTGGTGGTTTCCGCTCTGGCTTTGCGCGTTCATTACGATACGGGCACCGAGCCCTGCTCCATCAACGAGAAGTGGGACTGTGGCATCGTGAATCACAGCCCGTATGCTGAAATTGCCCACGTTCCCGTGGCGGCGTTGGGGATTGTTGGCTATCTGGCTATGGCTGGGCTGGCCCTGACGCGGCGGCGCGGCCTTCTGGTCGCTGTAGCCGTGGCCGGTTTCTGCTTTGCCCTCTATCTGAGCCACATCGAAAAGGATGTGCTGGGAGTTTGGTGCATCTACTGCGTCATTTCGCAGGGAATCATCGCGCTCGTCACGCTGCTCAGCCTGGTTAGCCTGGCGCTGGAGCGGCGTCGCCTGAATCGCGCCTAGGACTCAGGCGGTGGACTGTTTCTTTTTGACCTAGAGTCACGCTTGCTTGTCGGTGTCTCCTTATACGGTGCGCGCCGCGCTGATAAAATTAAACAGATACCATGCTTAAGCAAAGATATGCACGCTGGATGTACGAGTGGGAGATGCGGCTAACCACGCGCGATTCGAATCGCGTGAAGCGCCCGATGGATTGGGGCTTTGAGTGGATCGCTCCCTTCCTCAAAGAGCACGGCTTGGGCGCGGAACTGCCCAGCGCAGAAGCCCTGCAGGACGACGCGGTCGCCGAAGCCGCCATGACCCGCATCAATGAACTACTGATCCAGCAAAGCGACAGCTTTTTCGGCTATAAGCGCCCCACCGACTTCCGGCTGGAAGAGCGCTTCCCGCAGCTCTATCCCACCAATGTGCGCCCTGAGACACTAGCCAAAGACGCCGCGCTTAAGCAGCAGGCCGCCGACGGAAAGATCAAGCTTGCGCAGTACTTGCGCTTCACTTCGCCGGAGCGCACCCCGTATCCAGAGAACGATCTGGTGAACGCTCGCTGGTATCCTGCGCCGGAGCATAAAGATCCCAAGCGCCCCAAGCAAGCCATCGTGGTCATGCCACAGTGGAATGCCGACGGCTTCAGCCATAACTCGCTGTGCACCATCTTCAACAAGATGGGCATCTCGGCGCTGCGGCTCTCCATGCCCTACCACGACATTCGCCGTCCCGCGGAGCTGGAGCGCTCCGACTATGCTGTCAGCGCCAACATCGGGCGTACGCTTTCTGCCTGCCGTCAGGCCGTGGTCGATATACGCTGCTGCGTGGACTGGCTTGAAGAGCAGGGTTACGAGCAGTTCGGCGTCCTGGGAACCAGCCTCGGCTCCTGCTATGCCTATCTGGCCAGCGCGCACGACCCGCGCATTCGCGTCAACGCCTTCAACCATGTTTCCACGGCCTTTGGCGATGTAGCCTGGGCCGGACAAAGCACGCGCCACGTCCAACAGGCGCTGGCCGATGCGGGCCTGACTCAGAGCCGCCTGCGCAATTTATGGTCGGCCATCAGCCCATGCAATTATTACGAAAAGATGGTCGAACCAGAAGCCGTCACTCCAGCCAAGAAGGTCTTGTTCGTCTACGCCAATTACGACCTGACGTTTCCCAAGGAGTACTCGCTGGAGGTGCTGGAGTCTTTCAGGAGCCTGGGGCTCGACTTTGAGACACGCATGCTGCCCTGCGGCCACTACACCACAGGCGAAACACCCTATCAATATATTGATGGCTGGTACCTGGGCTCGTTCGTCTACCGCGCATTCAAGGCCTTGCGCAAGGAGAAGCAAGCCGGATTGAGCCCGTCTCCTGCACCTGTGCCAGAATCGGAAGAAGAAGCTGTAACCCGCTAGCGCGCAGGTTGGTGCCAGCAAGCAGAGCAGCGATGATTCGGCAAGCGAAACCTCAGAGATCGTGCCATGAGTGAGGATACTGCCAGAATCGAGCGCGGTTACCCACAAATCCACAGGACGAATCGGGTAAGTGGAAAAGCAGGTACATTCCTTCGCCGCAATAGTCTCTAACCGCTTAAAGTGGCGTCACAGCTGGATGCCCCAGGTCTCGCTTCTGAAACCTGGGAAAGCATGAACTCAAAAGGCGAAATCATGCGGTAAAATATCTACCGCGGATGCGTGGCCTTCCACTGGGCCACCCGCTCCTGCACGGCATCCAGCTCCTCGGTGGTGATGTGCGCGCCAATCATCTGCCGGTTGGCGGCATACTTTTCCTGGTTCGGCCCTTTGACCGACGCCGCCAGATCCAGCCAATAGTAGGCTTCCACATCGTTGTGCTCGACGCCCTGGCCCATGGAGTAAAGCACGCCCAAAGTCGCTTGCGCGGTCACGTCTCCCTGCTCTGCGGCTTTGCGATACCAGCCTGCTGCCTGCTCCATGTCGTGCGCAACGCCCTTGCCGTCGCGGTAGAGAGCGGCCAGATGCATTTCGCCGGCAAGATCGCCCTGCACGGCCGCTTTGCGGTACCATTCAGCAGCCTGCCGGTAATCCTCGGCCAACTGTTTTGTGGTGCGCGCCTGCCCACTACCGGTGGCATAGCTTTCGCCTACCTGTACTTGCGCCGTAGCATCGCCCGCGTTGGCTTTGGTCAGCAGGGCGGGGTCAACGGCTGCGGTTTGTGCATAGGCTGACGCCAGCATCAGCGTCACCATCAGGAACAATTGCTTCACTCGCCTGCTCATCGGGTCACTCTCTGAGTCCTTCCCAAACAATAGCAAACGAGCCGGCAGCGGGGGGTAGGGGGTACTGTGTAGCGACAGCCCGGCGACGCCGCAACGACCCCCTAACCTCTAACCCTGCTTCTAAAACCCGTACGAGATGCCGAAAGCAGCTCTTGCGCGGGCCTTCAGATCGACGCCCGGTGCGATTCTGCCAGCCGCCTGCAGAATGCCAAAGTCGACGTTGAGCTTGTGCTTGGGCGAAGGAACAAAGCGCACGGCGTAATCGATCGACGTGGGAATGTCTAAATTGAGACCAAGGTTCTGCTTGATTCTCTGCGGCTGCTGCGCCACCTCAGAGGCCAGAATAATGGTGCTCTTGCCGGGGCCGGTGAAGACAAAAGCCAGCGCCCCAAAGCCGCGCGCCGAGAAGTCTGGAGCGTTGCCGCCCAGGCCCCACAGCGAGGAGTTGGTGCCGCGCACGCCCGCGTTCAGCAGTACTGGAACCTTCTTGCTGAACTGGGTGATGACCTTGGTGCCGACCACATAGATGTCGCCGTTGGTCTTGGTTTGCCCGTTGCTGCCGTTGCCCACGTTGCTGTCGTTGGTGCGGACGATGCCGCCGACGGAGATGGCGGGAACCCACTTGGTTTTGCCGGCGTTCTCA
>Ga0224531_1000310_pt1 | contig 26535 bp, 18 predicted proteins | sample CBST100metaG_FD_179876 | JGI IMG/M metagenome (GOLD analysis project Ga0224531, IMG submission 179876) | Peat soil microbial communities from Stordalen Mire, Sweden - C.B.S.T100 | ecosystem: Environmental > Terrestrial > Soil > Wetlands > Peat | place: Sweden: Norrbotten County, Stordalen Mire...
TGCGCCGGGGACTTATCGCGAAGTGCTGACGATCGACAAGCCGAACATTCAACTGCGCAGCGCCAACACGGACGCGAGCAAAACTGTGGTGGTGTTTGACCGCAGCGCGGCGCTCAATGGAGGCACGTTCAAGACGGCTACGGTGAACGTGACGGGCGATGATTTTTATGCCGAAAACATCACCTTCCAAAACGACTTCAAAGTCACGCTAGATCCGAACATTACCGGCTCGCAGGCGGTGGCGCTACGGGTGCAGGGCGACCGGGCCATCTTTCACAATGTGCGACTGCTGGCCTTGCAGGACACGCTCTATGCCGCGAGCAAAGGCTGCACAGGAGAGGGAGCGAACCGGACGTGCCGCACGGCGCGACAGTACTTTTCCGACTGCTATATCGAGGGACATTTCGACTTTATCTTCGGCGACGGAAAGACGGTTTTCGATCGCTGCGAAATTCACAGCAAGCCGCTCTCGGAAGGATTCATTACCGCGCAGAGCAAGATTTATCCGCAGCAGGACTCGGGGTATGTGATCCACAAATCGAAATTGACAGCCGATCCGGGCGTGACGAATGTGTGGCTGGGTCGGCCGTGGCGGCCTTACTCTACCGTCACGTACATTGACACAGAGATGGGGGCACATATCCGGCCGGCAGGGTGGCGCGAATGGCTGCAGGGCACTCATTCTCTTGAGACTTCGACTTACTCCGAGTTTGGATCGACGGGGCCGGGAGCGCACCGGGGTGAGCGCGATCCGCACGGGAAGCAGCTTAGTGCGGAAGAGGCAAAGCACTATGCGCCGGAAGAGTATTTGCGCGGGGACGACAATTGGAATCCGGTGACGCAGAAGGCGCCGGAGCTGGAGTAACGCTGTTGTTTGTGTTGAGTGGAGAGTTTTCGCGTTTCTGGAATGTGGGCTTCATGCTCGCCCACCCTAGCGACAAAAACAAAGACGTCGCGAGGGTGGGGCACCCGCAGTTCAGTATCGACTCAGTGATTGGGAGCCAGGAAAACTCGTTAGTGAGCGACCTCCTCTAAAATCCAGCGGGCCAGTTCTTTGCCGGCGGCGTAGTTATCGTAGTCTGCGGGCAGCTTGCGACCGTCGGTGTACTCGTTGTAAAGCCAGGGGTCGACGGTGGCGAAAACTGTTCCCTTGCCGTATTTGGCTTTGGCCATAAGGACGTCTCCGCGATCGGTGAGCAGGGAGACGGCCGGAGACTTGACGGCGATGGTGCAAATCTCTTTGACATAGGCGGTGTGCGGGTCGTGGAAGATGGGACCGCCACCCGCGATGGCGAGTTTGCCCATCTCGAACTTGTTGCCTTCCACTTGGTTGCGCAGCACGTTGTTGTAGTGGATGCCGAACTTCTGCGCGAGCAGGTTGAAGTGATCGAGGTCGGCGTTGCCGGGATCGTTTTCCAGAAGCACCAGCACGCCGCCAGCCTTGACCCATGCGGCAATCTGCTCCACATCTTCAGGCTGCACGTAGTGAGGGTTGGGATTCTTTACCGGAATGTCGGGCGAGGCGATGAGGAAGACCTGCGCCTGTTTGAGATCCGCAGCGGTGGGCTGGGTGTAGAGCGTTTTTGTTTGCGCGCCGAAGTTGTTGAAGAGGTGGCCGAAGAGCGAGAAGCCGCTGTTGCTTTGGTCGTTCCACTTGTAGTGGAAGGAGACCGGCTGGCCGAATGCGTCGGGGCGCGTTTGGCTGTTGAACCAGGCATCGAGCATCACTGTTTTGCCGCGGCCCAGCTTGGCCTGCGCAGAGTTTTCCATTTCAACGCTAGCCATAAGGAAAGCGCCGACGCCCTTGGAATCGTTGACGCCGATCTTCTCGTTGATGTAGTAGTCATAGCTTCCGTCGCGGTAAGGATTGCCACCCAAGCCTGCGCCCTTTACGGTTTGGGTGAGCGAAACATCGTCGCCCGGGCCGGTCTGGATGAAGTGGCTTAGGATGCCTTTGTAGCCGCGGTCGGCGTTGGTCCGATAACTGGGCGGCAGATAGCCACGGCGCACGCCTTTGGCTAGCGAGTAGACAAACATGGACGAGGCGGAGGATTCGAGGTAGTTACCCTTTTCTGTGCCCTTGTCCATGACTTGAAACCAGAGGCCAGAGGAAGCGTCTTGATACTTGGCAACGGCGGCGGCATCGCGCTGCAACTGCGCGAGAAGCTGCTTGCGGCCCGGGTCCTGCTCGGGATAGTAGTCGAGCGTGTCGACTAGAGCCATCATGTACCAGCCCATGGCGCGCGCCCAGAACTGCGAGGAAAGGCCGGTCTGTTTGTCGGCCCAGCGCTCCTGTTTGGACTCATCCCAGCCGTGATAGAGCAGGCCGGTTTTGGGATCGCGCACATGCTGGTCGATCAAGACAAACTGATGAGTGATGTCAGCGAATGCCTCGGGATGATGGAAGGTGGCTGCGTACTCAGCATAGAAAGGCTCGGCCATGTAGAGGCCGTCAAGCCACATCTGATTGGGGTATCTCTGCTTGTGCCAGAAGCCGCCGGATGCGGTGCGCGGCTGGTGCTGTAACTGGTCATAGAGCACGGTGGCGGCGATCGAGTACCGCTTGTCGAGCGTGACTCCGTAGAGGAGCATGAGTTGGCGGCCCAACAGGATGTTGTCGAGCTGATACTCCTCAAGCTTGCGCGAGGGAATGGAGCCGTCGGCGGCGACGAACTGATCAACCGAACTCTTGATGTATTTGTAGTAGCTGGGATCGGCAGTATTGAGCCAGACGCCGTCCATGCCTTCAAGCAGCGTGCCCAGTTCGTAGTTCCAGGCCCAGCGTGCACCAGGCGCGACAAAACGGCCGTCGGGCCAGCGCTGGATGGCCGCGTTGGCGGCGCGCTGCGACCAGGGTTTCTCTTGCGCACGCGCAGAGCAAAAAACGCTGCCCAGCATTCCGGCGAGCACCAACGACCAAACAAGACTGCGATATATTTTCATTTCGACTCCGGGTGTTCTGTATTCCATTTGTCAAAGCGATCCAGGGCGGGTTGCGCATCGGAGCTAAACCATTTGTAGCCGTGCTGGCGCTCCAAGGAGAGTTCATTGACTTGATCGTGGATGGATTTGTCGCGATCGCCAAAGATGGGCAGATCAGTTCCGACCTGATAGTAGCGCGCCCAGATGGGCTCCGTACCAGGACTGGGAACGAGTTGGCTGCCTGCCGGGGTACGTACCCAGCGCTGGCCTGATATCGAAGTTTTTTTGAACCACGCCGCGGCGGCGCGGATGGAGCGTTGCTCCGCAACAGTAAGATGCGGGAAATCGTTCATCAGCAACAGCATCAGAGTGGCGCTCTCGCTGGAGCACAGGGCGGGCGGCTCAAAATTGCGGGCGGAGACCGGTTGCAGCGTGAGCGCATCCGCCTGCTGCGGCCACACCGTGGGCGTTCCGTGCACGACAATCTGCGAGGCCAGGATGCATTGGATGCCACGCGTAAAGCTGGCGGCCGCATGCGCACGAATATCTTGCGGGACAAAGGCGAACTCGTCTCGCCCTTCCGCCACTTGGCGCATCAGCTCGACGACCTGGGTCATTGCATCGTCGTTGTAGGTGATTGCGTCGTGATAGCCGCCTTCGAGTGGCCACACTTGCGGCCATCCTCCGTTGGGAAACTGCGCCGCGAACAGATAGTCCATGCCGCGCAGAAAAGATGCGCGATAGGCCGCGTCCTGCTTCACGCCCGCGGCGGTAATCACCTTGGCGAGAAAGTGGATCTCGGTCATGGTGGCGTCGTTGTCGATGGTGCCGACATAGTTCCATTCCGGCTCTTGCGGAGCATCGAAATCGCCGGGAGTGAGGAGCTTGGATATGTTGCCGGGCACGTAAGCCCCACCAGGACGGCGCAGCTCTTTACTCATGTCCATATTTTTGCCCCAGCCACCGGAGGGTGTCTGGAACGAGACGATGACATCCGCGATGTGGCGCGCCTGGGTCTCGGCATACCATGAAGCGGCTTTGTCCAGCGGGACGCTGCGAGCTCCAAAGCTGTGCGGCGGCTCAATCGGCGTCTTGATTCCGGCGCTCTTCAACTCGGCCTGCAATGCGTCTTTGTCCGCTTGCCGCTGCTTCGCGGAGGATGCAAGATAATTTGACCAAGCGGCACGCTCGGCCTTGGGCAACAGTGCGATGCGCGCTTGCGTGAGCGGATGGACGGGTGGGCTGGCGCCTACGGTGGAAGCACTGGCAGCGATGGCTCCCGCGATGAATAACAGAGCTATTCCGCACAAGGACAGCGGTTTACAGATATTCTTATACATCTTCATCTTCCTCTTCAAGAATGCAATCGCTCAGCAGCAGCTAAGGGCCCGACTCATTTTATTGCTCTTTCGAAACGACTGAATTCGTGACTTGATAAGAGACAAAAAGGCAAGTCAACAGAACAAAGAACAGGCTCGAAGTGTATGCTTTCCAACCCATTGCAAAGTACGCGAAGGATGGGGCCCAGTTTCATCCACCTTTGGCGCCGCAAAGAAAGAAGAGGCTGCCGTTTGAGAACGGCAGCCTCGACTGTTGAAGCACGGAGTTGGCTTAGAACTCGATGCGTGCGGAGAACTGCGCAGACTTGCGGGCAGCGGCAGTGTTATTGGTGACCTGACCAAAGCTGGCATTGCCGACGGCAGTGCTGGCAACACCGAACAGGGTGTGGTTGGTGACGTTATACCACTCGGCACGGAAGTTCAGCTTGGAGGCTTCGGTGATGTGCAGCGGGAAGCTGCGCACCAAGGCGAGATCCAACTGATAGTTGCCGGGGCCGTTGAGGTTATAGGGAGCGGTACGCGGTGCATCGCTGAACTTGTACGCGTAGGAGCTCAGGACGGTGCTAACAGGATTCATGAACGGGCCCGCGGCAGTAGCCACTGTGGTGCCAGTGCTGGGCACGACATAGTTTTTGGAGGTGTAGTTGGCAGTGGTTGCGCCATGGCCCCACTTGCCGTTCTGACGGGCAGAACCGGTGAAGTTCGGGTTCATGATCGGCTGGCAAGTGCTCTGCGCCGGGTTGGTCTGGCAGCTTGATTCGGTCAAGGTCAGAGGAGATCCGGAGTAAGCCTGATAAATTCCAGAGAGCTTGAAGCCACCCAGGACTGCGCGCTCCATGGTGTTGCTGTTGAGAATCGTCTTGCCGAACGGCCAGTTCCAGACCGTGGTCAGGACGAAGTGCAAGGGCTGGTTGGAGGTGGAGACGCTTCTTTCGATTGCATCCGCCTTATAGGACAGGTCGGAGTGATTAGCGAGGGTGCCGGCAGGAATGGCATAGCCGGTACGGAAGGTTCCGCCATTGTCGATGGAGCGTGACCAGGTGAAGTTGGAGTTGATGGTGAATCCGTGCGAGGCGCGCATGTTAACTACAACCTGCAGGCCGTGATAGTGCGAGTTGGCAACATACGCAAACGCGTCGGAGACCGACTGGAACGGGAACGGCTTCAGCCATGTGGCCAAGGACTGCGTGGTGAGGAAGTTGGCCGGGCAGTTAAGCGAATAGGTAGTGCAATCCGCTACGTTGGTGGTGGCGGTCTTGCTGGTATCGCTCAGGTGCGAACCCAGGTACAAGTACTTGGGATCGAGCTGGTCGGCCCAGTAGCCGCGGGCGTTGCTGCCATCGGCTTGCAGGAAGTGACCTTCAGAACCCACATAGGTGGTGGTCAGGGTGAGGGCATTGGTCAACTGGCGCTGGATACCGAAGCTCCAGTTGAGGAACTGCGGAGCGCGGCTGCCCAGGTAAGAATCTGCGTAGCCCATGGACGAGGGCGAAGACGTGTAGTTGGCGGTGTTGGTGTAGCCGGTGCCGTAAGCCGGACCGGAAGCAGCACCGGTTGCTGTGGTGTATGTGGGAATGGCGCCACTGGTGCCATGCATGGGAGCGGTACTGAGATCGGAGCTGTTGGCAGCGAAGCTGGGCGAAGAGGAGTAGCCCAGGAGGCCGTTGTTGACCGTATTGCCACCAAGGGTGGTGGCGCCACCGCCGACCGCGTCGCCATGGGTGTACATGACGCCGTAGCTGGCGCGAACGACAGTCTTGGAATTCAACTGATAGGCCGCGCCGAAGCGAGGACCGATGTTCTTGTAGTAGTTGTGGACCGGAGTGGAGCAGTTGCAGGTGTTGGCGCCGTGACCGGTGAACTCCAAAGCCCCATTGATGCCGGTGACCGGGTTGGCCAAATTGGGATTGAAGTAGCTCATGGCGTTATTGACTTCGGTGAGCGTCGGGAAGAAGTCATAGCGCAGGCCCAGATCCAGGGTCAGCTTGGAAGTAAGCTTCCAGTTGTCCTGTACATAGCCGGAGATGGGCCGGAAGCGGGTTCCGATTACCGGATGGATATACTGCGTGAAGCTGGTTTTGTCAGGTTCGCCAACCAGGAAGCTGGCATAGGCCAAGCCTGTGCTGGGAGTCACCGTAAACGAACCCGGCAGAGCAGCGGTCTCAGTCACTGCATAGGCCAGGGTCAGCGGCGTGGAGCCGCCAGTGGCGCTTTGGACGTTATATTGCATCCATGCGATCTGTCCGCCAAAGGTGAAGGAGTGCTTGCCTATATTCCACTGCAGATTGTCGAGCAGGGTGTAGTTGGAGGCGATGGTGACATTGGCCGTGGTACCGCTCCAGTTGGTAGGAGCATCGGTACCGGCAAAGGTCACGATCGGGAAGGCATCCTGAGCTTGGCCAGTGGGCTGACCAGTGATTCCCAGTGTGGAGGCAGCATAGTTCGGCTGCTGGTTGGAGCTGAAGGTGGGACCGTTGTAGCGGGCAAATCCCAACTTGAACTGGTTAAGCAGATTCGCCGAGAAGGTATGCGTCTCTTCGATTGCGGCCACGATGGTTTTGGGAGCGTAGGCCTGGCCGTAGTTGTATGGAACCGGACCAACGTTTCTTCCCGTAGTGGCCTGACCGACCGGGACGGAGCTGGCCTGACGGCCATCGGCAAACAGAAGGGAGAGCGTGTCGCGCGAATTCACAAAGTAGTCGATGCGCTCAGTCGTGGACCAGTTGACCAGTCCGGTGGAGTTGGAGGCGATGTAGTTGTTTTGCAGTGCAGTGCCGATACCGGAAGGCAAGAAGCTCTGCATGTTCTTGGCCACCGTGGAGAACTTGGTGGGGTCGATGGCGTTCTTCACGCCGTTATACGAGTACTGATAGCGGCAGGGCTTGTTGCTGTTGGCTGCCGTGCAAGCGGCCTGGGTGAGCGGATCGTAGATGTTGACGCCCGTTGCGGAAAAGTCGCCAGCCTGCTGGGCCGCGGTGGGAAGCGTGATCGGCGTGGGCGTGGCGCTGGTGTAGCGGTAGCCGTTGTAGTTGCCGAAGACGAAGACCTTGTCCTTCCACTTGCCGAAGGGCACAAGAGGACCGCCGATGTTGATGCCGTACTCGTTGCTGTGCTCGACCGGCTTGGTCGCAACGCCCGTAACCGAGTTAACGGCCTTGCCCCAGAAGCCCCAGGTGTCAAGAGCGGTGTTGCGGAAGAACTCGTAGACCGAAGCGTGATACTTGTTGCCGCCGGCCTTGATGGTGTAGTTCATGACGCCCTGGCCTTCATAGATGGCCGGGTAGCCGGTGGTTTGCACTTGGAACTGGTCGACTGCGTCAACCGAGATGGCGCTCCACACAAAGCGCGGGTCGCCGTTGCCGCCGGCACGCACAAAGGGAATGCCGTCGATGTAGACAGCGGAGACTCCACCGCGGCTGCCGGAGCCGTTAATCACACCGGTGTTGGTGGTGGCGTTGCCAGTGGTGTTGTTGCCCTGCACACCGGGCATGAGGAACGCAAAGTCAGTGGCGCGACGCTGGTCGGCCTGGCCGTAGGCGCCCATTTCAATGGGCAGCTCCGCGTACATTTCGTTTTCCATGGTGGCGCCCAGCGTTGCATTGCTGGTTTCCAACTGGGGCGGAGCAGCGGTGACGGTAATCTGCGTGTCTGCGCCGCCAACGGTCAATACCGGGTTATAGCTCGTGGACTCCATCACATTAACATGGAGGTTTTTCTGGCTCAGCTTTTGGAATCCTGGCGCAGCAATGGTCACCGTATAGGTGCCAGGGTCCAGTGCGGCGAAGGTGTAGGCTCCCGCTCCGGTTGACTTGGTTGCCGTCGTGATGCCGGTGGAATCGCTCATAGCGGTAACGTCGGCGTTCGGAATCACGGCGCCGGTCTTGTCTGTCACCGAGCCTGTAATCGTGCCTTTTCCTGTTAGCTGCGCCAATGCGCCCTGAGGCGCAAACATGGCAAAGGCCAGAAGAACCAGCCATCCCCACTCACACATACGCAGGAAACCTTGCTTGCGGCTCCTCGATGTATCACTCATATTGAACCGTTTTTCTACGGCTAACGTTCTCATTCAAGCCTCCGAAGAATTACTGTTTCGCTCCATCTCATCGCCCGTCATATTGGTCCTAAGCCGCAGGGTTTACCGACTGTGGTCAGACCACTAGATGAAGCCCAAATAGTGTCAAACACAAGAACAAGACCTGTCAAGCAAGAAATGTTAAGACGTCTTAATTAATTGTAAGATGTTTTATTTGAGCAATCTACATTATCTATCGCAACTTCATCCCATACTAATGGTCAGACCTTGCAGGCAAAAAGGCTAACGTTAGGGGTGAAAACTCAAGGACGAGGCTCCGGTGGAAAGATCTGGGCAAGCAGAAACCTGAACGACCACGCGGATCCGCACTCTTGGGACCCACGGACAGGGCCTGCTCACCCGATATGCGGAAAGAAGCCGTCAGAGGAGGGGGCGGAACCGAGATCATCCCGCAGACTCTTGGGCTTGGCAGGGGCTTTGGCTGTCTTCTTGACCGGACGTTCCCCTTCCTGGGCGGTTCGCGCCATGCGCAGATGTTGTTCCATGAGCTTGCGCGCTTCGAGTGGATTTCGCGAGCGGATGGCACGGAAGATCAGCCGATGCATCTCGGCTGATTCGCGCAGATCGACGGACCGTTCAACGGTCTTGCTGCGTTTTTCATACATGGCTGACGTAACCGTCTCCATGAGAACAGCCAGAATCGGATTGCCGGATGCCTGGGAGACGATGCGGTGGAACAGTACGTCGTGAATCAGGTAATCAGCGGGGTGATCGACGGACGCGAAGATCTCGGCAACCTCTTCTGCGAGGGCGGTATGATGCTCTTCCTTGCCGCGTTCGGCGGCCAGGGCAGCGAGGTTGCTTTCCAGAATCAAGCGGGCTTCAAACATCTGCCAGGACTGAAAACCGTGCAGAGCGCCCATGAGGCTGAACGAGGTTTTGCCGAATTCGGCGGGGCCATCGGCCACGAAGGTGCCAACCCCATGCCGGACCTTCATGACGCCCATGGCCGCCAAGTAGCCTATGCCGGTGCGGAGGCTGGCGCGACTGATATTCAGCGACTGCGCAAACTCCCGCTCTGGAGGAATCTTGTCGCCCGGCTGCAGGGTTCCATTTTCAATGAGAGAGCGTATGTAGTTGACCACCTGCATGGTCCGGTGTGTGTCTGGTTCTTCCAGTTTTTTACGCGGCATAATGGTCGTACACCTTCTTGTATTGCCTGAAACATGGGCAGAACGAGATTAACACCGAATGCCCTTTTTCGGTCTGCAAAAAATATAATCACGGTCCTGACGATCGTCAAAACAGATGTGTATACTGTGGTCTGACCTCGCTAGTGGTCTGACCTCGCCGTCACGCGGCGAAAGGGTGGAGTTCTCGCCATGTTGATTCATGAAGATCGTTTGTTTCCCGCAGAGCCCAGCACCAGAAAGATCGCCAAGGCGCTGTATGCGCAGGTAAAGAGCCTGCCAATCCTCAGCCCGCACGGGCATACACAGGCATCGTGGTTTGTGAAAAACGAGCCGTTTCCCGATCCGGCCAAGCTGCTTGTGCAGCCCGATCACTACGTTTACCGGATGCTGTACAGCCAGGGCATCTCACTGGAGGACCTGGAAATTGGGCAGGCGGAGATCAAGAATCCGCGCCGGGTGTGGCATATTTTTGCCAGCAACTACTATCTGTTCCGCGGCACGCCGACGCGCATGTGGCTGGACTATGTCTTTCAGGAAGTCTTTGGGCTACAGGAACTCTTCTCAGAAAAGACGGCCGACCTCTACTTCGACACCATCTCGGAAAAACTGGCGGCGCCGGAGTTTCTGCCCCGCGCTCTGTTTGAACGCTTCAACATTGAGGTGCTGAGCACAACCGATTCGCCTCTGGATTCGCTGTCTGACCATCAGGCCATCCGCGATTCCGGCTGGAAGGCGAGGATTTTGCCAGCTTTCCGGCCCGATCCGGTAGTGGATCCGGAGTTTGCCGGATTCGCCGAAGGCATTGCCAAGCTGGGCGAGCAGAACGGAGAAGACACCGCGACCTGGAAGGGCTATCTGAATGCGCTGCGCAAGGCGCGTCTGCGCTTTAAGGCGCTGGGCTGCACCTCGACCGACCACGGCCACCTGACCGCACAGACTGCCGATTTGCCGCTGGCGGAAGCCTCGGCGCTGTTCGACCGGGTTCTGGCGGGCAAGGCCGACCGTAGCGAACAGATTCTATTCCAAGCCCAGATGCTGACCGAAATGGCGCAGATGAGTTTGGAAGACGGCTTGGTGATGCAGATTCACCCTGGCAGCACGCGCAACCACAACCGCAAGGTCTATGAGAAGTATGGCCGCGACACGGGTAACGATATTCCCCGGCCAACCAATTATGTGGACGCGCTGCGCCCCTTGCTGGACCGCTTTGGCAACGAGAGCAAGTTCACCCTCATTCTGTTCACGCTGGACGAATCGACCTATAGCCGGGAACTGGCTCCGCTGGCCGGGCACTACCCCTGCTTGCGGCTTGGTCCGTCGTGGTGGTTTAACGACAGTCCCGAGGGCATGATGCGCTTCCGCGAGCAGACGACTGAGACAGCTGGCTTCTACAATACGGTGGGATTTAACGACGACACACGGGCTTTCTTGTCTATTCCCGCACGGCACGACGTGGCGCGGCGCATCGATTGCTCTTTCCTGGCCCGGCTTGTCGCCGAGCACAGGTTGGGTGAGGACGAGGCGCTCGAAGTGGCTCACGCGCTGACCTACGGATTGGCCAAGAAAGCATATCGACTGTAAGGAGAACTACGTGGCAGACATTACCGCATCCGGCGCACAGCCCGATGATGAATCATCCTTTGGCGCTCGCCTTGGGCATGTGCGCTGGACGATCTGCGCCATGCTGTTCGTCGCCACCTCCATCAACTACATGGACCGGCAGGTGTTGGGACTTCTGAAGCCCACACTGATGCTCAGCATCGCCGACCACGGCATTGGCATGACCGAAGTGGGCTACGGCTACATCATGGCCGCTTTTCAGGTCGCTTACGCGGTGGGTCTGCTGGCGGCTGGCCGGTTTGTCGACAAAGTGGGCACGCGCATCGGCTACATGGTCATCATGGGCATCTGGAGCCTTTCAGCCATGGGCCACGCGCTGGTCAACACGATGTTCCAGTTCGGCGTTGCACGCGTATTTCTGGGCATTGGCGAGTCGGGCAACTTTCCGGCAGCAATCAAGACCGTAGCGGAGTGGTTTCCGCAGAAAGAGCGCTCGCTGGCCACGGGCATCTTCAACTCAGGCGCGAACCTGGGCGCCATCATTGCGCCGATCATCGTGCCTTGGGTAGCGATTCACTACAGCTGGCACGCAGCCTTCCTGGTCACTGGCGTGTTCAGCGCCACCTGGATTGTGCTTTGGTACAACAAATATCGCAAGCCCGCCGACCACCCCACGCTAACCGGCTCGGAATTGCGCTACATCTACAAGGAATCGGCTGCGCAGATGGGACCCTCAGCGCCTTGGGGCAAACTGCTGGGTTATCGCCAGACTTGGGGATTTTCCATCGCCAAGCTGCTGACCGATCCCATCTGGTGGTTCTTTCTTTTCTGGCTGCCGGATTTCTTCAGCAAGCAATATCATCTGGACCTGAAGCATGTCGGACTGCCATTGGTTGTCGTCTATACCGCCTCTTCCATCGGCAGCATCGGCGGCGGCTGGCTGCCGGCCCCGTTCCTCAAGCTGGGTTTCAAGGCCAGTTCCGCGCGCCTAACCGCCATGCTGATCTGCGCCTGCGCCGTGGTTCCTATCTTCATGGTCAACTTCACGCACTCGGAATGGGTCGCCATCGGCTTGCTTAGTCTGGCTGCTGCCGCTCACCAGGGCTGGTCCGCTAACCTGTTCACCACGGCGTCGGATATGTTTCCGCGCACCGCGGTTGGCTCTGTCACTGGCATTGGCGGCATGGCCGGATCTGCAGGCGGATCGCTGTTCGCCATCTTCATCGGATATGTATTGCAACTGACGCACAGCAACTATGCGATTTTGTTCATGATTGCCGCTAGCGCTTATCTCACGGCCCTGCTTGTGCTGGTTCTGCTGGCGCCGGGCTTGAAAAAGGTGGAGTTCTCTGCATGAGTCTCTATTGCGCAGTAGGAAGTGCTGATACAGATCTGTCTCCGCAGCAGTTGAAGGAACTGCTGTCGGAAAGTCTGGCTAAACTCGGCGAGCGCCACAGCGTGCTCGTCGTGCCGCCCGATCAGACGCGTGAACACTCGCGCGCGGGCGAGTTGACCCGTTACGCATGGCAGTACTATGGCGACCAGCTGAAAGCGGTTCTGCCCGCGCTAGGCACCCACTCTGCAATGCAACCCGAGCAGATCGCCCACATGTACGGGGATATGCCGCAGGACATTTTCCGCGTCCACAATTGGCGTACCGATGTGGTGACGATGGGCGAGGTCCCCGCGGAGTTTATCCGCGAACAGTCCGAAGGCAAGCTGAACTATGCTTGGCCGGCGCAGGTAAACCGGATGCTGCCCGAAGGCGGCTTCGATCTGATCCTTTCCATCGGCCAGGTTGTGCCCCATGAAGTGATTGGCATGGCCAACTACAACAAGAACATCCTGGTAGGCACGGGAGGCCGCGAAGGCATCAATCGCAGCCACTATCTGGGTGCGGTGTACGGGATGGAACGGATCATGGGCCGCGCGCATAATCCGGTGCGCAATGTGCTCAATTACGCATCCGATCATTTCCTTCGCGAGTTGCCCATTGTCTATGTACAAACCGTGGTCGGACGCCGCGCCGACGGCGAACTGGCGGTGCGAGGGCTGTTCATCGGCGACGATGTTGAGTGCTTCAGCCTGGCCGCTGCGCTGAGTCTCAAGGTGAACTTCGAGATGGTGGCCGAGCCGATACGCAAGGCGGTTGTGTATCTTGACCCGCAGGAGTTTCACTCCACCTGGCTGGGCAACAAGGCCATCTATCGGACGCGCATGGCGCTGGCCGACAACGCCGAACTGATTATCCTGGCACCCGGCGTCAAGGAATTCGGCGAAGACAAGACCATTGATGGATTGATCCGCAAATACGGCTACAAAGGCACCGCAGCAACACTTCATGCAGTGGAAACCCAGGCAGATATTGCGCACGATCTGAGCGCCGCCGCGCACCTGATCCACGGCTCCTCGGAAGGGCGCTTCAAGATTACCTGGTGCCCCGGCCACCTTAGCAAGGATGAGGTCGAGGGCGTTGGTTTCAAATATGGCGACCTGAGCGAGATGCTCAGGCGCTACGATCCTGCCAAGCTCCGTCTCGGTTTGAATCACGTCGATGGAGAAGAGATTTTCTTCATCTCAAATCCCGGGTTGGGATTGTGGGCCCACAGCAGCAGATTTTAGTTGGGGGTAATCATGGGAAATCAGAGTTTGAAGCTCAGCAAGTATTCCATCGGAACCGGCGACCGGTTTGCGCATCAGGCCAAAGCCCAGTTGCAGGCTTGCGTACAGGCTTTGGCGAGCGGCATTGAAGTGGTTCCCGTGTGGAACAAGTCGAACCGCGAACACACCATCATCGGCTCCGAGCCGGTTTCAACGCGGCAGGCAGCCGACGCCGCCGTGAAGGTACTCGATTGGAAGCTGCCTTATTTCTGCGATGCCGACCATATCACGCAGCAGACCGTGGGCCGATTTCTGGATGCGTGCGATTTCTACACGATCGACGTGGCCGACTTTATTGGCCAGCCCGCCGCAGAAGCCGACATTGAAAGCTTTGTGAAGCGTCATCCGGAACTGCTGGGGCACATTCAGCTCGAAGGCGTCGACGAGGCATTTGAAATTACCGCGGAAAACCTGCGGCAGACGGCACAGAAGTATCTGACCGCAGTGAAGAAGGCGGGCGAGGTCTATCGCACTATCTTGGCGGCCAAGGGCGAAGGCAACTTCATTCCCGAAGTCTCAATGGACGAGACCGACAGCGCACAGAGCCCGGTGGAACTGCTGCTGATTCTGGCGGCGATTGCCGATGAAGGCATCCCGGTGCAGACGATCGCGCCCAAGTTCAGCGGCCGCTTTAACAAGGGCGTGGATTACATTGGCGATGTGGCGCAGTTTGCGCGCGAGTTCGATTTGGACGTCGCGGCCATTGCGTACGCGGTGAAGCACTTCGGCTTGCCGGAAAATCTGAAGCTGAGCGTTCACTCGGGCAGCGACAAGTTCTCAATCTATTCCGCCATTCAAGCGACCATGAAGAAGTTCGACGTGGGCGTACACCTGAAAACTGCAGGAACCACATGGCTGGAAGAACTGATTGGCCTGGCGGAAGCCGGCGGCGACGGACTGGCGCTGGCCAAGGAGATTTACGCCGAGGCTTTTGCACACCGCGAAGAGCTGTGCGCACCGTACGCCACGGTCATCGATATTGACCCGGCTAAGCTGCCCACACCCGACGAGGTTCGCGGCTGGTCCTCGGAGCAGTACACTTCAGCATTGCGCCATGTGCAGGCAAACCCGGCCTATAACAGCAGCCTGCGGCAGTTGCTGCATGTTGGATTCAAGGTTGCAGCCAAGATGGGACGCCGCTATCTGGACCTGCTGGAAGGCAATGAAGCGGTGATTGCGAAGAATGTGACGGAGAACCTTTTCGACCGCCACATCGCACCTGTCTTTCTGGGTCGCAAAGCATAATGTTAGTGGCCTGCGCAGCCGCACCATGCTGGGTCTTTGATCGCATGATTTCTTCATTGAGTTCATGCTTTCCCAGGTCCCAAAATCGGGACCTGGGGCACCCAAATTGGTACAAATTCACACGGTCAGAAACCTAATGTGCGTCTACCGGAATGGAGATACTTGTGAGCAATCAGATTTTCAATCTTGAAGGCAAAGTTGCAGTGGTCATTGGTGGAACTTCCGGCATCGGGCTTGCGTTGAGCCTGGGTTTGGCCGACGCCGGCGCAAACGTTGTGGCTTCGGCTCGCCGCCAGCAGCAGGTGGACGATACCGCAGCCGCCATTGAAGCGAAGGGCCGCAAGACGCTGCGCTTGACCTCAGATGTGAGCGATCGCGCGTCTTTGGAGAAACTGCTGGCCGCGACGCTGGAGAAATTCGGCAAGGTGGATATACTCGTCAACTGCGCGGGCAAGATCAAGCGCACACCCACCCTCACGCAGCCAGAAGATGAGTGGACCGACATTGTGAACACCAACCTGACTGGCACGCTGCGCGGCTGCCAGGTCTTCGGCAAAGCGATGCTGGAACGCGGTTATGGCCGCATCGTCAACATCTCTTCGCTGAACGCCTATGTTGCGCTGACTGAAGTGGCAGCCTACGCCGCGAGCAAGGCCGGGGTTGGCTCGCTGACGCGCTCGCTTGCGGTGGAGTGGTCGAAGAAAGGCGTTACGGTGAATGCGGTTGCACCGGGCGTCTTCCGCACTGCTTTGAATGCCGACCTGCTGGATAACTCACCGCGCGGCAAGGAATTACTGATGCGCACGCCCATGGGCCGGTTCGGCAAGACTGACGAAGCGGTTGGAGCCGTGCTGTATCTGGCCTCCGATGCCGCTTCGTTCGTCACCGGACAGACTATCGTGGTCGACGGCGGCTTTCTGGCCAGCGGCGTCAACCAGTAACTTCATGTTTACTTTGGCTCATTCACTTTGGCCAAACAAGAAGAGGCTACGCCAACCAGCGTAGCCTCTTTTTTGTTACCCTTTCTGCGATTCGTGAATTTTTCACTATTTCTGCATGACTGCCAGCCTCATGCTTTCCCACCCATTGTGCAAAGTACGCACAATGGATGGGGCACCCAGATCCATCCACTTATCTTGAAAATGCCTTAGCGCAGATCGATCTTTGCGCCGGCCAGCTTGGTAATTGCGTCTCCTTCGGCAGCCTTGATTTCCACGCCTGTTCCTGACACATCGGCATAGCTTACGGTCAGCCCATGCTGGGCGCTGATCTTCACGTTGCGCAGAACGACGCCGGGGATGGGCGACTCGGGCAAGCCGACGATCACGCCGGCGACATCGCTGCCGGTGGCCGTGACATTCTCTAGGACGATGTCGTGAAAGCGCGGAGTCAGCCGCGTAACGGGCTGGGGCGCTTCAGCGGCAGGCGGCAGGACCTTCGGGTAATACTCGCTGATGATGATTGCGTTCTTCACGTTCTTCATGTCGATGTCGCGGAAGAGGAAGTGGCCTACGTCGTTGCCGCGGTCACGATTCGCCTTGACGCGAATGCCGTTGTCAGTGCCTTCGAAGTGAATGCGCTCGGCGCGGATGTTCTGCGCGCCACCGGCAATTTCGCTGCCAATGGAAAGTCCGTGGCCGTGCAGGAAAGTGCAATCGGTGATGGTGATGTTGCGGCTTGGATCGTCCGGGCCTGGAGAGTTGATGGGGCCAGACTTGATGGCGATGTTATCGTCGCCGACGTCGGCAAGCACATGATCGATGACCACATGGGACGACGAGAAGGGATCGATGGCGTCGGTATTGGGCGAGTGAGGCGGCGCAAGGACCTTGACATTGCGAATGATCACGTCGTCGGAGTAGTACGGGACCAACTGCCACATCGGCGAGTTCTGGATGGTGATGCCCTCGACGCGCACATGCTTGCAATGGTCGAAGATGATGAGCTTGGGGCGTGGATGCTCTGCGCCTAAAACTCCGGCGTTCTTGACGCGGCGCGCCTCCTCCCACCAGCTCGTGCCGTTACCATCGATTATGCCTTCGCCGGTGATGGCGACATTCGAAGCGTTGGCCGCGCTGACCAACGGCTGCAGATCGGGCAGATGAAACATGGTGATGGGAGGATATTCCGCATGGTCGGCTGAACCGAACAGAGTCGCGCCCTTGTCCAACTGCAGGGTGATGTTGCTTTTGAGCACGATGGGAGCGCTGAGATAAGTGCCAGCGGTGAGACGCACCGTGCCGCCTTTCAACGCGCACGCATCGATGGCTTTCTGAATGGCTGCCGTATCTTTGGTTACGCCGTCGCCTTTGGCCCCATAGGAATGAACATTGCAGACTGCGGATGAGTCCAGCGCATTTGCCGGAAGAGCTACAAAGACAGCCGCTGCTGCCAGTAAAAACAGGGGTTGCATGAACAATAATTTCTGTCGAATCACTTGGACTCCTCGTGGGTAAATGCTCGAGATTCCAGTCCATCATACGCCGAAAACGGTTCAGTGGTCCTACCACTGAGTGATCGCATTTTGTCGTACTGAAAGTCTGGTAAAACTACGGAAATACGATCCTTTTGAGCGCGTCTTAGATCCTTCTTGGACTCCGGCTGCCATCGACTTCGATCCTTGAATCCGGGCAAAATGTGCGTCGCGAGATTCTCTTCTGCAGATGCAGAAAAGTCCTATCTCTAGGACCCGAAATGCTCTACCCATGAGCGTGATGCGCGTCACAGCAGCCCCACCTTAGGAAGCTTAGATTTGCTCGGGCTTAAGGAATTGCTAGCCAAAATCTGAAGGCAGGCTTTGTGAGCACGAAGGTACGACTGGGATGTTCGGTCGTTGCGGGCTGTGGAGGCGAGCGGCTATGAGTTGGCGCCAGGAGTATCAAAGCAGGTGTGTGCAAGCCACAAAGGCGTTCCGTGAATGCGCCGGCGCGCTGATCGACATTGCCGATCCGCGGCTTCAAGCTGAACTGGAAGATTTCGCCTTGCGCTCTCATTACCTGGAACTCGAGGCAACCACGGCAGTGGTATCCGCCTGAGAGCGGACTGCCAGCCGGGAAGGAGTATTGGATGACGGATGCAGAGAAACGAGACCGTGGGTTGCTGCGGGTCAATGCGGATGAGTGCAAGGGATGCGGGCTGTGCGTGGAAGCGTGTCCGCGCAAGGTGATCAGCCTGAGCGAGCGCCTGAATCACTATGGCTATCGAACGGCGACTTATGCGGGCACGGGTTGCAATGGATGCGGAATCTGCTTCATGGCGTGCCCGGAGCCGGGGGCGATTACCGTGCTGCGTCTTGTAAGTCAACTTCCCGGTGGGTCGCGTGGGTTGGAGTCAGGCATTGTGGGGGCGAGCCATGTATAAGCAATTGATGAAGGGCAACGAAGCGATTGTACGAAGCGCCATTCTTGCCGGATGCCGCGGGTTCTATGGCTATCCCATTACGCCGGCCAGCGAAATTACCGAGGCAGCGGCGCTCTATTTGCCGCAGGTGGGCGGCGTGTTTCTGCAAGCGGAAAGCGAAGTGGCGGCCATCAACATGCTCTATGGCGCGGCGGCGGCGGGTGTGCGTGTGATGACGTCATCGAGCGGGCCGGGAATTAGCCTGATGCAGGAAGGCATGAGTTACATGGCGGGCGCGGAGTTACCGTGTGTTATAGCGGATATAACTCGCGGCGGACCGGGATTGGGCAGCATTGCCGCGGAGCAGAGCGACTATCACCAGGTGGTGAAAGGCGGTGGCCACGGCAATTACCGGACGATTGTGCTGGCGCCCCACTCCGCACAGGAGATGGCGGATTTGACGGCGCTGGCCTTCGAGTTGGCCGATAAGTACCGCAACCCGGTGGTGTTGCTGGCGGACGGATTCATTGGGCAGATGATGGAGCCAGTGGAGTTTCCACAGACAGCAGTCGAACCGAAGTTGCCGAAGTGGGCAGTCGCGGGCACGCAAGAGTCGCGCACCAACCTGATCAATTCGCTGTATCTGGATAACGATCGGCTGGAGGCGCATGTTCGCCATTTGGAGGCCAAGTATACCCTCGCCGAGCGGCTGGAGACGCGCGCCGAAGAGTGGCAAACGGACGATGCCGAGATTGTTCTGGTGGGATATGGAATTGTGGGACGGATTCTGAAGGCAGTGGCGACGGAGGCGCGCGAAAACGGACTGAACGTAGGCGTGCTGCGGCCCATCACGCTGTATCCATTTCCGAAAATGCACTTGCAGCGGCTGGCCAAGCGTGCGCGTGTTTTTGTGGTGGTGGAGATGAGCAATGGCCAGCTTGTGGAAGATGTGCGGCTGGCGGTGAACGGAGCAAAGCCGGTGGAGTTTTTGGGCCGCACGGGTGGGAATGTGCCGTCGCACGAAGAGGTTCTTGGCCGGGTGCACAAGTTGGCCCAGCGTACACTGACGGTTGCGGAGCCGGAAGAAAGGCAGATGGCTCATGTCTAACGAGATAGTTTCTGAATTCAGCGATGCGGTTCCTGAGTATGCGGTAGCTCGTACCAAGGCAAAGGCGTTTTACGAGACCTATGAGCGCAAGGAAGAGTTACAACACCAGACGCATTTTTGCCCAGGTTGCGGGCACGGCATTGTACACAAGATGCTAGCGCGTGCCATCGACGAGTTAGGTATTCAGGACAAGACGATTCTGGTTGGCCCGGTGGGCTGCTCGGTATTTACTTACTACTATTTTGACGTGGGCAATATTCAGGCAGCGCATGGGCGCGCACCGGCAGTAGCTACGGCGGCAAAGCGGAGCAGGCCGGAGAGCATTGTGATCGGCTATCAGGGCGATGGCGATTTGTCGGCGATTGGATCTGCGGAGATTCTACATGCGGCCAATCGCGGCGAGAACATTACGGTGATCTTCGTCAACAACGCGATCTATAGCATGACGGGCGGGCAGGCCGCGCCGACAACACTGCTGGGACAGAAGAGCACCACGACTCCGAATGGACGCAGCGCGGCGACGGAAGGCTATCCGCTGCATGTGAGCGAACTGCTGGCAACGCTGGAGGCTCCGGTTTACATTGAGCGCGTGGGCCTGGGCGACAACAAGCAGATTGCACAGGCAAATCGCGCGATCAAGCGTGCGGTGGAAAACCAGACGCGTGGACTAGGCTTCTCGATTGTCGAGGTGCTGTCGCCCTGCCCCACGATTTGGAAGATGCCACCGGTGGAAGCGCAGCGCTGGGTGCGCGACGTGATGGAGAAGACCTATCCGCTGGGCGTGTTTCGCGATCGCACCAAGGACGCACAGCTAAAGCAGTTGCCTGAAGCAGGCCCGGCGCTGGCAGAGATTCCAAAGATTCTTGGCGTAGACACTGAAAGTTTGCCGGAAGGCAACGCGCACGCCATGGAACATGCGACAGAGAAGCTGGACCTGCGCGTGCGTGTAGCGGGCTTTGGCGGACAGGGCGTGCTGCTGCTGGGCGAGGTGTTGGCCGAGGCAGGATTGGATGCGGGCCTTGAGGTATCGTGGCTGCCGTCGTATGGTCCGGAGATGCGGTCGGGGACGTCGAACTGCCATGTGCGCCTGTCGGGGCAGCCTATCGATTCTCCATTAGTCACGCAGCCCAATGTGCTGGTAGCGATGAATGAGCCATCGCTGAGGAAGTTCTATGCGGGCGTGCCTGCGGGCGGCTGGATCGTCTATAACGGCGAGGCCTTTCCGGAAGATTGCGTGCGGGAAGGGGTACACGTATTGGCCTGCGAATTCACACAACTGGCCAACGAACTGGGCAACGCGCGGGCGGGCAACATGCTGATGCTGGGCGCGCTGCTGGAGATTACAGGCGTGTTGCCGCAGGCCAGCGTTGACGCTGCGTTACGGCGGCTGGTGAAGAATCCGCGCTGGGTGGAAGTGAACGAGCGCGCGCTGGCGCGAGGTCGTGGACTGTACAAGGAGTCAGTAAAAGAAGTGGCCCATGCAAGCTGAAGCTTGACGGGCCAGGTGCAAGCGATAGAGGCCCAGACAGTAGGAGTTAGGAAGATGCTGACAACAACAATTGCAGCGAACTCCTACGACGTTGCGCTGGAGAATGTCAATATTCTGGTGCCGGCCTTGCTGGCGAGTGACGTGGCTATCTATCGCCAGCAAGGCAGAAAGCTACTTGAACGCAACACCCAGGTCTTCGGAGATGAGCGGCCGAACGGCTCCGTGAAGGTCCATCGGATCATAGTGCTCAGCCATGTCGATTGACATGACATATGCGAGGGATGACCATCCCCAGAACGGGTTCATTCCGTTTCCCTTCCCTGTGTCGGAATTGTAATACTCTCGTGTAGCTGCGTTCTCGTTCAATGCCATATCGAGTGTTTTTACGGCCAAATCGCGCGCGACACTGCTGTAGCCATACTGAAGGAGGCCGTGAAAGACGATGTAGTTGATTGGAATCCAGGCTGGCCCTTGCCAGTTGCATTCTCCCGTCTTGCTGCCTTCGTAGAAGTCGGGCTCCGTTTTGGCATAGGTTGCAATTGGATACTTGAGCCAGAACTCGTTCTCGTTGAGCAGATGCTCGTGTACGAGGCGCTCGGCATGCTTGTGCGAAGCCACTCCTGCCCACAAGGGGAAGAAGCCGGCAATTGACTTGACCCTAATTTGCTTGCCGGTTTTCTGATTACGGTCATAGTAAAAACCATCTTTCTCGTCCCAGAAAACCGCATTGATATCCTTGGCGAGTTTGGCCTCATGCGCTGCATACATCTTCGCTTCGTCCGTTTTTCCGAGCCTGGCAGAGATCACCTCCATTGCTTGCAACTCGCGATACAGCTCACAGGCGAGGTCTACGCCCTCGTCCTGATAGGTGTCCAGATCCCCTGCGCGCGATATTTGATTATCCATACCGCTCGCGTCAGAGCTGTTCCACACGGGAAGTCCATTCCCGTCCGTGTCATAAGCGAACCAGCGTTGCAGGTATTTCTGGAGCCGATCGTAGTAGCGCTCCCGAAGCCACTCATAGCTGTCGCCATTTTGCTTGGACCCAAGGACGGCTATCTGGGCAAGAAACGGCTTGAACATTTGCCTGGGCCTTGGATAAGTGATTCCCACAGTACGCGAGATGAATCCGTCAGGCTGTTCGCGGTCCAGAAATATCTTGAGATTTGTGAAGTTGTATTTGCTTTCGCCATAATAGGACAGATAGATATTTTCAAAATACAAATCCCAGTCATAATACTCGCCATAAGCATATCCGGTTAGCATTTTGCCGCTCGCACCGGGGAATTCATGAATGCCTTTGGATTCGATGTCACGGTTCAGCGACTTCAATCGCAAGACAAGCTTGTCGTAGTTCTGGTCGCCTACGACTGACCTCACCGCCTTGGCCGCTTTTGGCTGCATTACGGTTTGAGCAGGTGCTGCGAATTGAAAGCCAACGACGAATATTCCAAGAGCAATCAGTTTCAACACTTACGCCTCCGCGTTGCATTTATCCAGCGCATATCTATTACCGACATATGAGCCTATATGGATGGTTACCCCTCCAAATGCTACTGCCAATATACATAACTGATTTACATTTATACGCAATTGTAACTGCATTTCAGACTCTCCTTGTCCAAGTACTTTCGGCAGGCACGTATGCCATCTGCTCTCCACGATATAGCCCTACGATAGATGACTGCTTAGTTCTTACGTGGGCATTCCAGATTCGATTGTTTCGACATAAAGAAAAACGCGTTGGTATCATAAGTACTTTACCCGCAGGATATGGCGCCGTTCAGTGGACATAGGGTGTTTTGAGTCCGGATGGCCGACATAATGAGCGCGATGCCCCTAGATAAACCTCAGGAGAAGTGATGAAGCGGTTTCCTCCTGCGTGGCAGGAAACCGCTCTCATCAATTCGAGCTAGGACGTTTTAATCTAGAAGCTGGCGCGCAAGTGAAACTGGAGATAGCGCGACGGCAACTGACTGGTGGAGTGACCAAACAGTGAGCTTGATAGATCCGAGGTCACTGTATTGAGGTTGGTGCGGTTGAAGAGGTTAATCACTTCTCCCTTTGCCTGAAGCTTCAGCTTCTCTCCGAAGAACCAGGGAGTCGTGAAGAACTTTTCAAAGGTGAAGTCAACGTTGTTGTATCCAGGCTGGTCGTAGGTGTTACGGCCAAGGTTGCCTTCGCTACCCAACGTGGGAGTCGGGAAGGAAGACGCGGCGAACAGCCCGTTCAAGTAGTTCTTCTTCTTCTGGCCGGTAAGGTGACGACCGAACGTGGGGGTGTTGGGAACATCCCAGGTACGCCCGTCCGCGTTATAGTCGCCGCCGGTATTGCCTGTGACATTGCCATCGGCGTCATAGACTGGGTTAAAGGATGCGCTTGTGTAGACCGTGAATGGCAGGCCTGTTTGTAGAATCAATACGCCGCCAAACTGCCAGCCGCCGAGAACGTTTCTAGCCAACAGACTGTTGTAGTGATTGGGCACCGTCCATGTTCCATCAGCAGAGAACTGCTGGCGAATGTCAAAGTCGGCGCGGCCACGCTGCGGAGCAAGGTCGCCATTCCGAATGACTGGAGTGGTGGTTGTGATCGATCCGCTATCCAATGAGACGGCATTGCTAACATAGTCGAGAGCCTTGCCGTAGGTATAGATGCCACGCAGTGCAAGGCCGTGTGATTGACGGCGTGATAGCATGACGGTTCCATAGTGACCGATGGAGTTTCCGTTGGACTCACCGTAGTTCATGGCTCCAAAGTTCTGGTTGAGGCGAGTCAATGTGCCTTTGTTCGTGATCAAGTCACCCGCGAAACGGTTGAGGTCATCATTGAAGATAGGCAGGTGATGGGCGGAAGAACCGGAGTAGTTTGCTTCGAGGGTATAACTTGCACCCAATTGCTGTTGAACGCTAAGGGTCCAGTCATAGACCTGCGTCAGTTTGAAGTCGGGAGAATATCCGCCGATGCTTGCTCTCTCGCCAACGACTCCACCGGCGGAGTTGAGGACAACATTACTTGTGTCGACCACCGGGCAGACTTCAGTCCAGCCCGATGGGGCGTCACATAGCTGGAATACAGGTGTCTTCCCCGATTGCACGCTGATGGACGGCGTGTAGAAGTTAGGTAGGTTACCGGCTGTGATATCTGTAATGCGGAGGTACGGCGGTTGATCTTCATACATGCCGAAGCCGCCGCGGATCGCAGTTTGGCCTTTTCCGAACAGGTCCAGGGCAAATCCGACGCGTGGTGTCAGGCCCCAGATGGTGTGGTCAAGGACATGAGGAGTTCCGGCGAGTCCAGTAACGCCAGAGGCGATCTGTGCATCCCGTGTTGCCCCTGATCCAAATGTGAAGTTAGTCCTTGCCGGGCTATAGATGGAAAAGAAATTCGCCATTCCATCGTACCGGAGACCGGCATTGATGGTGAGGCGAGGGTTGACTTTCCAGTCGTCCTGGACATACACGCCAGTGTAGAGAGCCCGGTAGTAGCGTTGATAAGGGGCTTCCTTGTGAGTCGCGAGGTTGACGGGCGTAGCGGTTTCTGAATATGCCGCATCCTGAACAAAATCGAGGAGGCTGTTGAAGTTATAGGTGGGACGATCGAATGCGCCGCTTTGCGTGTCGGCTTCGCGGATATTGAACTGATCAAAGCCGAACTTGAGGGTATGCGATTTAACGGTCGCCGTCATGACATCACGCCAGCCGTAGGTTGTTTGGGTGAAGTTTCCAGGACCCCAGTTCGAGAAACCTTGGAGGCCGGTTACGTTGATGTAGGGGATCGCATCTGTGGCAACCGGAAGGTCGGAGCCGTAGGGACGAATCATATTCACGCTGGCCTGATTCAGCAAGCGAGGCGAGAACGTGTGCGTCCAGTTGGCGTTAACAAAATCGGAGCTGTTGGATTGGTCGAAGTTCAGTGCGGGCCGGGGAGTTGAGCTTACGCCGGTATAGTGGGTGCGGATTGTGGTGACGTAGACTCGGTCATTTTGGCCAAGATAGTAATCACCGCGGATACTCCACTGGTATCCGTTCTTGGGAACGGAATAGCTGATGTTCGCAGTTCCGACTGCATTCAAGGTGGAGGGGATTCCCGTCGGGGGCGTGTAGTGTCCCGGAGTGGAAGCTTCGAGTTGGGCTACCGTCTGGATGTTAGTTGTCGGGAAAGACAGTGGCGGAGCCGTTTTGAGCACTGTGGGTGCTATGTACTTGGAGAGATTGGTCTGAGCCCATGTGTCGAAGTCTTGCGTCTCGACCGTGTACTGGCCGGAACTGGTGGTGCTGGAGCGAAGCACATCGAGCGCGCCAAAGATGAAGAACCTGTTCTTGAGGATGGCGCCGCCGAAGGTTCCACCAACCTCGTTGCGGGTGTATACCGGCACCTTGGTTTGGAATTGGGTGCGAGCAGTGAGCGAGTCATTGAGGAAGTAGTAGTTGAACGAACCATGGAAATCGTTGGACCCGGATTTGGTATAGACGTCAACTGTTGCGCCGGCGTTTCTTCCCTTAGCGGCATCGAAGTCATTGGTTCTGATGTCCATTGACTGCACAATCTCAGGGTTGGGCGAGATGGAGGTGCCGCCGCCGCGAGACGGTGTGTTGGTGTAGGCGTCATCAATCTGGAAACCGTTTTGCTCCTGGCGCAAGCCAGCGGCATTGATGTTGATGGCGTATTCATTGGTGTAGTTGTCGGCGGAGTTGACGGCGCTGCCAGTCATACCGGGCGTGAGTGCGCCGAGGCCGTATACGTTCTGACCTGGAAGGGGTGTCTGCTCCAGGGTTGTTTCTGCAATAACCGACCCCGTCGTGGCCGATACAAGGTCTACCGAAGCCTGGGCAGCAGATACAGTCACGTTGGTCGATTCAGCGCCAACTTCCAGAGCGGGCGCCAAGCTGCTGGTCTGTCCAACCTGGACAACAAGGGACGTCTGTTCCCATGTTTTGAAGCCAGCCATTTCAATGCGCACCTTGTATTCTGATGCGGCGATGCTGTCGAAGCGGAAATATCCGGACTGGTTGGTGATGATGTTTTTTTCTACACCGAGCCGAATGTCTGTGATGGTGACTTTGGCTCCCGGAATTCTAGCCCCGGATTGATCTTGCACTGTGCCTTCAATTCCGCTCGAGAACTGAGCTAGAGCTGATAAGCCGCCCATGCTCAATGCGAGCACGAGAAGGAACAAGAATCGTGTCATGCGTTTCATACTGGTCTCCTGTTGCTGTCATTACTGGGTGATATGAATCCCCTTGGGTTATCAGTTTGCGAACTTGGCGTACTAGAACTTGCTAGAAATGCCCCTCTGCTGTGCGACGCCTCACAGCAACTCGCAAGGAGCGCGGCATGGTTCTAGCGCCCAACGATTTTTACCAATGCGGCATCTGGAGCCGTCCACGCCTTTGCACCATCTTGCGTGAACTTGCCCGCGACATCATTCCAATGCAGTTGAGTAATACTGCTGTCTCCTTTCTCATATGCATATGTTTTTCCGTCATCGCTATATAGAGTGAAATTCCCATCAGCTCCTGGATAGACTCGCACGCTGGCAATCGCCTGGTGCTGATGAGTGCTTTCTATAGCGGCTCCAAGTGGAACAATGGATCCTGAACGAACGAAGAGCGGAATTGTATCAATGGGTGCGGCCACGGTAATGG
>Ga0224531_1000312_pt1 | contig 26528 bp, 25 predicted proteins | sample CBST100metaG_FD_179876 | JGI IMG/M metagenome (GOLD analysis project Ga0224531, IMG submission 179876) | Peat soil microbial communities from Stordalen Mire, Sweden - C.B.S.T100 | ecosystem: Environmental > Terrestrial > Soil > Wetlands > Peat | place: Sweden: Norrbotten County, Stordalen Mire...
CAGCCGGAAGACGGCGGAATGTACGCGGCAAAAGCCCTTCATCGCTTTCTATTGTACGGGTATAGCCGATGAAAAGTTCTATTGGCGCGGAATCGACGCTGTCTCAAGTCTTGATTTTGAGAACTAGATACAACGCTCTTCCCTCCGCAAGCTCTACACTAAGAAGGAAATGACCCAAAACCCGCAACTCCATCCTCCCCTCGCCCGTAAGGAACACAAAGAGACCCTTCTGCACGGCACAGTGCTTGTGGACGACTACGCCTGGCTGCGCGACAAGCAGAACCCCGAAGTTACCGCCTATCTGGAGGCTGAAAACGCCTATGCCGAGGCCGTGATGGCCCCGCTCAGCGGCTTGCGCGAGAACCTTTACCAGGAAATGCTCAGCCACGTGAAGCAGACCGACGTCTCAGTTCCCTTCCGCGATGGCGCCTGGTGGTATAGCACCCGCACCGAAGAGGGCCTACAGTACGCCATTCACTGCCGCAGACCGGGAACTGCTTCCGGACCAGATAACAGTGCGCCTGAGCAGGTCATCCTCGACGGCAACCAACTGGCCGAGGGTCAGGCATTCTTTGCGATTGGCGCCACTGACATTACTCCCGATGGCCGCTGGCTTGCCTACTCGACTGACACGACGGGATTCCGCCAGTACACGCTGCACATCAAATATCTGGAAACGGGCGAGATGCTCGCCGGCAAGGTTGAGCGCGTGGGTTCCGTCGTCTGGGCGGCGGACAATCGCACACTTTTTTACACCGTGGAGGACGAAGAGCAGAAGCGTCAATACCAGCTCTGGCGACACGCGCTCGGCACGCCTCATTCGTCCGACACGCTGGTCTACCAGGACGACGATGAGCGCTTCAACCTGGGCGCTGGACGCACGCGCGACGGCAAGTTTGTGGTGATGGAGTCGGCCAGCCACATCACCACCGAATGGTGGGTGCTACCCGCAACCGAACCCGAAGGCCCATTCACGCTCATCAGTCCCCGTGCGGACGAGCATGAGTACTCCATCGAACATCGCAATGGCCTATGGTTTATCCGCACCAACGATCGCGGGCACAACTTCAGATTGGTCACCGCGCCGGTGGCCACGCCGGGACGCGAGCACTGGACCGAGCGCATTCCCCACCGCGACGCTGTGATGCTGGAAGAAGTAGACCTATTTGCCGGCTTCTTCATCGCCTGCGAGCGCGAGGACGGATTGCCACGGCTGCGCTTGTGGCGCTTCGAGGGCGACGGACCGGAAGCCACGCCCGCCGGCGAAATTTCCTTTCCCGAACCGGCCTACAGCGCCCAGCCGCACATCAACCGCATCTTTGACACGCCCACCTTCCGCTACGGCTACCAGTCGCTGGTCACGCCGGCTTCGGTTTACGAGTATGACGTGGCCACGGGCGCATCAACTCTGCTCAAGCAGTTGGAGGTTCCCGGCGGCTTTGATCGCACGCTCTATGCCAGTGAGCGCGTCCATGCCACAGCGCCCGACGGCGTGCAGGTGCCTGTATCTCTGGTTTACCGCAAAGACTGCCGTCAGCCGGGACGCAACCCGCTGTATGTTTACGGCTATGGCTCCTATGGCTACTCGCTGCCGCTAGGCTTCAGCTCCAACCGGCTGAGCCTGCTGGATCGCGGAGTGGTCATGGCCTATGCGCACATTCGCGGCGGCGGCGACCTGGGCGAGCCATGGCACGACGCCGGCAAAATGCTGCTCAAGCGCAACACCTTCACGGATTTTGTCGCCGCAGCCGAGTACCTGACTGCGGCAGGTTATGGCGATCCTGCGCGAGTAGCCATAGAGGGCGGCTCAGCCGGAGGTTTGTTAATGGGCGCGGTGGTCAACCTCAAGCCGGAGATCTTCCGCGCCGTCCTCTCACACGTGCCGTTTGTGGACGTGATGAACACCATGCTCGACGCTTCCCTGCCGCTCACTGTTCCGGAGTACGAGGAGTGGGGAAATCCAACTGAATCTGCTTATTTTTTCTATATGCTCAGTTACTCTCCCTATGACAACCTGAAGGCGGCGAGTTATCCGGCAATGCTGGTGAAGACCTCACTCAATGACAGCCAGGTGATGTATTGGGAGCCGGCCAAGTATGTAGCAAAACTCCGCACCCTCAAGACGGACGCCAATCCCCTGCTGCTGGTCACCAATATGCAGGCCGGCCACGGCGGCTCCAGCGGCCGCTACGATTACCTGAAGGAAATCGCCCTCGACTACGCCTTCTTGTTGCGCGAGCTGGGGCTGGTGAAATGAATTTGCTTTACTGACGGAAGAATCGGGCAATAAACAACAAAGGCAAAGCGATTGTCCGCTTTGCCTTCGTTGTTTGAGATGTGTCCAGATTACTTCGCCAGCGGCACCCGCAAATCGCGGCCCGTCATCTCCTTGGGCAGGCCCAGGTTGAGAATGTTCAGCAGGGTGGGAGAAATGTCGCGCAGCGAGCCATCGGGACGCAGGCGATAGCGCGGAGCCTCTTCGGCCACGTAGATCAGCGGCACCGGATTGGTGGTGTGCGCTGTCTGCGGACCGCCGGTGACCGGGTCCACCATCATCTCGGCATTGCCGTGGTCGGCGGTAATTAGCCAACTGCCGTTCTTCTCCTTGATGGCCTTGTAGATGCGTCCCAGTTGCGCGTCGATGGCCTCGATGGCCCGGATGGTCGGCTCCAGTTTGCCGGAGTGGCCCACCATGTCGGCGTTCGCGAAATTGGCCACAATCAGGTCGAAGGCGCCGTCGTGAATCGCCTTCACAATGGCGTCGCCGATGGCCTCGGCCTTCATCTCCGGCGCCAGGTCATACGTGGCTACCTTCAGCGACGGAATCAGCACGCGCTCCTCGCCGGGGAAAGGCGTTTCTACGCCGCCGTTGAAGAAGTAGGTCACATGGGCAAACTTCTCTGTCTCGGCCACACGCAAATTGCGCAGATGGTGCTGGGCGAGCACATTAGCCAGAATGTTATCCAGTGACTCCGGCGGCATAATGACCGGCAATTTATAGAGTTCGTCGTACTGCGTCATGCACAGGTAGTAAAGATTCTTCGGAATTTCGCTGCGTGGAATCGCTGCGTCGAGCGCCTCCCAGCCGTCCAGGTCGCGGCCGCCCTGCTTGTTCAGGCCGCTCTCGCGCGTCAACACGCGGGTAATCTCGCGGGCGCGGTCGGCGCGGAAGTTGAAGTTGATGCACACGTCCTCGTCGCGAATCTGCGCGACTGGCTTGCCCGCCGCATCGACCACAACGAAGGGAATTAGAAACTCGTCGGTCGTGCCGTTGTTGTAGCACTCCTTGATGCGCGAAACGGCATTGGGATACGCGCCGCCCTCGGCCTTGCCCTTGACCATGGCGTCGAATGCCTTGCGCTCGCGCTCCCAGCGCTTGTCGCGGTCCATGGCATAATAGCGACCGCTGATCGTGGCCACTTTGCCCACGCCATACTCGCGCATCTTCTGTTCGAGTTGAGCGATGTAGCCCGCGCCGGAGTCGGGAGGTGTGTCGCGGCCGTCCATAAAGGCGTGGACGAAGACCCGCTGCAAGCCGTACTCGCGCGCGGTACGCAACAGAGCGTAAATGTGCTCTTGCTGCGAGTGAACGCCGCCGTCGGAGACCAGTCCGAAGAGATGCAATTGCCGTCCGCCTTCGCGTGCCCGCTTCATGGCCTGCACAATGGCCGCATTCTTCGCGAAGTCGCCCGAGGCAATGGCTGCATCGATGCGCGTGATGTCCATCTGCACGATGCGGCCTGCGCCGATATTCATGTGGCCCACTTCGCTGTTGCCCATCTGCCCGTCCGGCAGGCCCACAAAGTGGTCCGACGCCTGGATCAGCGTGTTGGGAAACTCTTTGAGCAGCTTGTCATAGGTAGGTTTCTTGGCCAGCGCAATGGCGTTGTTGGCGGTTTCGGCGCGATAGCCCCATCCGTCGAGGATGGTCAGAAGGAGAGGACGCTTGGTGGGCATAGGGAAGATGTCACTTTCTAGTGTTGCGCTGGATTGGAAGAAGTTGACTTGCGAAGGTAGACTTGCTTCGCTGTCACAAGTTCTCGATTATGGGCAGCGATTTCATTCTGGATTTCATTGTTCACCAAGTTATCGTAGAACACTGCCGTTTCATCACTGATTGCCTTCCATGTGTTCACGACGACTTGCTTGGCGTCAAACACCCTCTTTTGGTCTTCGGGGCTAAGTTCACTCATCCTTTTTGCAGCAAGACCGATGTCGCCACTGCGCGAGGTCTCATCCAGCGCGCGCGCAGTCGTGGCAGCGCCCGAAGTGCCGGAGTAGGCTGACGCAGCTTCTCTCTGGGTGAAATGCTCGGCGATCTGCGCACCTCGCGGGCCCTGAAAAAAAAGAATCATCGCGTCGGCATTTTCCCGGCTCAAATAGCGCTGATAGGTTGGGAGCAACACCGCAGGAATATCGATGGCCATGATCCTCTTCTCAACAGCATCCCACACGGATGATGGGAACCATGGAGGCAGCGTCTTGCGTTGCCGTTCCGCTTCTTGCAACGTCAGTTGCTTCATCGGTTCGATTGCACGTTCCTGTTGCACGAGCGTTCGCAGTTGCTCAAGCGTGATGGGGTGCTCTGGAGCGGCAGACGCCGTTTTCGCAGAATTAAAAGCAGGGGGCGTTTGAGCGATCACAAACGTGGCGGCAAGCAGGACTGCAAAAAACACCGACAACGCCCTTCGACCACGCCATGATGAAAGAACCCCATTTTTAAGTGATGTCATATGACTGGCCATGAATGGATTCTCTTCGGGCGAGCTAGGCTACGATAGCAGAGTGATCCCACCCAACGAACTGAATGGGATCACTCGTGGGTGTTAGTCGTTGTAGTTAAGGCTTTCCAGGCCGAGGTAAACCGCGCCGCCGCCCAGTTCTTCTTCAATGCGCAGCAACTGGTTGTACTTCGAGATGCGATCGGTGCGGCTGGCCGAACCGGTCTTGATCTGGCCCACGCCTGTGGCCACGGCAAGATCAGCAATGAACGTGTCCTCGGTTTCGCCTGAACGATGCGAGATCACCGAGGTGTAGCCGTAGCGGCGGCCCAGTTCGATCGCCTCCAAAGTTTCGGTAATGGTGCCGATCTGATTGAGCTTGATGAGAATGGAGTTGCCCACGCCCTCTTCAATGCCGCGCTGCAACCGCTTAATGTTGGTGACGAAGATGTCGTCGCCTACAATTTGAATGCGGCTGCCCAGCTTGTCGGTCAGCAGCTTCCAGCCGGCCCAGTCGTCCTCTGCCAAGCCATCTTCGAGCGAAACAATCGGATATTGGCGCGTCCAGTTGTCGTAGAAGGCCACCATCTCCTCGCTTGTCAACTCGCGCTTGTCGCTCTTCTTGAAGATGTACTTGCCCTTTTCCGCGTCATAGAACTCACTCGATGCGGGATCGAGGGCGATGGCAATCTGCTCGCCGGGCTTGTAGCCGGCCGCCTCAATGGCTTCGAGGATGAGTTCGATTGCTTCGGCGTTGGACTTGAGCGAGGGAGCAAAGCCACCCTCGTCGCCCACCGCGGTGTTGTAGCCCTTCTTCTTGAGCACGCCCTTCAGAGTATGGAAGGTCTCTGCGGCCCAGCGCAGCGCCTCGGAGAAGCTTTCGGCGCCCACCGGCATGATCATGAACTCCTGAAAGTCCACATTGCTGTCGGCATGGGCTCCGCCATTGAGTACGTTCAGCATCGGCGTAGGCAGCACGGAAGCGTTGACGCCACCCAAATAGCGGTAGAGCGGAATCTCGAGCGTCTGGGCCACGGCGCGTGAAGCAGCCATGGAAACGGCCAGAATTGCGTTGGCGCCCAGCTTGGCCTTGTTCGGCGTGCCGTCCAGATCGATCATGGTCTTGTCGAGCATCCGCTGGTTGGAGGCATCCATGCCTTCCAGTTCAGGCGCGATCACGGTTTCCACATTGGCCACGGCCTGAAGCACGCCCTTGCCCATATAGTGGCTCTTATCGCCGTCGCGCAGTTCCACGGCCTCATGCTCGCCGGTAGAAGCGCCCGAGGGCACGATGGCGCGGCCTAACGCGCCGCTTTCCAGGATTACGTCCGCTTCCACAGTAGGATTGCCGCGCGAGTCCAGAACCTCGCGGGCGCGGATGGCAACAATCTCAGTCATATCGGTCCTCGCAATGCGGTGATGTAGCCGGTCATTCAGTTGCGGACGGCGATCCACGGCAAGAGTTTCTCCGGCGGTGCTTTGAATTGTATTCAGAAGCTCATGCACGTTCACAGTTCCTCTCCGTCCAAAGGCAAAAATAGATAATGTCTCGGATCGATTTTAGCAAATCGGACCGGCGCGGACGATGTAATCGTGATCACATGCACCCTGCCGAAACCCACCCTTGAAGTGTGCCGGAGCGGGGTGACTTGGTTGATTCGTACCGCCAAAGGAACTTCTAGGGCTGCGCAGCAAGTCAACGGCCGCCAACCTGCGTTAGCCTTATGTTGGGTGAGTTGGCGCTTGGCTACCGCATGGACTTGGCGGCCGCGCGCAACTCTTCCCGCCCAGCGGGGTTTGAAGTCTCAGAAAGATTTCCGCCCTCGCGAAGGGGAAAAAGGAGACTTGGATGAATCGGTCGATTCTAGTGTGCGCCCTGTTGTCCGTGGCCACTGCCGTCTTGGGAGCGCAGGATGCGAGCCAGGCAAGCCCCTACCAGGGGACCTCGACGCCGCCCCCGGATGACACCATCGTGAGCACCAGCACGCCTCAGGCCAAGCCACCGGCCGGGCAGCCAGACACGCAGGCTCAGCCCCAGGATCAATCACAGCCCGCTTCAGCCAGTTCTGACCCGGACGGCGGAGCGGTAGTGGTCCAGCCAAAATCCCCGGCGCCACAAGAGCCGGCATTAACCCAACGCGTCGCCCCCGATCCGGACGGTGACATGGTGCACCCGCATCCGTTCCGGCCCGGAGAACTTCCAGAAGGGACAACAATTCGCGTCCGGCTGCTGGATCGGCTTTCGACCGTGGGCACCGAGAAGGGCGAGGCATTCCACAGCCGCGTGGCCTCGGATGTCATGCTGGGCGGCCAGGTGCTGATTCCCGCCGGAACGGAGATTGACGGCCGCGTGGTCGAAGTTTCCAGCGGCCATGCGGGCGGTCACGGCACCATGCATCTGCGACCGGAGACGGTGATTCTTGCCGACGGCACGCGCTACCACCTGCGCGCCTCGATCACCGAAACCCCGGGCGCCAAGTCGAAAGTGGGAAGCGAAGGCGGCATCGTGCCAGGCTCACGCTTGAAGCGCGACTGCATCGAGTATGGCGGAGCGGTTGGAGCAGGTGCAACCACCGGAGCCATCGTGGGTGGCCCGGTAGGGGCCTTGACCGGCAGCCTCATCGGAGCCGGCGTCATTACGGCTCACCTGCTGATCAGCCATCCCCAAGCCACGCTTGAACCGGGTACGGCGATGATATTCACCCTCACCGACCCGCTCGACATGGTTCCGGCAAGCGCCCCCGAGAACCCGGTTAAGGCTCCCGAAAATTAGGACGCTATGCACACTTTCTGAAAATCTGTCCACGAACCGAGTGTCTCGGAGTTTTTTGCGGATTGCAGAAAATTTCTCTGCTTGGATGCACACTAATGAGTGGCAGAACTATAGGCCTCGCGAGAGCACGTGCTTGGGGCCGTCCCGTAACTCCTTTTGTTGGAAGATTTTGCGCGTAAGTCGTTTGCTGAGAGGATTTTGCAGCGCACACCGTGGCCTAACTCTAAGCAGCAGAGGATCTTACGCCCAAAATAGGGGTGGGGGTATCCGGCATCCGTACGCCCTTGTTTGCCTCTCGTTCGGCACGGCGGAAGCCGCCCCCCTTGCATAATTGCAAGTTTATGGACAGATTCTGACTCTTCTTTATTTCGCCCATTCCCCCGCCCTGCTACACTCCCTGTTGTGTCGAGGGAGTGTAGCCCGATGACCGAGATGCAAACAGTTGGGGTAGTGGGCGCGGGGGCCATGGGCTCCGGCATCGCTCATGTTTTTGCTCGTGGGGGCTTCCGTGTGCTGCTTTGTGACGTGGAGCAGCGATTCCTGGACCGGGCGCTTAGCCAGATTCGCGCTAACTTAGGCCGCGAAGCCGCCAAAGGCATGCTGGCTGAGCGAGAAATCGAGCCGGCTCTGGCTCGCATCCAACTCACAATGAACCGCGAAGCTCTCGGTCAAGCCGACTTCGCGATTGAAGCTGCTTCGGAGCGCTTTGAACTGAAGGCGGAGCTCTTCAACTCGCTCGACCACATCCTGCCCGAAGGCGCCATCCTGGCCACTAACACCTCCTCCATCTCCATCACACGGCTGGCCGCCCAGACTCGACGGCCGTCGCAGGTCATCGGGATGCACTTCTTCAACCCCGTCCCTGTGATGGCGCTGGTTGAGATTGTCCGCGGCCTGGCCACAGGCGATGAAGCTTTCGCGGTCGTCCGTGCGCTGGCTCGCCGGCTGGGCAAAACGCCGGTCGAGGTTAACGACGCGCCGGGATTCATCTCCAATCGCGTGCTGATGCCAATGATCAACGAGGCGGTCTTTGCTGTGATGGAAGGCGTGGCCACACCGGAGGCTGTTGACCAGGTCTTCAAGCTGGGCATGAATCATCCCCTGGGTCCGCTCGCCCTGGCCGACTTCATCGGCCTCGACGTCTGCGTGGATATTCTGCGCGTGTTGCAGGAAGGCTTGGGCGACCCCAAGTACCGTCCTTGCCCGCTGCTGGTGCGCATGGTGGATGCTGGCTGGCTGGGCCGCAAATCGGGACGCGGGTTCTATATTTACGAAACTTAAACCGGCGGCAAGGCGTTTACCACCGGCACGCCGGCTGGCGGCGTGAAGTGGAAGGCTCCGGCAGGAATCGGCGCATTGGCTTGCTCGCCCGTGAAGGTGAAGCGGGTTAAAGCACCGTCTGTCTCTTCCATTTCAATGCCGGTAATGGCCCCGTCGGCTGTCACAACAAGGGTGAGTCTGCGGACTCGCTTGTCCAAAGTGTTTCCCGGACCCTTGGGTTGGCCGGCAAGCGTGAAGCGGCCGCCGGCAGCCGAGACCAGCTTCAGATTGCTCAGTTCCTTTTCCAGTTGCGTATGGCCCAGCAGGAAACGCAAGGGTGAACGCAGATCGTCAAGTTGTTTGGCGGGAATGCGCTGGACCTGAGTATCGCCACGCGAGTAAAACCATGCGAACTTGCCGTCGAGAACGAAGAGCTTGCCAGCCGGCGAGCTGTACTCCCACTTCATGCAGCCGGGTTTCTGGAGCAGCATCGTCCCGCTCTCGGTGCGCCGCATCCCCAACCCTTCGTAGCTCTCACTGAAACCGGCTTTGAGCGAGTGCAACTGGTTGTAATGGCGATCGACGCGCTGCGCCATTTCCTGCGCGCTGGGCGACGAAGCCTGTCCAAAGGAGAAGAGCGCGGAACTCCCCAACACGGCGGTCAGAATCAGGCCGCCGCGTTTCCCGTGTTGGCAGAGGTTCATTGGCCCAGGCTCTGGGTGCAGTTGGTGCCGCCTGCCGGGTCGAATTTAATGGTGCCGAACTCATCGCTGCAGAAGCCGCGGTTCCCGGTCTTGCCCACGGTCATGGGAACGGCCGTAACTTGGTAGCCGGTGATACGGTCTGTGCCGTTCAGGTTCACCTTGGTGCAATTGTTGATGGTGAAGATGTAGCCAGACTTGATGCCCGAGGTCAGATCGCCCTGAAGCAACTGCGACGAGGCCGCGGTGGGCGCGCCGGACTTCGGATCGCCGCCCAGGGCGCTCAACGCGCAGGCGTACCCATTGGAGGGGTACGTGGACTCGTACTGAACCTGCAACTTGGTAATCACCTGCATGGAGTTGATTGCCGAAGTCTCATTGGCCTGCTTCTTCAGGCTGCCAATGGTGGGAATCGCCATGAGCATCAGGATCAGAATGATGGCGATGACGATCAGCAATTCCATCAGCGTAAAGCCGTTGGGCTTCAGGCAGCGCCGCGTGCTGCAATTCAAGTTCTTGCGATTCATGGGACTCCAGTTGGGGCGGCCGGAAAAGCCCCCCTCTATTCGTCAAAATCCTACAACGTATGGACGCGAAATGGAAATGGGCCGCTCGAAAACAGCGAACAGCTTACAGTTGGTAGTGTTCAGTTGCTGTCCGCGGGTTTTTGACTGTTGGCTGTCAGCTGTAAGCTGTCCACTGTTCCTCAGCACACCAGCCTCGCACGCCTCAACTTCACCCCATCCAGGCGGCCCAGCAGGGTGACGGCAATGCGCTCGGGAACAAAGAGACGCTGAGCCATGGCTTGCACCTGGCCCGCGTCCACTTCGCTGATGCGGGCGATTATCTCCTCGGCGGGGATGTATGCGTGGAAGTACATCTCCTGGCGCGCCAGGTTGGCCATGCGTGCACTCGAACTCTCCAGACCCAGCAGGATGTTGCCCTTCACCTGGTCCTTGGCGCGGGTTAGCTCTTCCTCGCCCAGCGCGGTCTCCTTCAGTTTGCGGAACTCCTCTAGGATCAGGTCCACCACATCCAGCCCCTTGCCCACCGACGTACCGGCAAAAACGCACAGGGCTCCAGTGTCGCGGTAGGGGCTTAGGTCGGAGTAGATCGAGTAGGCCATGCCCCGCTCCTCGCGAATGGTCTGGAAGAGCCGGGAGCTCATCCCGCCGCCCAATACCGTATTCAGAATCAGCGTAGCGTAGCGGCTCTCGTCCGTGATGCGCGGCGCCGGAACGCCCAGGCAAATCTGCACCTGCTCCAGAGACTTTTTGTTGCGCAGCACGATCCGCGCGCCGGCCGCGGGCGCAGGCAGCTCGTGGAGCGTGGCCCCGACAGCCAGCGTGGAGAACTTGTCTGCCACAGCCTCGGCGAAGCGGTCGTGATCTAGATTGCCGGCCGCGGCAAAGATCATGTTCCCGCCGTGAAAGCGGTCGCTATGGTAGGCCATCAGGCTCTGCTGGTCCAGCCGCGCCACTGTCTTCGAGGTGCCCAAAATCGGCCATCCCAGCGGATGATCCTTCCAGAAGGCCTGCGTAAACAGCTCGTGAACCAATACGTCCGGATTGTCCTCGTCGATTTTGATCTCTTCCAGAATCACACCACGCTCACGCTCGATCTCAGGCAGTTCAAAGACCGGGTTGAGCACCAAATCAGCCAGCACATCCAGGGCGATCGGCACGTGCTCGGCCAGAGATTTGACGTCGAAGCAGATGGTTTCTTTGCCAGTGAAGGCGTCCAGGTTGCCGCCAATCGAGTCCATCTCGCGCGCAATGCGCTGCGCGGAGCGGGAGCGGGTTCCCTTGAACAGCATATGTTCCACAAAGTGGGAGATACCGTTGGACTCCGCCAGTTCGCACCGGGAGCCGGATTTGATCCATACCCCCATGGCCACTGAACGCATATACTCCATGCGCTCGGTCAACACGATCAGGCCACTCGGCAGTTCAGTGCGGCGTAGATTTCGCTCTGTGGGCATCGTCCTCCAGTCAAATTCGATTGTAGGCCAATGTGGCTTACGCAGCTGGGCGGTTTTTAAGGACAAAGGCGCCACTTTGAGCGCAAAGCCGGCTCTATTCTGAGCATCAAAGCTGCAAATCCTAGGCGAAATGCTCTATTCTGACCCCAGCCGTGAACAAAGATTTGAGCCATCTCGTCCGCATCGACACCTCCGCCCCGGAGGACGAAAGCCAAGCTGCGGTGCAGGATCAAGGGCATTCTGCCCCTGCGCTTTTCGGATTGGATACAGAGGCGTTGGCGGCTCGGATGGTGCGTGCAGGCGAGTCGGCCTGGCGCGGCCGACAGCTAGCAGAAGCCATTTATCATCAACGAATTACGGAATTAAGTGAAATTACTACTTTACCTAAATCACTACGCCTGCGGCTTATCGCCGAAGACTGGCAGGTGGCCCGTCCGGCAATCACTCAAGTCTTCCAATCCATCGACGGCACGGAACGCTCCTTGATCCAGTGCCAGGGCCCGGAGGCGGAAACCGTTGAAACCGTCTGGATGCCGGAAGGCGACGACGGCGAATCCGGCGACGACAGCGATTCGAATCCAGGGGACGAGGGAGCCAAGCGCTGGCGCCGGGCCACCATCTGTATCTCCAGCCAGGTAGGCTGCGCGGTGAACTGCCAGTTCTGCCTCACGGCCAGGCTCGGCTTCCGCCGCAACCTGAGCGCGGGCGAAATTGCCGGACAAGTGCTTGCGGTCTTTGACCGTCACGGAGTCGAGGTGGGCCGCGACCGCGTGAACCTGGTTTTCATGGGCATGGGCGAGCCGTTCCTCAACTACGACAATTTCATGGCTGCTGTGCGGTTGCTGATTCAGGAGGTTGGCCTGAGCCCGCAACGGATGACGGTCTCCACTTCAGGCATTGTGCCGGGCATTGTGCGCTTTGCCCGGGAACCGGCTGAGTTCCGGCCCAAGCTGGCCATCAGCCTGAACGCGCCCAATGATGCGATTCGCGGCGAGATCATGCCCATCAACCGCAAGTGGCCCATCAAGTCGGTGGTGGATGCCGTGCGCCAAGTCCAACTCCGCCCTCGCGAGCGGATTACCTTTGAATATGTCCTGCTTGGCGGGGTCACCGACCGCCCGGAAGATGCACGTGAACTGGCTCGCATGGTGCGCCGCACCGGATTGCCCATCAAAGTGAACCTGATTGCCTGGAATCCCGGTCCCGGCATTCCTTGCACGATGCCTCAGCTTGAAGCCGTCGAGGCCTTCCGTAGCGCCTTGGTCGGCGCGGGGATTCCCACTTCCCTGCGGCAGCCCCGCGGCCGCGACATCTACGCCGCCTGCGGGCAGTTGAAGCGCACCGTGGAAGGTTAGGATTTCCGCGGTCGAAGATCGAAGCAGCGACGCTCAGGCCCCCGCGCCAGGCTCTGTGACTCGCGCGACAAAGGCTTCCATGGACTTCGCTAGTTGCCCCATGACCACCGCCCACTCTCGTAGGTGCTCAAGCCCCAAGGGGGTCAAAGAATAAACGCGCCTGGCCGGGCCGGTCGCCTCCGTCTCCCATGCCGAAGTCACATGACCATTTACTTCCAGCGTGCGCAAGGTTCTGTAGAGGGCGGCGCGCTCGATCTGCGCATCGGTCAAGGCGTAACGGTCAAGATCTTCCGAGAGTTCGTACCCGTACGACTGCCCCTTGTCACGCAGCATGAGCAGCAGCACCGGCTCGATGAAGCGGTAGAGGTTGCCCATGGCACAGGTGCAAGCCTGCCCGCCGCCATGTTTTGAGCAGTATCCTTTGGCCATCAGGCGCGCCCTCCCGCGCGAGTTGCTGCCGGAATCAACGATTTCGTACAGATATACTTTCCTAATCCTACACCTAGGTGTATATTGCATCTAGTAGAGACAACACACTGGAGGAATGATGAAAATCGCTGTAGCCACCATCGACGGAATCTCCCTATCGCAGCATTTTGGGCAGAGCAAAGGCTTTGTAGTCTTCGATGTAGAGGATTCAACCGTGCGGAGCCGGGAGTTCCGCCGCAACGAGGAGACGCCGCACAATCAGGGAATCTGCGGCAGCAACGGCGAAAATCCGCAGGGAGCACATAGTCACGCTGGGATTTTTGAGCTTTTGAACGGTTGCAGCGTGGTGTTGTGCGGGGGCATAGGCTGGGGCGCGGTCCAGGCCATGCAAGCCAATGAAATCAAGCCGGTCATTCTGCCGGGGGAGCGCTCGGCCGATGATGCCATGGTGATATTTCTCAACGGAAATCTTCCCGCCACCGAAGCCGGCTACTGCCACTGCGAACATTGATCCGCAAGCAAGAACCGGAAACCGAAACCACAATTGCTGTACTCAAGGCCATGGCTCTGCAGTGTTGATTCAATCCATGAATCAACGCCTCGACAACGTCTTTCAAAGCATGGCTATCGTGGTTTCGCCTGAACTGATGGCGGAAGGAAGCGCCTGGTCGGGCTTTCACTGTGCAATCAGGAGCGCAGAATAGCTCTTGATCTGATTGCGGCCGCAATCTTTTGCTGCATAGAGCGCTCGGTCGGCGGCGGCGATCAACGCGTCGCGCGTCTGGCCGTGCTGGGGGAAAGTCGCGACTCCGAACGAGGCGGTTACATGAATTGTAGATGTTCCAAAAATAATAGCGGTCGCATCCAGCGCCTCCCGTAAGTGCTCTGTTCGCTCGCAAGCAACTTCTAGTGACGTGCCGGGCAGTAGGATAAGGAACTCTTCTCCACCATAGCGGCAATAGATGTCGCTGGCGCGATAAGAATGCCTAACCAAGTCACTGAACACTCTCAAAACCTCATCCCCTGCCAAGTGCCCATAGGTGTCGTTGACCATCTTGAAATGATCGAGATCTCCCATGACCGTGCTGATTGGTTGGCCCTGTCGCTCTGCAAGACTAAGATCCCGGTCGAAAAACTCGTTTAAGGGAAGGCGATTGTAGAGACCTGTCAACGGATCGTGAATGGCCTGTTCTCGGAGTTGATTCTGCAACGCCTGCACTTCGCGCTCCGCCCGGACTCGGTCGGTAACATCGATCATTAGATCAATGAAAAGGGCTTTTCCACCTATTTCCATGACCGAACTGTGGCACTCGATATCGATCGCGGCGCCATTCTTGCGCATACCGCGAAATAGATAGCCGACGCGGTCCACCTCGCCGTTCAAACGCTGGCGTGCGTGCTCCGCGACGATTGGCCGGTCACTCTCGGTCGCGATATCCAAGAGACTACAGTGCAATATCTCCTCGACGCTGTATCCGAACATCTCGGCCAGCTTCGGATTCGCATAAGTAAATCGAACGTCTTCGATGATTGCAATCCCGACCAACGATTGACTGACCAGGCCTCGGAATCTGGCTTCAGATTCCCTCAGCGCACGATCAATCTTCTCGTTTTCAAGAGAGGCCGCTTCTAACTCCTCGGTGCGGCGCCGAACCAGATCCTCCAACATGATGGTTGTCTGGAACATATTGAAGTCGGAGCCATACACCCTGGTACTGCGCTCGGCGCGATCCATAAGGGCATTAATGACCTTGTTCAGACGCACAATCTCCGCCCGCAGGGTCTCGGCCGCGTACGCACTGCCTGAATGCTGCGCGTCAGACATCGAGCACCGCCGCAGGACTCATTCCGATTGCAACGCCTGTGAGGGTCTGGTTGACATGCACGCCTTGGAACTGCTCTCCGTAGGTATTGAAGCCGATTGTGTTATTGCTCGCAAGAATCTGCCCCACACGATCCTCAAGGTGATTCTGAACGATCTCCAATCTGCGCAGAATACAGTCGCAGCCGATCACCAGTTGAGGTGGACCGATCTTTGAGCGGATTGTGGCAAAGGCCTCTTCCAGATTCTCGATAAGGTCCACACCGCGCGCCACTCGCAGAACCAATCCTTCCTCGATAGCGCAGTAAAAAGTTACACTTCCGTCGGAGTTCACCCCCTGGACGGAACGTACATAATTGTTGCCATCGATCAGCACCACCAATGGCGTCGATGCGAATTGGCCGGGAGTAAGTTCGTGCTCGTCAACACCCAGGAGACGCGCATACTCCTCAGCAGCCGGCAATCCATTGATCCCGGTTACTACGCGGTGGACAGTATCCGCTTCCGTGATCACCAGCCTTTGATCGGTTGCCACAAAATGCTGCGTCTTGAATACCGTGAATGGCAACGGTGTGGTGATCAGCGTCAGGCTGGTGCAGTCGGGACGAAAGCTTCCATCGGCATATACGTAAGTCTTGCCAAAGCTCAGGCCATCACCTGCCGAGCCGCCCACGAGTTGAACCTTGCCGAGCGCCTCCTGCAAGGTACGAGCTACCGGTTCCTCCCGCACAGACAAGCCGTCAATGAGCAGGAGCGCAAAGGTATTCTGCGCATTTGACTGTGGCGCTTTAAGTTCCAGTTCTCGCAAGAGCCGCTGGCAGAGCGCTTGACCTTCTGAAATTTTGAACTGCTGCAAACGGTCAATATAGCCAGTCACCGCGGTGCAAGCCTCAGCCGAAAAGCTAACCCCAGCGAGGCCCCGCTCCTGGTAACCGTCTGGACCGATTTCTCCTGCCGTCGTGCAGCCAACCACTTGAACGCCGACGAAAAGGCGGCTCAGTTCCGCAGTCAGGCCATCGAGGTCGTAGTCACTGGAACAGAAAAACAACACAAGCGCCATGTCGGGCTGCGCCACAGACTCATAAAATTTCAACGCCGCCGCGCGCGCATCTGTCTCAGAAGAATACGTTTGAAGAATACCTGCCTTCACGTATATCCTCCTTCGTTGAACAGGCGATCTGTCTTCTTCAACTGGCCCTTGTTGCGTTCTTTGCATTCTTGCCGCAGAGTGCATCTGACAACACAAACGATACCACTTGGCGTTTGTGTCCGCACCGGAATGTTTTTCCGGTCATGCGGAGGACTTGCGTAAGAGCGCCTTAGCCGGGTTCCAAGTCTCAATTTTGAGTAATAAATAGCGGCGGCTAGGTGGGTAAGCCCCGCAACTTCAATAAAGTTCCTTGGAAAACCAGGAATTCGATCCTATGCAGCCGCTCGATCAACCACTTCCAGCACCGTTCCTTCGCTCATTGGCAAATAAGCAACAATCTTGGCCGCAAGAAACAATGGATACGGCGAAAACCCACCCCAGAGTAGCCGAAAACCGGCCTTGGACTCAGGCGAAGGAGGCACAGCTCTCACGGCTGCATACTATCGGCGAAAATATTGGTGTTTGAGCGGTCGTTCCGCACTTATGCGGCGTCTTCTTACTGCGCCGTACTCTTCGCGCCCAGTCCATTCAGCTTGATGCGCGCCTGTGCAGCCTCGGGGGTTTGCGGATGGCGCTTGATGAGCATACGCAACTCGGTGATAGCCGCGGTCTTCCTGTTCATCTGCAGCAACGCCAGCCCTTTGCGCAATTGCGCGGCCGGAGCCTTAGCGTTGCCAGGGAATCCTTCCAGCACGGCGTTGTAGGACTTCACCGCATCGGAGAACCTCTGCTGCCGGAAGGCGATCTCGCCCAGGTAAAAATGGGCCGTACCGGCCATTTCGTCCAACGGATAGTAGTGGATCACGTCCTGAAACTCGCCGGTGGCCACGTCGTACTTGGCAGCATTCAAGTCGCGTACGCCAGCTTGGAGGGTCTCCTGCAATGGCGGAGCCTGATTGCCGGACGGGGCGGAGGAATTGCCTGCCGGGCTCGCGCCGTTCTCTGCTGGAGCAGCTGCGGCTGCTGAGGGATTCGGGGTGTTCTGCAACTGCGCCTGCAAATCCTGAATCGATTTATCCAGCTTGGCGACGCGCGACTTCAACTCGTCCACCGAGTCGTTCAGCGCCTGAGTCTGGCCGGAGACGGCGTCCAGCTTACCGCTGGCTGTATCGCTCTGAGCGGCGAGTTTCTGCTGCAGAGCATTCACAGCCGCAGTCATCTGATTGGCATTGTCCGCGGTCTGCTCGGCCAGGTGTTGCATCACGGCAAAGCGCGTGTCCATGGTGGTCTGGAGCCGCTGCGCCATGTCCAGCAGTTGCTGGACCTGCGTTTGCAGCGCGATGATCTCCTTCGACGCCGCATGCGCGGGAGGCGGAGCGATGACCAGAAGCAGGGCAACGGATACCGCCGCCAGAAGACGATTGCGAAGTGTGCTGTTCCTCTGCATAATTCCCCTATGAAAAACAGTGGTCAGTGAACAGTGATCAGTAAACAGAGGAACTGTTCGCTGACCACTGTCAACTGACTACCCTATTTTACCGGTCTGGCGTGAATCCGGCGCGACGGTTCTGTTGCCAGCACTCCTCGGTTGACTCGGAGCAGAATGGCTTCTCCTTGCCGTAGCTGACCACGCGGATGCGGTTAGCCGCCACACCTGCCGTAATCAAAGCCTTCCTGGCCGCATCGGCGCGGTTCTGACCCAGCGCGAGGTTGTATTCGTTAGAACCGCGCTCGTCGCAGTAGCCGCCAATCACAACCTTCACGTCAGGATGGCTCACCAGGTAGGATGCGTCGCGCGAAAGCGTGGCCTGTGCGTCGCCGCGGATATCGTACGTGTCGTAGTCGTAGAAGATGTCCTGAACATTGCCCTTGAACTCTTCTTCCTCGCTCATTGTGCTGGTGGGCACCACCACGGCTGGTGGCGGCTTCACCGTCACGCGCGCTGTGGCTTCGGCCGTGCCGCCCTCACCGCGAGCCACCAGATGATAGGTAGTCGATACCGCGGGTGACACAGTCTTTACACCTGAAGTGGGCACGTCGCCAATGCCATCAATGGAAACCGTGGTGGCATCCGTCGTGCGCCAGCTCAGCTTTACCTGGTCACCGGCAGAGACAAACTCGGGTACTGCGCTAAACTGCGCGGTGGGCGCGGCCGAAACCGCCGCTGGCGCCGTTTCAGCAGGAGATAGTTTCTTAGTTTTCTTGCCGCAACCTGCAATAGCAATCAGGACAACAAGCAGAACGACGGGGACAACCATACGATTAAGTCGGTTCACTGAATTACTCCTTCACGGCGTCAACCGTGCTCAACAACGATCCGCCCAACCCTTCAGCACAGGCCGCCCAAGAGTTTAGGCAACACAAATATGATAGTTCAAGAAGCTGGGAGTCTCTTCGCGGCCAACCTTGCTGCCCGGTCTCGGCATCATCCACGAATCACTTCCAACTCCAGTTGGGCATGAAGTTGTTGCCCGCCTGGGTGATTTGATGTTGCTCCGTGCCATCAGCCAGCATGGTCCAGATTTGGCTGTGCCCGCCCATGGACCGCTCAAAGACAATATGCCGCCCGTCCGGTGCCCACGAGGGAAAGTCGTTGCTGCCAGCCTCGTGCGTCAGTTGCTGCCAACGCTTGCTGGCAAGGTCCATCACGTAGATGTCCTGCCCGCCGGGCGCGCCCGGTCCGTATTTGCGGTTCCAACTGAAGGTCAGGAACTGCCCGTTGGGCGACCACGAAGGCGAAACGGCATAGCCCGAGTCGGTCAGGCGCTGCACATTGGCGCCGTCCTGGTCCATGGTGTAAATCTGCGGCTCACCGGTACGTCCGCCCGCCCACGCGATTTGTGAGTTGGTGCGCGGATTCCAGGTGGGCGCCACGTTCGGCCCGCGGAAAGAGGTAATACTGTGCGCGTTGTTTCCGCTTGCATCCGCGACCCATATCTCGGAATCACCTGAGCGCGACGAGGAGAAGGCAACTTTTGATCCGTCGCCCGACCAAGCCGGAGACTGATTGCTTCCCCCAGCCGTGCCCGCTGGAAAACTCACCACGCGCCCCAGTTCCAGGGAATACATGCGGATGGCCCATCCACCGTGGCTCAGCGATGCAAACGCAATTCGCGAGTTGTCCGGCGAGATGCGCGGAGACAGTGAAATCGTTCCCAGGTGCATGACGGGATGTTGATTCTGCCCGTCGTAGTCCATCTCCCAAATCTCTTTGGTCCCGGTGCGTGTGCTGACAAAGTAAATCTTTGTCTCGGCAATGCCGTTGATGCCGCCGCCCAGGCGCAGAATAATCTCGTCGGCAAAGCGATGCGCAACCGTCCGCGCCGAGTCCTGGCTGGCTGTCTCGTTGTACTGCTTGCCCAGCACCTGCGGACTGGCGGTGTTGCGGGTATCGTCCAACCAGCCGTAGACGACAAGCCGCCCATTCGTGGCTGAGAGCGCGCCGAAAGCCACCATGGCCGCGTTCGCCGGCGGCGCCGACCATTGCGTCAAGTTGATCTCTTTGGGTGAGCCGGGCGTGGCCTGGGGAATCAGGCTCTTCGAAACCAGATCGAAGATGCCAGCGCTGGCCAGATCGGAGTAAAGCGTGGCGTCAAACGCAGCCTTCAATGCCGGTGTCTGCGGATCGCTTCCTACCTGTTTGAAATCCGCAGTGGCTATGCGTATGCGGTCGTTACCCAGATTAGAACCGGTATGGACCCAGTCCTGAGCGAACAATTGAGATGAGACCGACGAAGCCACAACAAGTGCGGATAAAAGCAGAATCCGGGAATTATTCTTCATGAGTTAAGCTGTTCTTCCTCGTACGGAGTGAGAACGGCGCACACCGCGTCCAGCGCGCCAGCACTCAATAAATACAATTATAGGTTACATCGAGCCAAAGATCGTGCGACTCTGAAGGCAGCGGCCCGAATGTATCGACACGCTCCGTGGCCATCAGGCACGATTGGTCGAGAGTGGAACTTCCACTACTCATGTTGACTTTGAAGCTGGACCGGAATGGATTGCCCTGGCGGCTGATCCGAAAATAGATTTGCACCGTGGCGCCTCTGGAAGTGTGCGGGTTTACCTGGCTGCGATCCCAGTTTTGACTGACCTTGCGTTTGATTCCATCAACATACCAACCAAAGCGGGTGCCGAAGTCACCGTTGCCGATGCCCACCGGCCCCGATCCGTTTTGCGATTGCATCGACCGCGCCATCGACGATCCCGCCTGCTCGCCGTACCGGGCAAGGTTGTCCCGTCCCGCTTGCGGCTGATGTTGCTGTGTTTTGGATGCGCTCTGCTGCTGCGGCGGGGCCTTCTTCTGCTTGCCGGAGATGGGAATCGCCGTCTCGTCCACCGCCTGTTTCGTCTTGGGAGTGGGCTCTGCCGGCGCCTGGCTGGGTGTCTCGGTGGCCAGCACATTTTCATTCGGCGGCTGATCGGAGGGCAATGGAATGGCGCCGGTCAGGTTTACTTGAATTGCTCCTCCGCTCCCCGGACTGCCCCACTGGTCGTGATGAAACAGCCCGCCGAGAAAGCCATACAACAGCAAACAACCAAACAGGGCGCTGTGCAACAACAACGATCCCGTCGCAGGAGCAACCATCGACTCCTGCGCCAGTTCCCTCTCCAGTTGCTCACTGCCTTCCAGCAGACTGCCCATACGTTTATCCGAAAAGCCCATCCCGGCAGCCGGTCTGCCGACTCGCTGACTTGCAGCGTTCCTACAATCCCCCGGCTCCCTTTGTCTCCAGCGGCTGCGTCACAATCGAGATATTCGTAATCCCCGCTTGCTTCACCGCATCCATCACGCTGGCGAAGGCTCCGAAGGGAACCCGCTCGTCGGCCCGCAGATAGATCACCCTCTTGGCGTCATCGACGCCCGGCTGCCGCAGCTTCTGCCCCAGTTCGTGAATATTGACCGGCTTATCGCCCAAAAACACCTGCTGGTCACGGTCGATGGTCACCACCATCCGCTGCTGGGTAATCTCCTTCACGGTCCGCGTTTTGGGAATCGCCACTTCGATCCCCGACTGCAACACCGGCGCGGTGAGCATGAAGATCACCAGCAGCACCAGCACCACATCTACCAGCGGCGTGATGTTGATCTCCGCCAGAGAAGTTCGCGTCTGGCCGCTGCTACTTGTAAACGCCACGGTCCACCTCCCGGGTGGGTTCGGGTCCAGCGGGATTGCCCGGCCGCGCCGCCACGCGTGCCGGGATCTCCTCCAGCGCGTTCAACAGTTCGCGGCAAAAGTCATCGATGGCCGCGGCAAAGACTCTGATCCGCGAAGTGAACTGGTTGTAGGCGATCACCGCCGGAATGGCCACAAACAAGCCTGCTGCGGTGGTAATCAGCGCCTCGCTGATGCCCGGCGCAACAGCCCGTAGCGTTGCCGACCCTGCCGTGCCCAGCCCGTGAAAGGCGTCCACAATGCCGATGACCGTGCCAAACAGTCCCACGAACGGGCTCACGGCTCCGATGGTCGCCAGCCAGGTCAGCCGCCGTTCCAGGGTGGTTACGGCTTCGCTCGCCGAGGTCTGCGCCGACCGCTCCAGCGGTTTCAGGTTGCGCGGCGGCCCGGAACCGCCCGTCTGCCGTTTGTAGGTCTCATACACATCCACGAAGACCTGCGCCAGCGGGCTCGCCTTGCACTCCGCGGCCAGCATCGCCATCTCCTGCAAGCGGCTTGCCTTGCGGAAGCCGCGGATAAATCGCCGGCTATCCGTAGTCGCCCTGCGAAAGACAGAAATCTTACGCAGGATCACGGTCCACGAGTAGAGACTGGCAATCAGCAGCAACACCAGCACGCCCAACGCTACCGGGCCGCTATTGGAGATCATCTCAACCAGCGCGCTCGAGCCCGGTGCTGGCGCCGTCGGGGCGGCACTGCCGTCAGCCTGCAATAAGAAGAAAAACGCAGCGGATAAAATCGCTCTTCACCTCACCTTTAACGGTAGCAGACTGCGTGCTCCGCTCCAAGTTATCGATCTGGTCCCCCATCCGCTTTCACCCGTCATCTCCAAGCCACCTGGGCCGCCATTCATGCTATGCTGCGCACGGATTCCTATTGCGTTTTTGTGCGTTTGATCCGGCTCGCCCAAAATGCTGTCATCCTGAGCGAAGGGCGGTGCCCTACCCGGCGGCTGTTTCCCGTCGCAAAGGTGGAAAACCACAAACCTCGAACCGCTATTTTCGGGAGATTTGTTCAATCATGCTCGTCGAACTGCGCGCTGAAAATTATGCCGTCATCGATCACGCCATCGCCGTCTTCGGCCCGGGGCTCAACCTGCTCACCGGCGAAACCGGTGCGGGCAAATCCATCCTGGTTGACGCGTTAGCTCTCCTCATGGGCGGCAAATCCTCAGCAGAGGTCGTGCGCCACGGAGCCGACAAGGCCGTTGTCTCCTGCGTCTTCGAGTCCACCGCCAGCGCCGAAACCATCCTCGAAGAAAACGGCGTTGACTCCGGCGGAAACGACGTCATCCTGCGCCGCGAAATTCTCTCTACTGGCAAGGGCCGTGTCTTTGTCAACAATCAGCCGGCCACTGTCGCCGTCCTCCGCCAGCTTGCCCCCGAATTGGCCCTGGTCCACGCCCAAAGCGAGAGCCTCAGCAGTTTCGACCAAGTCCAGCAGCGCGCGCTCCTCGACCGCTTCGGCGGCATCTCCACCGAGACGGTCGCCGAAGCCTACACCCGCTGGCGCGCAGCCCAGGAAAAGCTCGACGACCTGCTCCAGGGCGAGCAGGACCGCCTCCGCATGGTCGATCTCTGGAGCTACCAGCAAAAGGAAATCGACGCCGCCCGCCTCGAACCCGGCGAAGATGAGGCTCTAGGAACCGAAAAGCGCGTCCTGGCCAACGCTGAAAAGCTCTACGCCGCCGCCATGAGCGCTTTCGAGCAATTGTATGAGGGCGATGCATCGGCAGAGGGCGCTCTCCGCGCAGCCCTGCGCAACGTTCAGGAGCTGGCCCACTACGACGCCCGCTTCACCGAGCCTGCCCAGCAGTTGGAGTCAGCCCGCGCCACCGTCGGCGACGTCGGCTCCAGCCTGCGCGACTACGCCGAAGGCATCAATGCCTCGCCCGAACGCCTGGTTGAAATTGAAGACCGCCTCGCCCTGCTCGAACGCCTCAAACGCAAATACGGCCAGACCATCGACGAGGTCATCGCTTTTGGCGAAGATGTAGCCGGCAAGCTCGCCGAAGTCGAAGACCGCGACGAAATCCTGAAAGCGCTCAAGGCCGAATTGGACACCGCCGCAGCAGCCTATCGCGCCGCCGCCACCGACCTTACATCTGAACGCAAATCCGCCGCCGCCAAGCTGGCCAAGCTGGCCGAAGCCCAGATCAACTCTCTCGCCATGAAGGTACGCTTCGAAGTCGCTGTCACCGCAACCGAACAGGAACCTCATTGGACCGTCTCCGGCTGGGATCAGGTCGAGTACCGCATCTCAACCAACCCCGGCGAACCCCTCAAGTCCCTCCATGAAATTGCCTCGGGCGGCGAAATGTCCCGCGTCATGCTGGCCCTCAAGGTCAGCGTCGAAGAGGGCGCCGTCAAGCCTAAAAAGAAGACACCTACCCCCCGCACCCTGGTCTTCGACGAGATTGACATCGGCATCGGTGGCCGCGCCGCTGAAGCCGTCGGCCAGAAGCTCAAATCCCTCAGCCGCGGCCAGCAGGTTCTCTGCGTCACTCACTTGCCCCAGATTGCCGCTTTCGCCGACCAGCACTTCGTCGTTGAAAAGCACGAGTCCGGCGGCCGCACCAAGATGCAAATCCGCCTTCTGGACAATCAGGCCCGCACCCAGGAAGTGGCCCGCATGGTTTCCGGCGCCACCGTAACCGAAACCAGCCTGAAACACGCCGCCCAGTTGATCGCCGCCAGCCGGTGAAGAAAGCCCGAATCGCCACAGTTTCACCGCATTTGCGTTGCAGTGGCGATGCGTCTGTAAGTTATTGATTATTTGTCGGTTAAGACGGGCTGCACCGTTTCACTGGTTAATTGGTTGAGTGTTACCGTGAAGGCGGTAGTTATAGATGATTGATATTGAATGAGTTAGAGGGCGGCTCACAGCTTCACCGGCAAAAACGCGCAAAAAATTACTGAGTCGGAATTACTGGGTTGGAGGGGTGGAAGATGAGGCTGAAGTATTGACACGGTTTGAGTTACGCGCCGGGAAGGCGAGATTGGAACGCTTCATTCCGGGCATGGTTTCGAGCAAATACTTGACGACAGCGGAGACGGATGTGTCGCGCTCTGCGGCCCAGACCCGCGCACGAAGGTAGACATCGTCCGGGACGGTTACGGTGATATTGCGCATGGATTCCTCCAAGGGCTGCTCGCCCTGTTTCTCTACTGCAAGCTTGCGCCTTCGGAGATTAATTATCGGCAAGGGGGGCTTCCGCCGTGCCGAGAGGCAAACAGGGCGTACGGATGCCAGATACCCCCACCCCTATTTTGGGCGTAAGATCCTCTGCTGCTATGAGTTAGGCCATGGTGTGCGCTGCAAAATCCTCTCAGCAAACGACTTACGCGCAAAATCTTCTAACAAAAGGAGTTACGGGACGGCCCCCATCGCTTGCTCTGGTGCGCCCCATAGCTCTGCCACTTATCAGTGTGCGCCTTCGGAGATTAATTATCGGCAAGCGGCGAGGCTGACTTTTTGTACAGACCGAAATTGATGTGGTTCCCTGGCCGCGCAAATGATCGCCGCCAGCCTGTAATCGCCGGGCCCCAGCAAGCAATAAGTGAAAACCTCTTACATGTTGATGAAATTACGTAAGATAATCCTAGGTTGTTCTGGCAAGGCTAGAAAGGGGCACGTTAACTATGTGCGATAAGCCAACTGGGTCCAATTCAGAATTGTTTAGTTCGTGGGAGGCAGAGGTACTTGTCGCTTATAAGGAAGTTGAGAGAGCGTCGCGCCGAAGCCTTGAAATTAGCGCGAGTTTTTTTGAGAAGCTTTCGGCTCTTGATTCTGCATCTATCGCTATCGCAGCTTCTGCCATTATTGCGATCACTGTTAAACCTGAATTGAACTCGAGTCTATTCTTCCGGCAGATTGTCCACGTTCTGATTGTGATTGTTCTTTTATTGTGGGCCTCACTCATTTTTACGGTTCTGCATAACTTTTTATTTGCACGTATCGCGGCACTCGAAGCGAGTTATTCAGGGCTCGATTTTCTTATCACGAACATGAGGTCAGGTATGGCGATTGTTCGCGATAATGTGACCTCAAACGAAAAGATCCAAGTAGACAAGTTGGAGAAAGTAATGGTGGAAGCACCATTAAAGAGCCAAAAACGGATTCTCAAATGGCCGCTAATCCTGCACTCACTTATGAACTTTCTCGGCTACTCTTCGATAATTTTGTTCCTTGTCGCATACACAGTCGCAGCATTTTCCCTGCGCCAATTGTGGTGAAGGAAGGGACCTCCAAGATCTTCTACCCTAGGTTTCGCCTTTGAGACCTAGAATTCAATTCTTTCGCCCTATTCGATATTTTTTCTTGACTTCTGTATCGTCAAGCGATACACTGGCTCCGTGATCAAGAGTTTCGCGCACAAGGGGCTGGAGAAATTCTTCCGCACTGGCTCAAAGGCGGGAATACAGGCCCAGCACGCGGTGCGGTTGCGTCTCCAGTTGGCCATGCTCGACGATGTCGGCGCGCCTGAGGATATGGATGCACCAGGATGGCGGCTTCATCCCTTGCATGGCGACCTCAAGGGCCACTGGTCGGTCACGGTAAGCGGAAACTGGCGCCTCACTTTTCGCTTCGAGGGCGAAGACGCCATTCTGGTCGATTACCAGGATTATCACTGAGAGGAGATCACCATGCGTATGTACAATCCTCCGCACCCCGGCGAAGTGATCCGGGAGTATCTCGGCGAGATGACCGTCTCAGCCGCGGCCAAGCATCTGGGAGTGAGCCGCGTCACCTTCTCTCGCGTCCTCAACGGCAAAGCCGCCGTCTCGCCGGAGATGGCATTGCGCCTTGCCGCCGCCTTCGGCACTTCCTCACCCGAAGTCTGGCTGCGTATGCAGGCCCAGTACGACCTCTGGCAAATCACCAAGCGCAGCAGAATTCGCGTCACCCCGCTTCCCCGCCTCCAGCACGCCGCCAGTTGATCGCCGCCAGCCGGTAAGAAGGCAAATCGAGGGTTGAATCAACAAACCGGCACGATGGCGGGGCATTCAATTAGAGTTGAACTATTGTGATTGTTAACCTCGCCAGGCGCGCGCATGACCATAATTGGGAACTCGATCCGATTACGCGCTCGCTGTTGGATACCGATTTCTACAAGCTGCTGATGTTGCAGTTCATCTGGAAGTGCTTTCCTGCCGTTCACGCCTCCTTCACTCTGCTCAATCGTTCGAGTTCCGTGCGGCTGGGCGATGTTGTGG
>Ga0224531_1000313_pt1 | contig 26518 bp, 16 predicted proteins | sample CBST100metaG_FD_179876 | JGI IMG/M metagenome (GOLD analysis project Ga0224531, IMG submission 179876) | Peat soil microbial communities from Stordalen Mire, Sweden - C.B.S.T100 | ecosystem: Environmental > Terrestrial > Soil > Wetlands > Peat | place: Sweden: Norrbotten County, Stordalen Mire...
AACCTGTGGAAGTGACCTGCCACCGGCAAGGTGGCGCAACTCAGTCGGGGCCGCGTTAGCGTCCCCGCTCAAGCCGCTTTGAGCGGCTCACCTAAGAAAGCCTCCGGCTTTGCCGGAGGTTCTTACTAGGTGTCCCACTAACCATTCTGTACAGGAAGGGCTGGAGTGTCTATTGGGAAGTTGAGCGTTTCTTCTGGATTCCAACGGCAATCGGAATAGCTGCGATGGTTGTTTTTTCTTTGCCATACAGACAGTCAAAATAGGAGATACGCTCCGAAGAGGAAGGCTGTTCGTTGCAAGAGCTAAAATCAACAAAGGAAATTCTATGACCGAGATTCGTTCCACTGTAATTCTTGGCTCCGGCTGTGCCGGACTCACGGCGGCTATCTACACCGGCCGCGCCGGCCTCAATCCGCTGGTTCTGGAGGGCCACGAGCCGGGTGGCCAGCTCTCTATGACCACCACGGTTGAAAACTTCCCCGGCTGGCCGGAGGGCATCCAGGGACCGGAACTGATTGACAACATGAGGAAGCAGGCCACCCGCTTCGGCGCAACTTTTCAGCTTGCTCACTTGAATCAGGTGGACCTCAGCGTAAATCCCATCCGGCTGCAGACCTCGGCGGGTGAGATTCTGACGCGCACGCTGATCGTCGCCTCCGGGGCCAGCGCGCGTTGGCTGGGTTTGCCCTGCGAGCAGGCGCTCATCGGTCACGGCGTCTCCAGTTGCGCCACCTGCGACGGTTTCTTCTTTCGCGGCAAGGAAATTGCCGTGGTAGGCGGCGGCGATTCGGCCATGGAAGAGGCGTTGTTCCTTACCCGCTTTGCCTCCAAAGTCACGCTGCTCCATCGCCGCTCGGGCTTCCGCGCCTCGAAGATTATGCTGGAGCGCGTCCATGCTCACCCGCAGATCGTCCTGCGCCCCAACACCATCATCGAAGAGGTGCTGGGCGTCGAAGAGAAGGAAGTGAAGGGCGTGCGTCTGCGCGATGTGACGACCGGCGAAGTGACCACGTTGCCCATTAGCGGCCTCTTTCTCGGTATCGGCCATGAGCCGAACACTAAGATGCTCGTCGGGCAGATGGATCTCGATGCCGACGGCTACATCCGCACCACCGGCAACGTGCTGACCACCTTCAACGGCCAGGTTGTCCCCGGCGTTTTCGCCTGTGGTGACGTGCAAGACCGCCGTTACCGCCAGGCCATCACCGCGGCGGGTTCCGGCTGCATGGCCGCGCTCGAAGCGGAAAAATTTCTGGAAGAGCAAGAGCATTGAGCGATATCAAAGAAAATCTCGAACAGCTTGAAGCGGCGATTACCCAGGCTTGCCACAGCGCGGGCCGTGCGCGCGCCGAGGTCGAGCTGATGGCTGTCTCCAAAACCTATCCGGCGGTCACTATTGCTGAAGCTGCCGCGCTCGGCCTCACGCTCTTCGGAGAAAACCGCGTGCAGGAGTTTGCGGGCAAGGCGGCTGAACTCGACCCGCTGCGCCAGCGCACCGTTACCCCCATTCGCGTCCATCTCATCGGCCACCTGCAATCGAACAAGGCGATGCGCGCCGTCGAATTGTTTGACGGAATCGATTCCGTCGACTCGCTGCGGCTGGCTGAGCGCCTGAATGAAGCGGCGGGCAAGTGCGCCAAGCGCCTGCCGGTTCTCATTGAGGTCAAGCTCAGTTTCGAAGAGTCGAAGGCCGGCCTGGACCCTGTCTCCGCCGAGGCCGCACAACTGCTCGAGCGGCTGCCGGATCTGGCTCATCTTGACCTGTGCGGGCTAATGACGATTGCTCCTTTCGGTGTGCCTGAAGCTGAGACGCGCGCCTGTTTTCGCAGTTTGCGCAACTGGCGTGACCGCTGGGCCGCCGCGTATCCACGGCTCTCGCTCGATGTGCTTTCGATGGGCATGAGCGGCGATTTTGCGCTGGCCATCGAAGAGGGCGCAACCCGCATCCGCGTGGGTACGGCGCTCTTCGGTGCGCGCAGTCCGTATACGGGGCCAGCCTGATGTTGCGCTCGGCTTCAAACGGCGTTACCCTGGCCGTCCGCGCCCAGCCGGGTGCGAAGAAGACCGCTATCACCGGCATCTATGGCGAGGGGCCGACGGCGCAACTGAAGATTGCCGTTCAGGCCCCGCCGCTCGAAGGCCGCGCCAACCAGGGCCTCATCGTTTTTCTTGCTGAGACTTTTTCCGTGCCGAAAAATGCGGTTGAACTGATTGCGGGCGAGTTATCACGGAGCAAGGTCTTTCTGCTGAGCGGAGTCACGCTCGAAAAAGCTGAATCGGTACTTCGCGGTCGCAACCTGATAAACTTTGACTCGTAATGCTCCTTGCCAGCCTGATTATTGTGGTCGCCGCTTACCTGCTTGGCTCCCTGCCCAGCGGGTACTTGCTCGTCCGCATCTTCCGCCATCAGGACATCCGCCAGGCGGGCAGCGGTAACATCGGCGCCACCAACGTTCTCCGCTCCAACGGCAAGGGCCTGGCCGCGGCCACCTTCCTGCTTGATATGCTCAAAGGCTCGTCCGCCGTCGCGCTTGGTGCGCTGATCGGTGGTCTGCTCGCCCCCGGAGTGGCGCCGGACAATATGAAGGCGCTTGCCGCTTTGGTTGCGGTCCTCGGCCATATCTTCCCTGTCTGGCTTGGTTTCCACGGCGGCAAAGGCGTGGCCACGGGCTTCGGCGTCTTTCTCGTCGCCGCGCCGCTGGCCGCTCTGGCGGCCATTTCGGTCTTCGCTGTGGTGCTTGCGCTCAGCCGCTACGTTTCGCTGGCCTCCATCCTTGGCTCGGCCAGCTTTCCGCTCTTTGCCTGCTTTCTAGGCCATGGCCACCGGACTCCGTTTTTTATCGCCGTTCAGGTTGTCGTTGCACTTCTCCTCATCGCCAAGCACCACCAGAACATCGGTCGCCTGATCGCTGGCACCGAATCCCGTCTTGGAGCCAATAAAACCGCATGAGTCGTATCATCGTCGTAGGTTCCGGGGCTTGGGGAACTGCCATCGCCCTCTCGCTGTATCGTCGCGGCGGACACCAGCTTTCTCTTTGGGCGCATAGCCCCGAGGCTGCCCAGGAGATTATCGAGGCCGGTGAAAACCAGCTCTTTCTCCCCGGCTTTCCCATCCCCGCTGACCTCACCGTCACCGGCGACAACGCGGCCGTCGCCGACGCTGAGATCGTCATCTCCGTCGTTCCCTCCGGATTCCTCCGCCCCACGCTCACCCGACTGCGCCCTTATCTTCACCGCGGCCAGGTCATCGTCAGCGCCACCAAGGGCGTCGAGGACGGCACTTTCTTGCGCATGACCCAGGTCATCTCCTCCTGTCTCGCTCCCGCTTCTCCAGGCTTGCCCGGCCTCACCCTTTCCATCGGCGCGCTCAGCGGGCCGAGCTTCGCCCTGGAAGTGGCTCAGGGCCAGCCCACCGCCGTCACCGTTGCCTTCCGCGATTCGGCCATCGCTGCCCGCATCCAGAACGAGCTCTCCTCTGAGACTCTCCGCCTCTACACCTCGACCGACGTTATCGGCGTCGAACTCGGTGGAGCGCTCAAAAACGTCATCGCAATCGCCGCCGGAGTCGCCTCCGGGGTGGGCCTGGGCCATAACTCCGCCGCCGCCCTCATCACCCGCGGCATCGCTGAGATCACGCGCCTCGCCGTAGCCTGCGGTGGCCGCCGCGAAACCCTCGCAGGGCTCTCCGGCGTTGGCGATCTGATGCTCACCTGTACCGGCTCGCTCTCCCGCAACCGCAGCGTGGGTCAGGAGCTGGGCCGTGGCCGCAAATTGCCAGAGATCCTCGCCGGCTTGGGCGGCAAAGTGGCAGAGGGGGTATCGACCACCCGCGCCGCTCTCGGCCTCGCCCGCCGCCATGGCATTGAAATGCCCATTGCCGAACAGATGGAACTCATCCTCAACGAAGACAAAGACCCTCGCGAAGCCATCAAAGAGCTGATGCTCCGCCCCGGCAAAGAGGAACGCTAGCCGTCCAGGCGGATTTTCGACGACCGACCGTAATTGCCCAATCAATATTTCTCCCTCTTGAGCCCTGGAAGCCCAACGCCCGCGCGAATAAGGCACTTCGTCAGGTTCTCGCGCAAAACAAAACAGCATTGAACGTTCGACAAACAATTGTCTTTTGTATGTATACTATTAACGGGTATTTGAAACGTTACATTATGAAGCGGGTTGAAACCTGTAACGCCTGAAACCGGCAAATAGGTGCATTCAAAGATCAACAAATTTCTCAGGAGGATAATATGTTCAAAGGGAGTAGAGTGTGTTTCGCGCTGCTGTTATGTTTCGGCCTGGTTATATGCCGGATGATGGCGCAGTCGAGTACGCAGGGAGCCATTGGCGGCACGGTGCTTGAAGCTACAAATGCTGCCGTTTCAAACGCTGCTATTACGATCCACAATAATGGAACAAATGCCGAAGTCAAGACAATGACTGATGACAGCGGCTACTTCAAGGTTCCTCTTCTGGAGCCGGGCTCTTACACCGTTACCGTGGTGGCTCAGGGATTCAGCACCTACCGCACGACAGGCGTTACTGTTCAGATTGGTCAACTGACCACCCTGACACCCCACCTTGCACTGGGCGCGTCGAGCGAGACAGTGAGTGTTAGTGCTGAAGCGCCCATCATGAATTATGAGTCGCCGGACTTCACGTCTCAACTCAATCAACGCGCGTTGGAAAATGTCCCGGTCAATAACCGGCGCTGGTCCAGCCTCGTGCTGCTTACGCCTGGAGTTGTAACCGACACATCCGGGTTTGGCCTGGTCAGTGTTCGCGGAATCAGCGTGCTGCTCAATAATGTTCTTATTGACGGCGCGGATGACAATTCCGCCTACTGGTCCGAAGAGCGCGGGCGTACCCGTGAGGCTTATTCCACCTCAGGGGGAGCGGTTCGGGAATTTGCGGTAAATTCTGGTGTATACGCTGCTGAGTATGGCCGCGCGGCAGGCGGCGTCATCAACTCGGTCACCAAGAGCGGCAGCAACCAGTTTCACGGTATGTTCTACTTTTACGACCGTGAAAGCAATTGGAACGCCTTCAATGACCAGACTACGCTTACATCGCTGAACGCGGCCACGAATACCTATGTTGCAACGCCATTCAAGCCAGAGGATATTCGCAAGATTTATGGATTCACTTTTAGCGGTCCAATTATCAAGGACAAGCTGTTCTTTGTATATACTTTCGACCAACACTCTCACATCTTTCCCATGGCTGGCGTTCCCAATAATCCCAGCTCTTTCTACTCGCTTCCGGATGCGGACCTTCCTACAGGCACCTCCTGCAACCTGTCTACTGGGTATCTTTCCGGCGGCTCGAAAGGCACGAATGCTCTCGACGCGCAGACTTGCACACTTGCAGCCCGTTTGGGGCTTGCCTCGTATGCGGCCGGCGCAACGCAGTACGGCGCTGGTATTTCCGCTCTGACCAGCGACTTCGGCATGGTCCCGCGTTCTGGCTATCAAGAGATCAACACACCGAAGCTTGATTGGCAGATCAATCCCAAAGAGCATTTGAGCATTCTTGGCCATCGCCTTCGCTGGGACTCTCCTGGCGGTGTACAGACGGTCTCCAGCGCCAGCTACGCCTTTGATGCGGCCGGCAACGATTTTGTGAAGCTCAACTACGGCGTGGCCAAACTGTCCAGCATGATTTCAGGCAATATCAGTAATGAGTTGCTCTATCAATACAGCGAAGAGATGGAAACTGAAACCCCTTCGACGCCGACCACGTACTCCAAGCAGTTCCTGCAAACTTCGAATGGCAATATACCGCAGGTAACACTGGACACCAGCATTGGTGGCTACCTTGGGCTAACGTATTACTCTTTCCGCCCGGCATATCCCCAAGAGCGCAAGTGGCAGGTTGGCGACGTGCTGTATTATGAGCACGGCAAACACAGCCTTAAATTCGGTGCCGATATGGTACATAACTACGATCTGGTCAATACGACCAACTATTACGAAGGCAATTTCACCTATAGCAACAACCTTGCCAACTATTTGGCCGATGTGTACTCAGAGGGCAAGTCTACGGGTAGTTGCGACGTCAATCAATTGACAGCGGCAACCGCCACTGCCAGTGCAGTTGGAGCTTATCCGTGCTACAACTCCCTCTTGCAAGATTACGGCCCGACGGCTATTGATCTCAGAACCATGGATTATGGTTTCTTTGGCCAGGATAACTGGAAAATCATGCCGCGGCTGACCCTGCAACTCGGTCTGCGATACGACTACGAGGCCCTGCCACCGGCAGTTCCATCCTTGACTGCTGCAACCGGAACCTATGTTCCGTTCAACGGAATCAACAACAATCCGAGCGACAAGAATAACTTCGGCCCACGTATCGGCTTCGCTTACGATGTCTTTGGCAAGGGAAAGACCGTCGTCCGCGGCGGATACGGAATATTCTACGGTCGGCTATCCAATGGCAATCAGCGTGTCGCGATTCAACAAACAGGAAGCCCGCTTTCGCAGTCTGGAACCACGGTAAGCCAGAAGACGGGGCTCTCATCTGAGCCTATCTTCCCAAACATCATTCCGAGCGGTCAGCTGGGCAGTTCTTCCGCAAAGCCCACTGCCTACTTCCGAGCTTCAAACCTGCAGGCGCCACAGATCCATGAGTTCGACCTCCAGGTACAGCAAAACCTCGGCCACGGAACGATCTTCCAGGCAAGCTACTTGGGCGCATTGGGCCGTGAACTGCCCAACTTTCTCGATGTCAACCTCAACCCAACGACGCAGAACGTGAACGTCACCATCGTAGACGCGACGGGAAAGGGGCCAATTGCGAACGGTACGGTCATAACAGTTCCTACCTTTACCAGCTATGGCAACACCGCTCTGCTTGGGGCCTCCGCAACCAACTATCAGTCCATCACTGAGATGGTTAGCAACGTCAACTCCAACTACAATGCGCTTGCTGTTGAGGTGCAGAATCGTTCTTTGCGCAATCTCCAGTTCGACGCGAACTATACATGGTCGCACGCGCTTGACTATAACCAGAATTCTTACTCTGGCGGGAATGCAAACAGCTGGTACAACCCGTATGGCGATGCGCGCGTCAACTATTCAAACAGCTTCTACGACATTCCAAACCGGTTCGTGGCGAATGCAATTTACACCTTCCCAAATGTAAAGACGGCTAACTTAGTGAAATACCTGGCGAACGACTGGAGCCTGGACGATAACTTCCAGATGCAGAATGGATTGCCACTTGCAACAGGTGGGTCGTCTGCTACATCTGGAATGCTGAGCGGAACCAACTCCAGCAGCGCTGTCAGTACCTACTGGAATGGAAATGGTGGCGCGGACTATATCCCGACGATTGGACATTACAACTACCGCATGAGCAGAACGATTGTCGACGATGTGCGCGTGGAGAAGCAGTTCCGGTTCAGGGACCGTTACAATCTCCAGCTTTTTGCGCAGGCCTTTAATGTTGCGAACCACCAGAACGAGAGCTTGGCATACACTAATATGTACAAGCTGTCCTCTACCGGTTCTCTCACCGGAAACGCTACTTACCAGTCAACATTTGGGAAAATGCAAAACACAAATAACAGTGGCTTTGCCTACTCGCCACGTCAGATGGAAATCACGATGCGTTTGGAATTCTAACAACGCCATAAAGCAATTTAAATCCTTCGCGGTAATTCTCTGAATGAGAGTTACCGCGGAGGATGGTTACCGCCCCATGGACACTCTGGATCGAGAGCGAAAGTGCTGACTAATTGGAGCGGAACGTTCCTCTTTGAAACGGGAAAGGCCTCGCGTGAGACGCGCGGAGTTATGACCTGCAGTAGATATTAGAAGGACCGCGATCTGAAACGACTAATGATATGATAATGAAATATTGTTCCATAGGAGTAAAAGCGAAATCAGAAGTCTGGATGTATTTCTTCTTGGTCTGATTGCAGGCAATATCAAACGCAGATGAGGTTATGAATGGCTCTGAACTTTCGCTTTCTTCAACCGGCCGAGCATATTGCCAGGCTTCCCGGTGCGCAGGTCAAGCAGCTTTATCCTAAATTGCGATGGCGGATTCTCGAATCCACCTTTATCGGTTACGCCACGTTTTACCTCGTCAGAAACAATCTTCCCGTTGTTTCCAAGGAGATGGGGCAGGCGCTTGCCTACAGTAAAGATCAGATCGGGGACATACTGGCGATTTCAGTAGCTGCGTATGGTCTCGGCAGATTCATCATGGGTTCGTTGTCGGATCGCAGCAACCCCCGTTACTTCATGCCCATCGGATTGCTGTTGACCGCCCTGTGCAATTTCGCCTTCGCCACCGTCAGCAGTTATCCGGTCCACATGGCCCTTTGGGCGATGAACGGGCTGGCCCAGAGCATGGGCTGGGCTCCTTGTGGCCGCTCCTTGAGCCACTGGTACAGCATCCGCGAGAGGGGAACAGTCTTCGCCTTCTGGAACCTCGCACAAAATGTAGGTGGCGGACTGGTCGGGCTTGTTGCCGCTTACTGTACCATCCTGCTTGGCTGGCGCTCGGCCTTTTATGTCCCGGGCATATTGGCCGTGCTTTGTGCGGTCTATCTTCTCCTCAGACTCAGGGACACGCCCCAGTCGGAAGGTCTGCCGTCCATCGAGGAATACCACGACGACTATCCTGCTGGTGGCAATGGAGAAGGCGAAAAGGAACTGGGCACTCGCGACTTGTTTGTGAATTACATTCTGAAGAACAAGTATCTGTGGCTCTTTGCCGGCGCCAATTTCTTTGCCTATATCGCCCGCTATGCCATGCTCGATTGGGGCCCGACTTTTCTGAAAGAGGTGAAGCACGCCAGTCTCGGTGAGGGAGGGATGGGCACGGCAACGCTGGAGTTTTCCGCCATGCTGAGCACGGTCCTGGTGGGTTGGTTATCAGATAAGCTGGGCGGCCGCCGTGGAATGATCTGCCTGGTTTGCATGGTTCCCGTCTTACTTGCTTTCATCGGAATTCTATATACTCCCGACAATAAGTTATGGCTGGACATTGCCTTATTCGGTGTGATCGGTTTTTTTGTTTATCCGGCTGTTATGTTATTAGGCGTTTGCGCGCTGGATGCGACTTCAAAGAAGGCGGTGGGCACCGCAAACGGCTTTATCTCTGTTTTCGGCTCGTTGGGGCGCGTAGTGGAGGGTAAAGGCATCGGCACACTGGCTGAGCGATTCGGCTGGAGTGTCGCGCTTTATGGAGTATTGGTATCAACTTTCCTTGGAATTTTGCTGCTCGCGTTCACTTGGAAGCTCTCTCCGAAGGCGGTGGAAGCCCGTGTTTCTGCCGGGCATTAGAGCGGAACAAGAGTCAATGATTCCCGAAACCACAGCATTCAACTCGACGTTGCCGGAATCCTGCACTCGGTTTCTTGATTGTCTTGTAAGGTCTTGTGCGTCAGTGGTTCCTCAGGGTTCGCATAGCCTTCCGTAGAATTAGCTGGAAATGCAGCCTACTTCGCCGAATCCGGATGCGAGATTGGCAGTACGCTCGTGGTATGCCAGCAGTGCTGTTCGCTGCCAAAGATAGAAACTCCACTTTGCCTTCAAAGCTCACCACATTGCCCTGCTCACCCTGCTGGAAGACGATCAGCACTGGATGCGCATTTTCCTGGGAGCGATTCACCAGCAGTATTGACCATTGTTTGTCGAGCCGCAGAGTGGGATAAGCTGTTGCTATCGTATGTCCAGCGCCCTCGACTTACTTCCTTCTCTTGAGTTCAAGAACAACCGCTGCGCGTGGTGCCGTGCCTTCTGGAATGGTAATGCGCAATGAGCCGCCCCCGTTTGCTTCCATGCGCAGTTCGCCGCCTTCCACATGAGCCACATCGCGTGCTCCGACAACATAAACTTCATAGCTTGCGCCGGGTGCTCCCTCAAACTGAAGCGTACCCTTGGCTCCATCACTAGCCCACAACTCGTTCACCAAGCGCAGGCCACGACTGGCCTCACCCAGTTGCGGCAGTTCCGCGTTATAGGCCAGCCGAACATCTCCCTCGGTTCGCACTTCGATGCGTTGCCGTTCACCATTCAAGACGATGTGCAGATGGACGTGCTGGTCATCCGCATTTCGCGTCACCGTATAGGCGAGCTTGCGTCCATCCGCCGTCACGCTCACGATACGCGCATGAAGGCTATAGGCCGGATTCAGCTCCAGTGTTGCATCACGCGCTTCACTGGGTTCGATCTCCGCGCGCAGCGCGCCATCCGACTGCTCCAATCGCAGGCTTACAGCCGCATCGCCCACGCGAATATTGCGCACGGCGACCGAAGGCCAATCGGCGGGCAAATGCGGAGTCAGCGCGATCGTGCGGCTGCTGGCCTCGACGCGCAGGTCGAGCATCCCCAGAAGCAGCGGTTCGATCACCATCGCTGACGACCAGGTTTGATGCGGAGTGGTTGTAGCCAGCTCTTGCAGCGTGTCGCCGGAAAGCACCTCGGTCACGCGGCCCGGAGTTCCCGCATAGGTCAGCAACACGTTGGCGCGCAGATTCTCATACGCGGCGAAATCCCTGTGGTTGCGATACTCCGCCACAGACGCCCATCCGGTAAAAAGCGGCCAAATGCTGCCGAAGTGATAGCCGCCGGGGTTGTAATGCTCGTCTTTCGCGGACATCACTCTCATGCCCCAGTCGGCCTGATGATCAGACTGCGCCAGCGTATCCAGTAAATTTGCTATGCGCTTCTCAGGGAGCTGGCCGAACCAGAGCGGCACCATCGCCAGCACACTGGGAATATCGATCTGCTTCCCTTGCAGATTGATTCCGAAAGCATAGCGATGTGTTTGTTCCACCCAAAAGACGCGGTCCAATTGCTGTTCGGCAGCGTTTGCTTCTTGCTGTAGTTGCGCACTCTTTGTCTTATCGCCCAGAGTGAGTTCCAGACGGCTCGTCGCTTTCAGGGCCTCAACACCTAGCGAGGCCTGATAGATTTCCATGCGCACGGGAAACAGCGGTCCGCCTTCTATCCATCCAGTTCCAGCGCCCTGATTCTTTGCCAAATGGTTCTCGTCGGAGATCGAATGCAGATAGGTCAGTGCTTTTTCAATCTCCACTCGCTTTTGGCGGATGAATTCCAGGTCGCCGCTGTGTGTCAGGTAGTCGTCCATCGCAATCAAGTAAAGCGGCGTCGCATCCGCTGAGGCGTAGGCGAACTCGGTTTCAGTCAGCGGCTTCATCTGCGTTGTGCTTTGCGGCACTTCGTGAGGAATTTTTCCGTCTGCGCGCTGAAAGTGGCCAAGAAAGTCGAGAGCTGTTTTGGACGAGCGGAAGTCGCCGCTGGCGTCCCAGGCAAAAGCTGTCCACAGCGCGTCGCGGCCGAAGAACCAGTCATAGCCGGGTCGCCGGTCGTCGGCCGCATAGCGATAGCCGGCCACAACGCCCTCAGGCAACAGCGGATTGGTCACCATCGACTGCACCAAACTAATGCGCGCCCAATCGTAGGCTTGCTGCATTTGCGCGTCTGGAAGTTCAAGACTCACCGTGCGGTTCAGGTATTCGCCATAATGCGCCGCAGCTTGAGCGGCATAGCTGTTGGCGTTGATGAGGAGTTCATTATATGTTGCCTCGGTCTCTTTGGCGCCGTGCACCGAGGCGGCCAGCACAATTGTCCGGTGAAACTCGCCAGGTCCGGCCACGCCCAGCCGGAAGGAACTCTCCTGCGAGGACGAGTAGTTGGTGGCATATTCGCTATCGACAAGCTCGGCATTTGGCGATCCAACCAGCGCGATAAACTCTGGTTTTTCACAGCCAAACGTGAATGCCTTCAGTGATGGGAGCCAGTCAATCGCCGGGTTGGCGAGCACCGCCGGCCACTCCATTTGAAAATCGCGTTCGAAGCGGGCTTCCACTTCCATCGGCGCGGCGGTGTGCACGTCCAACAGGATCAGCGCGCCCGGCTTGTCAAAGGGAACCAGCAGCGTCTCCCGCACACTGAAAGTGTCAGAGGCGTAGATGATGGTTGTGGACTCCGGCTGCACAATCACCGTGCGCGCCAGCGGTTTGGCAGCCAGCACGTGATTCTCGGCGTGAAAAACGAGATGGAAGTTGCGCAGAATCTTAAGCGGATAGACCCACGCCTCGAAGTCGCCGGCCTCGTTTCCCAACCAGGCTGCCTTTTGGCCCACGGCATCGACAGCTTCCCAAGTGCGTGCTGGCCGCGCGATCTCAAGCTTGGACTGTGCTTCGGCCGGCTCGCCAGTGGCCAGAAAACCGGCCACAAGTATACATAAAATCGTGTTTTTTACTGCCCGGCCAAGATGTTCGACCAAACAAACAGAGTTTGGCTGTGTCGGCTGCATCGGTGAACCATCGATTTGGATCAAAGAGTCTGGAAAATCGAATCTGCGCATTCTCATGGTTGGCAAGATAACGATACTCTAATCACTTTATAACGTTTCAATAAACAGTTTTCGCACAATTTTGGAGTAATTTTCGTTTACGATGAAAGTGATTTTGATGCTTTGCTGCATACCCGCTTGTGAAACGTTTGGTCTGACCTGCTTATTGCAGCCGGTCTGGTGGTTCGCCAACTTCCGTCCAAGGATTGTTGAGGAGTCATTGTCTTGAAACTTTTTCGTTCGCTTTTGTTCTTCGCGCTTGTCGGCAGTTTGCCTGGCCTTCGTGTTGTCTCTCCATGCCTCTTTGCTCAGGATTCCGCGTTTCACCCACGCGGTGAGCAGATTGACTTGCCTCTCTGTGCTTGGCCACCGGACGGGGACTCCTTCGTCAAAAAATCGATTACCTGCACTAAGCACAATATTGACGAGTGGCTGCTTGACCTCACCCGCTGGCGTTATGAACGCAAGATCCGCATCGGGTATGATCCGACGGAGTATGCCGCGCCTGAAACGCAGTGGACCCAGTCAAGCTTCATCCAGACCCAGATGATGGTCCACGACCGCTTCTTCTACGACGCAACGACCCACGCCTACACCGTGGACCGCTATCTGGACGATCTCGTCCAGCGCTATGGCGGTATCGATAGCGTTCTCGTCTGGCACGTCTACCCGAACCTTGGCGTTGATGACCGCAATCAATTTGACTCCTTCCGCGACTTGCCGGGAGGGTTGGACGGCATTCGCCAGATGATCGGCCGCTTCCATGCCCGCGGCGTCCGTGTACTCTTCCCGGTCGTGCTTTGGGATCAGGGCACACAACCCAGCGGGGAGAATGACTGGGACGCTTTGGCCAAACAATTGACGAACGCGGGAGCCGATGGCGTGAATGGGGACACCCTGGAAGGCATTCCGCAGGCTTATCACGAGGCTATCTCCCGTGCCGGCCACCGTCTGGTTGCCGAGCCCGAGGCTGGAGTAGCTTCCAACGAGATGCTCAAGTACAACCAGATGAGCTGGGCCTATTTCGACTACGCTTTTCCGCCTCCATTGAGCCTCTATAAATGGCTTGAGCCGCGCCACATGGTCCATGTTTGCAACCGCTGGGCCCACGACCATACCGACGATCTGCAAGCAGCCTTCTTCAATGGCGCCGGCTTTGAAAGTTGGGAGAACATATGGGGCATCTGGAATCAGATGACGCCCCGCGACGCCGAAGCGTTGCGCCGCCTTGCCGCCATCGAGCGGGCCGAGGCTCCCTTGCTCACCAGCGCCGCCTGGGATCCGAATATCTATACCCACCCCTTCGGCGTCTTCGTCAGCAAGTGGCCCAGCGAGCACGCCACGCTGTGGACCATCGTCAATCGCAACGCCTACTCGGTTGGCGACGTTCTCTTCGACACGCCTGCCGCTCCCGGCGCGCGCTACTTCGATCTCTGGCACGGCGTCGAGCTGCATCCCAAGATCGAGAGCGGAAACGCGGCGATCGAACTCAAGCTTGAGCCCAACGGCTATGGCGCCGTACTGGAAACCCGGCAGGACAATCAAATCCCGGTGCAACTGCTGGCCACCATGAGCGTTTGGTCACAAAAGCCGCTGTCTTCATTCTCAAAAGAGTGGAAGACGCTGCCGCAGGCCATGACCGCCATAGCGCCCACCGCGCCTCCGGCATCCGCGCCCCAGAACATGATCCAGATCCCTGCGGCCGACTACGAGTTCCGCGTGCACGGCATCGAAATCGAAGGCACAAACGACCAGGGCGTCGACGTCCAGTACCCATGGGAGGACTCACCCCGCCGCTATCACGCCCGGCACATGCACATCGACTCTTTCTGGATCGACCAGTACCCGGTCACCAACGCCGAGTTCAAGCGCTTCCTCGACGCCACCCACTACCATCCCGCAGACGATCACAATTTTTTAAAGGACTGGTCAAACGGCGCTTACCCCGCTAGCGCCGGCAACCGCCCCGTCACCTGGGTCTCCATTGAGGACGCCCGCGCCTATGCCGCCTGGGCCGGCAAGCGTCTACCCCACGAGTGGGAATGGCAGTACACCGCGCAAGGGCTGACTGAGCAGGAATATACCTGGGGCAAGGAGCCGCTTGTCGGCATCTTCACCCAGCCGGTTCCTGACAAGGGCCGCGCCATGGCCCCGTCCAGTAATGTCGATGCCTATCCCCAAGGCGCCAGCCCCTTCGGCGTCATGGATATGACCGGCAACGTCTGGCAGTGGACCGACGAGTTCGTTGACCCGCATACGCGCGCCGCCATCCTCCGCGGCGGCAGCCACTACGAACCGCAAGGCTCGCGCTGGTACTTTCCGCAGGAGCGGCATCTCTCCGAGCACGGCAAGTACTTGCTGATGAGTCCCGGCATGGACCGTTCCGGCGCGATTGGCTTCCGCTGTGTCATGGACACCGCGTCCGCGCGTAGCACGCAAACCGCCGCGCACTGATTCAGGTCAATCTGAATAGGAAGAGATGGATATTCATCCCTTCCTATTCAATCCATGGCCGCGAAGCAACAAGTGGAGATCTGCTCCATTGAGTGAAATGATCAGCATTCAATCCGGCGAGTGATTTGCGATAGGCGAAATCGGCAAGCGAGCATCGAGTTTGCCGCGTAAATGATTACAAAGGGAGTGGGGATCGTCGGGAAGCCATTCGTTCACGTGGCCTGCAATACGACGGCAGCGGCGCAGTGCGTGGTTCCAGAGACGATTGTCGCTGCAGCGCACATATATTTTCTCCTTGACAGCTAATGATAAAGTGCGTATTTTTACGTTTCAATACGGTTGATCGCCAGATAGTCGCAGCTTTCTGAATAGAGGAAGATGGGCGGAAACACGCCCACGTACTGAGGCCACGGTGGTCAGACTACAGCGGTTCTCCAATCGGCGTAGGGGAAAGCGTAATTTCTCAAGCGGCTTTTTCCTGTCCGGGTTCACCTGCCAGCGATCTTGCCCGCAGGGGGTGAAGTTAATGCTACATGGCACTACGCCCGAGACATCACCGGAATTGGAAAACCGCTCTGGATCCACACAGAGCGATGATTTGCCCCTGGGTCCTGCATATTTGGAGGAAACAGTGATCAGTGCGCACGATGTAGAACTGGGAATGAGATGCAAGCTGGGATTTTGTCTGATGTTGCTGGGCGTAATCCTGCTCGCTATGCCTGCAATGCTCTTCAGCCAAGCCTATTTCGGAACCGTCAGCGGAACGTTGACTGACCAGACAGGAGCTGTGATCGGGGGAGTCAAAGTGACCCTCGCCGACCAGGAGAAGGGATACCAGTTCGGTGCGACCTCAGACAGCGCTGGGCGGTATCTGTACCGCTCGATTCCTCCCGGCTTTTATGCGGTTACCGCCGAGATGAATGGGTTCAAAAAGACGATACGCACCGGAGTCCGGGTGGACGTCAATGAAAATGTGACGGTGAACCTGAGTCTTAAAGTGGCCGGTTCCGTGCAAACCGTCGAGGTTTCTGCGCAAAACACAACAGTCGATTCACAAGACGCGACGACCGGCCTGGTTATCGACCGAAAATTCATCAACGATCTACCGCTGGTAGACCGCTATGTCATGGACTTGACCATGCTCACGCCGGGGGTCACGGAGGCGGATGATCAATGCGGTGTAAACTGCACCGGCACCAATTTCGTTTCCAATGGCAGCCGCAACTCCACGGCTGATGTCCTGATGGATGGCGCCACGGTCACCAACTACGAACCCAACGGCGGCGTTACCCAAGTCACCTATACTCCCTCTCCGGAGGCGGTGGACGAATTCAGGGTGGAGCAGTCGAACTTCAGCGCGGAATATGGATTCTCTGGCGCGTCCGTGGTTAATATGATTACCCGTTCCGGATCGAACACTTTTCATGGCAGCGGCTACGATTTCATGCGCAATACGATCACCGACGCGAACAATTGGTTTAATAACCTGAATGGAATACCGATTCCGCCCGTGCACCGCAACAACTTTGGCGGCACTGTCGGCGGGCCTATCTTCAAGAACAAGACCTTCTTCTTCTTCGATTATGACGGCTGGCGCACAAGCAATATGGCAACATACCAGGCCGGAGTTCCCAGCGACGTCGAGCGCAAGAATGGCGATTTTGGCGAAGTATGTACTGCGCAAGGCGGATCGTTTGACGACACGGGTTTGTGCACTGTTCCCGAGGGACAGATTTGGGATCCGTATAGCGGAGTGTACGAGTACGTAGCGAATGATGTAAATGGTAATTCTGTAAATGAGTGGGGAGTCGTGCGCACCGCTTTTATCCCATACAACAATATCGGCACTTACAACAGTCCGGGATCTGCCAAGCTGGCGGGAACGCCCTACGAGTTGGCAGGGGGGCCGGGAAACCTGATCGACCCCATCGCTAAGAAGATGATGAATCTCTTCCCGGAGCCCCTGTCAACCATGGCGTCACCGACTATCTGGGACAACTGGGCAGCCTCGGGGGCGAGCCGGTCACCCAACGACCAATATGACATCAAGATCGATCACCGCTTCAACGAAAAGAACCTGTTAAGCGCAAAGTACTCGCACGAGTGGAGTAGCTATGAAGCCTACAATTGTTTCGGCAATTACGCCGACCCTTGCGCCGGTGGTCCGAACAAGAGCTCGACACACTTGTTTGCTCTGAACGATACCCATACCATCACTTCCACGCTGCTGCTGACGGCCACGCTGGGATTCACGCGGGGTGCGATGCGCATCTCTGCTTACAACGGAGAAGGAGGGGTTACCGATCCGCTCAGTACACTTGGATTTCCGGCGTATCTTAACTCGAATGGGTTTGTAGGTGTTCCTTCGATGTTTATCGGAAGTTATGATTCCGCCGGTTATACCAGCATCGGAGGCGACCCGTACGGCAATTACAAGCAGGGGCAGAATGCGGGACAAGTCAGTGTTGCGCTCAGCAAAGAGCTGGGCGAACACGAGATGAAATTCGGATTCGAGGCGCGGCAGCATCAGCAGAACTACATTCAGACCAACGCCCCAAACGGCGATTTCACCTTCGACAAAACCGGGTCGCAGGGATGTTTTTACAATGTTGCTGTATGCGGCGGAGACGAAATGGCCAGCTTCATGATGGGCCAGTCGAGCAGCACCTACTACGAAATCCAGGATCAGCCAGCCACGGAAGATCGTCAGTATGCCTGGTTTGCTCAGGATAACTGGAAGATGAATCGCAAACTGACTTTGAATCTTGGCTTGCGCTACGACGTATCAATGCCCAGAACTGATCGCCATAATCGTCAGAACTGGATGGATCTGGACGCGGTGTCGCCGCTTTCCGTGCCAGCGCTGGGAACCCTTCACGGAGGTGAGGTTTTCGCCAGCTCCAGTGAGCGCAGGATTGTCAATGACGACTGGAAAGACATTCAGCCGCGCTTTGGCTTCGCCTATGGGCTGACGCCGCTCACCGTGGTTCGAGGCGGATATGGCATCTACTACTCGCAACCCCGTTCCGGCGCCACCGGTGTTGCGCCCTATGGCTCGCAGGGATATAACGAGTGGACCGGCGCAATCACCACTTACCAGAGCGATGGCTATACGCCCTACTTGCACCTGAGCGATCCATTTCCCAATGGACTGAACAAACCTGCCGGCAGTTCTCTCGGCTTGATGAACGATGTGGGATATGGCGCCAACGGTCCGCTGCGTAACGACACCAACACTCCCTATGAACAGAGTTGGAGTTTCGGGTTTGAGCGGCAACTGCCTGCGAAGACAGTGGTCAGCGTGGTCTACGTCGGGAAGAAAGGCACTCATCTCTATTTTTCCGGCTCCAATTACATCAACCACCTGGGTCCTGAGATTGAGAACTACTCCGAGAGCGATATCGCCAATCTCACCAACATGGTTGACAATCCTTTCTATGGAATCATTACCGACCCCAACAGCGGCCTTTCAGCTCAGCAGGTGCAGGAGTACACGCTGGAAATTCCGTACCCGCAGTTTCCCGGTGGCGTCACGGTTGATGCAAAGCCGATTGCGAACTCAATCTATCATGCCCTGCAAGTGAGTGCGAATAAGCGTTATTCCAATGGTTTGCAGTTCCTGGTGACCTACGTATGGTCGAAATCCATCGACGATTCGTCGGTTCCGGACGACAACACTACCTTTCTGGGCAGCTTTACAAGCCTTCAGAATCCGAACAAGCCATGGTTGGAACGGAGCCTTTCCACCTTTGACATTCCCGCAGTTCTGCAATTGAGCTACCTCTACGATTTGCCCGTGGGACGCGGCAAGAGATTCTTTGGCAATATGCCAAAAGTGCTGGATGCCGCTGTGGGCGGGTGGAAGACGAACGGCATCTGGCGGTTTTCGGACGGACGGCCGCTCTGTATGACGCTGGCTGACGGAGAATCGCTGCCCACCTATGGGGCACAACGGCCTAAAATCGTTAGTACCCCAAAGCGTACCCACGGGAGCGACTCGGTGTGGATTAATAGCTATTTTGCCAATCCGGATGCGTTCGCAAAACCGGACGCGTATGTATTAAATAATGCTCCCCGTGCCACCGGATTGGTTCGGTCCCCCAAAGCCATCAATGCCAACTTGTCGGCGGAAAAAGAGTTTTCGCTGGCGTACGTGCACCAAGGGATGAAGCTCGAACTTCGCCTGGAGGCGCAGAATGCGTTCAATCACCCTATCTTCGGTACGCCAGACACTATCGTTGACGACGACAATTTCGGGATCATCAACTACACATCCAACGCGGCACGGCAGGTCCAGTTGGGAATGAAGGTTACTTTCTGAAAGGATGTGCGCATCTGTCTGGATGGTTCGACCTTGCGTTGTGGATAACCTGAGTCATTGCCTGTATCTGTAATCAATGCAGAGAAGAAGGGGGAAGCGGCCAGCGATTCCCCCTTCTTCACTACGGAAGATACAGCAGGTTCATGATGATAGAGCGGAACCAGGGTCAGTGTGCCATTTGATAAAGCAAAAGATGTGATCATTCAATCTATCGCACTTTTTCGGATTCGCATAAATGACAACCCCAGAATGGCCGTTGTCATGCTGGCGGCGCGTTCAACTGCTCAGAGCAGGTCTCGCCGCACACAAACGTGGCACTTCATTTCATCGGGAGGAAATGACCCCATGCGCATCTTTAAAGCGATGTTTGTTCTCGCGCCGCTTTTGGCAATCAGCTCTTCGCTTCCAGCGTATGCGCAAAATAGCCAGCCCACGCCATGGTGGCAACATTCTGTCTTCTATGAAATCTATCCGCGCAGTTTTGCCGACAGCAACAACGATGGTGTTGGCGATCTGAACGGCATCATCAGCAAACTTGATTACCTGCGCACGTTGGACGTGGATGCCATCTGGATTTCCCCCTGTTATCCCTCGCCGCAATTCGATTTTGGCTACGATGTCGCCGATTATCAGAACATCGACCCGATGTATGGAACGCTCGCGGACTTCGATGTGCTGGCGCGCGAGGCGCACAAACGCGGAATTCGCATCATCATGGATTTTGTCGTCAACCATTCCTCCAGTATTCATCCCTGGTTCCTGGAGTCGAAGTCATCGCGCACTTCTCCGCGCCGCGACTGGTATATCTGGCGCGACGGCAAGGGGCCTAGAGTGCCACCCAATAACTGGGAATCCAACTTTGGAGGTTCAGCTTGGACCTTCGATGCGACCACAGGTCAGTACTACTATCACTTCTTCGAGGCGGAGCAGCCGGACTTGAACTGGCGTAATCCCGCCGTGGAACAAGCGATGTTCGACGTGACCCGCTTCTGGCATAAGCATGGTGTCGATGGCTTCCGCCTGGACGCCGTTGATACGCTCTTCGAGGATCCAGCGCTCAAAGACAATCCAATTCTGCCGGGCAAAAACGAGTTCGGCGATCCGCAGATGACCAACCAATATAACGGCAACCTTCCCGAAGTCCATGAAGAACTACGCAGCCTGCGCAAGGTGACTGATGCCAACGGTCAAGTGCTGATCGGGGAAACTTGGACCGATAATATTGACGCACTGAAGGCCTACTACGGCGCCAAACACGATGAAATTCAGTTGCCCATGGACTTTATGTTCACCACCGTCAATAAACTGTCCGCAGTAGAATTTCGCAAGCAGATCGGACTGGCCGAGTCAGCCGGAGAATGGCCGGTCTACGTCATCAGCAATCACGACATGGTGCGCTCCTATACGCGTTATGGCGATGGTCAGCATAACGAGCAGATTGCCAAGCTCATGGCTGGTATGTACCTGACCCTGCGCGGCAGCCCCATTCTTTACTATGGCGAAGAGCTGGGAATGGAAAATCACGATCCCACGCGCAGGGAAGATGTAAAGGATCCGCTCGGCCAACATGGCTGGCCGGAGCTGAAGGGGCGCGACGGCGAACGCACGCCAATGCAATGGGATGCCGGCCTGAATGCTGGCTTCACCAGCGGCACGCCCTGGTTGCCCGTCGCTCCTTCCTATATCACGCATAACGTCGCCAGCGAAACAGCGAACAGCCAGTCAATTCTGAGCTTCTATCGGAACCTGCTTGCATTGCGGCATCAGAGTTCCGCTCTGTTAGACGGAGATTATATTCCGCTCAGCCAGAGCGATCCCAATGTTCTTGCGTATTTGCGCCGCACGGAAAAGGACACAATTCTTGTCGCGTTGAACTTCTCCAGCGCCGTGCAGCCTTATCGGCTCGATCTGAGCGCGCAAGGACTGAATCAAGCGAAGCGAACCGTATTGCTTTCCACATCGCAGCCTGATGCGAAAGAGTCTGATGTGCTGCATCTGTCCCCCTATGCGGTCTATATCGCACGCATTGGACGGTAATTGAGGATGTTGGAGACGACGATGAAAAATTTCATTGGCTCTTTGTTCCTTTTCGCAGCCTGTGGACTCTATGCGCAAAATCCAGGCAGCGATGCCCTTTCATTGCTTACGCAAACACATACTTATGTGCAGAGGCGCGCTTCGAGCTATGACCGCAGCGGCGGAAATGCCGATGCTATTTCCATTGGCGCGGGCAAAACCGTCGCCATTCTTGACGATGCCGGCCCCGGAGAAATCACGCACCTTTGGTTTACCATCGCCTCATCCGAGAGTTATCACCTGAAGAAGATTGTGTTGCGTGCGTATTGGGATGGGGAAGCCACGCCCAGTGTCGAAACGCCTATTGGCGATTTTTTCGGCTTGGGGTTGGGCGGCTATTTCAACTATCAGTCAGCGCTGCTCGCGGTAGCTCCAGATAAAGCCTTGAACTCGTTTTTCCCGATGCCTTTTGCGCATCACGCCCGCATTACCATTAGTAACGAGGGCGCGGAAGATATAGGCAGCTTTTACTACAACATTGACTACCGCATCTATTCGCATCCTATGCCAGCCGGTACGCTTTATTTTCACGCCCAATACCGGCAGCAGACTCCCAGTGCCGACTGGACTGTCCCGGTCAGAGCCAATGATGATCTCGCCGTGCTGGCGTGCAAGAATCTGGATGGGAAGGACAATTACACATGGCTGGAGGCGCGCGGACAGGGACACTTTGTTGGTGTTACGATGTCCGTTCTGCAAAATCAGGATGGCTGGTGGGGCGAGGGCGACGATATGTTTTTTGTGGATGGAGCGCCATTGCCGTCATTGCAGGGAACTGGATCTGAAGACTATTTCCAGGGCGCGTGGGATTTCGGATCAAGCCCTTTTGCTTACTCCACCTTTGGCGCGCCGCAAAAGGGCGATGAAGTCATGGGCAGCCGGTCTTCGGTTTACCGTTTCCACCTCGATTCTCCCATTCCTTTTACCAAGTCGTTTCGCGCGACCATTGAGCATGGTCACGCAAATCAACGCATGGATAATTATTACTCTGTCGCGTACTGGTATCAGACAGAGCCGCACGCTTTGTTTCCGGCGCTGCCCTCGGTCGAGCAACGGCTCCCGCGCGTGTATCCACTCGACTCCGCTCAGAAAGTGCAGCAGAAGTAATGCCTAACTGTCCTTATCTGTGTGCGGTGTGTATGGCGCAATCCACACCGGATGCGGATGAAGGACGAACTCGCATATTCTTCGTCAAGGAGGAAACGGTATGCACTCATCATTCAAGGCCATAGCAATTATTGTTGCTGTTTGTGGCGGCATGAATGTGCTTCAGGGACAAACGGTGAATGTCGATATCACTCCAGGGCGCGCCCTCAACCATGTTGTTCCGCAGAAAGCACTGGGCGGAGGCGTGGACCGCATTCCGGTCGAAGCGATCGACAAGACCCTCACCAAGGAAATTTTGGATCAAACAGCATCATCGGGATGGGGGCCCATCACCTATCGTCAGAATACCGAACTCTCGGTCGAGGCATGGCATTGGAATCCCAATGGCAGTTGGAGCGATCCGAGCGGCAAAGGCTACTTCACCGGCAACGCAACTCCCGGTGCGGCAATCCGCTATTCCTTTGGCTATGTACTGCCGCGCCGCGGCTTCACGCGCAACGGCGGCGTAGATAGCGGATATTCCGTGCTGACCGATGGCGATACAAATACTTTCTGGAAGAGCAATCCGTACTTGACTCAGAAATTTACAGGTGAAAGCGATGCGCTGCATCCGCAATGGGTGCTTATCGATTTGAAAAAGAAAGAGGCGATCAATAGCCTGCGCATTGTCTGGGGCGAGCCCTTTGCACGGAAGTACCTGATTCAATTCTGGACTGGAGAAGACCCGCTTGGGCAGCCCACGCGCGGAATATGGGAGGCGCTTCCCAATGGCGTCTTTACCCAGGGGAAGGGCGGCGAGGAAACGATCCGCTTTTCAAATGAGGCAATTCCCATTCAGTTTCTGCGGGTGGTGATGACCGAATCTTCCAATACCTGTGACGCCGATGGTCCCAGCGATGCGCGAAACTGTGTAGGCTACGCCATACGCGAACTCTATGTTGGCACGACAACGTCCAATGGAGAATTTCACGACCTGGTGCGTCATACGCCCGACCAGGATCAAACCTCAACCTATTGTTCTTCCGTCGATCCCTGGCATGAACCCGCTAATCTGATCAATACTCATCAGGCGCATCCTGGATTCGATCTGTTCTTTACCAGCGGGGTAACACACGGATTGCCGGCGATGATTCCGATCTCCCTGATCTATGGCCAGCCGGAAGATGCGGTCGCGCAAATGCGCTATCTTGCGGCCCGCCACTATCCGATTTCCTATGTCGAAATGGGAGAGGAAGTCGATGGCCAGTTCATGTCTCCCGAAGACTATGCCGCTCTTTATCTTCAGTTCGCCAAGGCGCTTCACGCCTTTGACCCTTCTTTGAAGCTGGGCGGGCCTGCATTCGAGGGAGTCAATGAAGATATTTCCACCTGGCCGGATGAGCAGGGACGCATCTCCTGGCTGGGCCGCTTTCTCAATTACCTCAAACAACACGGGCAGCTCAACGAGCTTGCTTTCTTCTCTTTTGAGCATTACCCGTTTGATCCTTGCAAGTTTTCCTGGGCGGAACTGTACGATGAGCCGCAATTGGTTTCTCACATCATGCAGGTATGGCATAACGATGGCATTCCTCTTGACCTGCCCATCTTTATTACGGAGTCCAACCTTTCCTCTGGAGCCAGCGAAGCCTACTTTGACAACTTTGCTGGATTGTGGCTTGCCGATTACATCGGTTCCTTCCTCAGTGCGGGGGGAAACGGCGTCTACTTCTTCCACTACCTTCCGCTACAGAGCTATATTGGCTGCAACAATTCGATCGGCAACTTCGGCATGTTTCGTGTGGATGCGAACTATAAGATCATTCAGCCCCTGGCGCAGTTCTTCTCAAGCCAGATCATCAACACCGAGTGGTTGCAGCCGGGAGCCGAGGTCAATACGATCTTTCCAGCGAGTTCGCTGGTCGATGACGGCGCGGGACATAAGATGGTAACTTCATACGCTGTGCTGCGGCCGGACAAGCAGTGGTCCATCCTGCTGGTCAATCGCGATCAGGATGTTGCCCACACGGTCAGCATTGCCTTCCATCAGGCCGCGATCGAGAATAGCTTCGGTTTCCGCGGACAGGTCGAAAGCATTGCATTTGGCAAAGCCCAATATCAGTGGCATCCCTCTGGCACGATGTCGATGTCGCATCCGAATACCCTGGACGTTCAAAAAGAAGGGAGAGAAGGATATGCGGCGCCGGATGGGCCGATTCTGCGAACAACCATCTCCGCAACGCCGAAAACGACCTTTACGATTCCGGCAGCCTCAATTCTTGTCTTGCGTGGCGTCATCGCAACAGCAGATTGAAATAGCCAGGCTTCTGTCTTGATTGCCGCGTGATGGAATCCAAAAGATTCATGCCACTCCACAAGTTATTTACCTTAAATGCCTTGCGGAGAGGATCTTCAGAAATACCCACGAAAGTACCCCCCGGGAGGCCACGCTAAGGGCAAATTGACTCCCGGGTTTCGTGCTGGCCATCTTGCGCAGAATCGCTCCCAGGCGCTGATAGACCCCCTGTGCGATTCTTCACAGATCGGCGCGGCCAGTTCCGCCTTGCCTGGCTCTGGCGTTACACTGGGCAGCGTATGGCGTGGCGTCATTGGACTTTATTGGACGGTATAAAACATCTAAATGGCGGTGGATGGAGTCTTCTGCGAACCCGTCTCTGGACCAAGTTCCCTGCTAACAGGGAAAAATACAAGGAAATTCACGATTTCGCCCCGAAAGTCTAATTCAACGGGAGATCCCCCGGCTCTGCCGGGGTGGCAGTAGCAGTTTGACATTTGCGGGAGTCCATCCAAGAAACTCCGAGAAGTGAGCCGCCAAGCACACTTCAAGGAGAATCCCGGATGGACGAATATGAGAGCTTAAGCCACTCGAAGTGGGAGTGCAAGTACCATGTTGTTTTTATTCCGAAATGTCGGCGCAAAGTGCTGTATGGAAATCTGCGCAGGCATTTGGGCGAGGTGTTCCGAAAGCTGGCCGAGCAGAAAGAGTGCCGGATCGAGGAAGGGCATCTTCTGGCCGACCATGTACACACGATGATCTCAATCCCGCCGAAGTATTCGGTGTCGTCGGTAGTGGGGTTCATCAAGGGCAAGAGCGCGATTCATCTGGCGCGGGTGTATGGGGAGCAGAAGCAAAATTATGTCGGGCAGAGCTTCTAGGCACGGGGATATTTCGTGTCAACGGTGGGTCGCGATGAGGTCACGATTCGGGACTACATCCGCAATCAGGAGCAGGAAGACAAACGGATCGACCAACTAAATATGTGGCGATAACCAGCCACCGACAAGGTGGCCCAAACCAACCGGGGCCGCGTTAGCGCCCCCGCTCATGCCGCTTTGAGCGGCTCACACAATGAAGCCCCCGGCTCCGCCGGGGGTAATCTCACTGGCCACAAATGCACACGCGGCTCCCGTTAGTCCTGACGCCCTCTCAGCAGGCCTGTTTCGACCGGCTGCACGAGCAAGGGGCGTCGATCCAATTAAAAGCTTTCAAATATCACCAAAGGAATATGGCTTCCTTCAACTTCTGTCAAGTTGTTACGGGAATTTAGCGGCTGCTGATGAACTCTTCATTGAAAGTTTTTCCTCGAGGCCATGAATGGCCCAGAAAAAGCTCCCCCGGCAACTTCCGTGCTATTTTCGTTGCGCTGGCGCAGAGTGAAGTTGAACTGAATTAGTACAGTCCCATGATTCCGTTGCTGGCGATGGCACAAGTCCGTTCACACAGGACCATCCGGAAAGAGGTGTTCATCGATGGCCAATATGAAGCAGATCGCCCAGCGCGCCGGGGTCTCACTAGGCACTGCCTCTCATGTATTGAACGACACGGCTGAGTGCGCGAACCGTTGCGCAGGCGGGTTCTCGACGCTGTACTAGCGGCCGACTACCAGCCGAACCAGCTAGCCCGAGGGTTGCACAGAGACAAAACGAATATCCTTGCGATGATCATCCCGGATATTGGCAACCCTTTCTTTCCCGGTGTTGTGCGCGGCAGCGAAGATGTGGCGTTCGCCAACGGCTACCGCTTGGTGCTGTGCAATAGCGACAACGATCACGCTAAGGAGCTGGTGCAACTGAACGCTCTGCGAACCTATCTTCCGTCCGGACTAATCCAACCGGGAGTTCCCCCGGCTTTGCCGGGGTGGCAGTAAGAGTTTGACATTTCCGGGAGTCCATCCAAGAAACTCCAAGAGGTGAGCCGCCAAGCACACATCAAGGAGAATCTGGATGAAC
>Ga0224531_1000315_pt1 | contig 26424 bp, 17 predicted proteins | sample CBST100metaG_FD_179876 | JGI IMG/M metagenome (GOLD analysis project Ga0224531, IMG submission 179876) | Peat soil microbial communities from Stordalen Mire, Sweden - C.B.S.T100 | ecosystem: Environmental > Terrestrial > Soil > Wetlands > Peat | place: Sweden: Norrbotten County, Stordalen Mire...
GAACGGTTGCATGGCCAGCGCTTTGAAACCATCCGCGAGGCCAAAGATGAAACCCTGGCATGGCTGCTCTGGTATAACCGAACACGCATGCACTCGACGCTCGGCTATGTCAGCCCTATGCAGTTCTAGCAAGACTGGACGGATCCTGTAGAGAAGATCGCTGCCTGAATGTTGGTGGCGACAGGATAAGGCCGTGGAAATGACGGTATATGGAAAGCCCGGAAAACGATACAACCGTTTTCCGCCCTTCCCATATACCTTGGAAATCGATAGAGCCGATTCCCATATTCCCACCGCCACGACTACGATGGAGATGAATGAAAATCTCCCAAAACCGGCTGGTTAAGAGGGACGCATTCTGAGGGCAAGATCAGGCAGGCAAGGCTTCTTCGCAACTATGAGCATTTCTTATCGCGAATCAAGTCCTGCAACTCTTGTATTCATGTGCAATTCTTCGGATGCTTGACTACCTGTGCATAAGCAAGATTGAATTCCAGATTTTTCTTCTCCCATGTTAGAGTCTGTGAGCGCTGCAAAGCTCCTTCCGACAAATGCTTAAGCCGCGCTGGGTCATCAATCAGGGTCTGGATTGCATCTCGAAACCCGCGAATGCTATCTCTCACTCCCGTCATCGGAACTTTGATGCCACAGCTTGAAGTAACTACCGTAGCCATTCCACATGCATCATGGCATATAATTGGCATTCCTGAAGAGAGAGCTTCCATCACCACGCAAGAAGTGGCTTCCAACAAGCTTGTATGCACGAGCACATGACCTTTACTCATTCTTTCCAACGCTCGATCTCTGGGCAGATTTCCGTACCAAATAATCTTGGACGAAACACCCAGCCTTGCGGCGAGTGCCTTGGCCTTTTCCGTCTGCGTGCTGTTTCCGCGTCCTGCTCCAAGAACGTGGACCATAACATTACTCCCTGGATTCAACTGCGCTACGGCATGGATGAGGATAGGAAGAGCTTTGCGCTCGATATGAAGCCCGCTCCAAACGATCTGCAACGCTTGTCCAGGAGCCAGGGAGCGTAAAGATGTCTCGCTTTGGGAGGTTCCCGCCTCGGACATAGTCGATATCCGCTTGCTATATCTGGAAAGTTTCTTCTTCTCGGCCGAAGTTACGCACCATATGTGGCTGGCTCGTCGCGCCGCAGCGCCGATTCGTGGATGTGTTAACAGCGTGATTCTGTTAAGAATGAAACGTGCCACGGCCTCGACCGATCCCTTGGCGCCAAGAATGGGAATATAGCGGAGGGGCAACACGTTTCCACCGGAGATCGGACCCCAGAAAAATGGAATCCCGAGTTTCCAAAGATACCCTGGCTCCCAATAAGTCGCATAGGTAAGCTGGTGAACTAGATCAAATGGTGCGGTGCGGTGCAGGCCTCGTGCAACTGCAAGCGCCCGCTTCTGCCAGAGCTGATATCCCCAATAATAGAGTGGGCGCAATCCTGGCTTTGCGTGGAGCCGCTCGCAGATCAGCGAGAGGCGGCTCGGCGCCACATAGGCGAGCGTCATTCGTGGTGCTTCAGGATGATCTCGAACCCACGCCTCGAGTTCATGCTTTGAGCGTGCCGCAGTATTCAAATCGCCGTAGAGAATGGTGACATCGTGTTCTCGTGCTAGACGAGTGGCACATTGCCATCCCACTCCCGGCTCGGACCCACGAGTGGGCGAGATAGCAAATACAGAAAGCAGAATGCGCATTGCAGGCCCCCAACAGTGAAGAAGCGCTTAAAGCAAAGTAATGCAAAATTCGAGTGCACGTCATCAGACGATGCGGGCAGCCAGCGGGACAGTTACCTAAACATTGTAAACACACGGCCTGTATCGACTATGGCGAATTAGGCAGCAGTCAGTGGCGATAATTCACACGCGCCATAAGGACGCTCATCGTCCGCTTGAATGCATCCTACTGTGCCTGTCAGCAGACTGGCGATCCTTCATGAAGCGAGCGTGATACCATCTCACCCACCTCTTGCCATGTTTTGAGTTTGGACTTGTCCGGTGGACTGACAGTGCGATCGAACACCTTGGCAAGTGCCGCGTCAAAGCTCTGCGGAGACATTGGATCGAAGATATTCGAGTCGGACAGTAATTCGGGAGCACAACCTGCATACTTTGAGCACAACACCGGAGCGCCTGCCCACATCGCCTCATTGACCACCAACCCCCACACGTCTTCCAGAGTGGGCAATACGAAAACGTCCGCGGCTCGGTAAATCTCATTCAGAACCGGTTGTGGCTGATTGGGAAGAATCAAGAAGTGCTCAATCCGATTCTGCTTTGCCAGTTCAACCAGCCGTTCCCGCTCAGGCCCCTGTCCGACAATCGTCAAAGTGAAATCGCACCCGCGAGCAGCCAGACGGCCACATGCTTCGATCAGTTTGTCCAGCCCTTTGCGCGGCACCAATTGACCAACAGTGAGGATCACTGGTTTAGGCTCTCCCTTGAACCAGCCAGCCGGATTCGAGGGAACCTTCAAGAATGTCTCATGCGGTACACAATTCTGAATCTGAAGAATCTGATTGCGCCGAATTCCAAGGGATTCCAGATACTCCGTTGTCGTAGCGCCGTAACTTACCCATCGATCCACCTGCCCGACGATGGCTCGTCTCAGATGGTATCTTAGCTTGGTAATGTTTCGTTCGGAATGGAGTGTTCCACCCCACCACACCCAAACCGGAACGCGCGCCAGCTTCCCGTAGCAGATAGCCGCTACGGTGCGAAGTCCCATTTCGTTCGAGAGAATCACATCCGGTCTGAACCGCGGGAGCCACCACAGCAGGCCAAGATTTATATGCACATAGCTAGTATCCGACACTCCTGAAACGCCGATCTTCTTGCGCATGGGAATCTGAAGTGTGAAGACCTTATGCGTGTTAAGCGTGGGCTGGGATTCAAGCGCCCAGGTTCTGTTTGGCTCTGCGCCGCCATGCAAGATAAGCGTTTCGAAGCTCTGTGCAAGCAGTGCGAACACGGGAAGGCGATACGGCGCAATCAGATTCACCAGGATGGCTAACTTCTTCATTTCTCTTCCTCCGCCTGCATCTTGCTTAGCAATCATGGGAACTCGACAGCAGACCTATATCTGGCCATGTGGTTGCATGGCCCAATTCGTTTGATGAAATACAGATTCCATATCACCATTAAAACGCGCAAGTCCAAAGGTCCAAGCAACCGGCCTTCTGCATGCCGGTTGCTATTGGGTATTGCAACTGTTCAGGGTAGATTTGTAGATTTCCACCAGAGTCTCATAGTTTGCATTCCTGGTATATTCCTTCTCGAACTCGCACCGCGCCCGAAGCCGCATGGCCTGGAGTTGGCCTGAATGGCTAAAGGACCATTCGATCGCTGCGGCAAGATCGTCGCTACAACCGGGAGTAAAAAGTAACCCCGTATCTCCATCCGACACCAACTCTGCCATCGCTCCAAGGCGCGATGCGATAACCGGAAGACCCACCGAAAATGCCTCTATGATCACGAGACCAAATGTCTCGTACCACGTTGAAGGAAAGATCAGGAATGTCGCATTCGCCATCAGCGCCAGTACTTCATCCTTGCTCCGCCCGCCAAGCCACTCAATTCCACTGCCCATTGCAGATGCATCCTTCACCAGGGGAGCCAACGGCCCTTCCCCAACAATCTTCAGGCGATGGCTTGTGAAAAGCAGACTCCAAGCATCCAATAGTGTGCGAATGCCTTTTTCTTCCGAAAGACGGCCAACAAAGAGTGCATAGTCTCCATTTCCTGTTCCCATGCCAGGATCAGGGTCAACGAAGTTCGGCTTAACGGCGATCTTATCTCCTGGCCAGCCGCCTGCAATAAATTTGTCGCGGGAAAACTGTGTCAGCGCAATATAGCGACTCACCGTACGACTCCAGGTACCGAACACTCTATGTACGGCGAGCATATTTGCCACGGCTGCACTAGCAAGTCTGTTTTGGCGATAACATCCATGTTGCACAGCGGGCCAGGGGATGGTCTTCCCGAGGCAATCTTCACAGACTTTTCCATCTCTGAGAAATGTCGCCGCCGGGCAGAGCAGCCTGTAGTTATGCAGAGTTTGTACAACGGGGATCTTCGCTGCGTAGCATGCAGAATGCACGGACGGCGACAACCTTGGAAAGAAATTATGGATGTGTGCCAAGTCTGGCTTGAACCGGGTTATTCGCCCCTGCACCTTGCGCGCTTCTGAAAATGAATAAATACACTGAAGTGATGTTTTAACAGACGCCCCCCATCCCACTATGCTGTCATTGTCTTCTTCAAGAACATCGACTTCATGCCCTTTCGAGCGCAGCAAAGAAACTTCCGCACGCACTACGCTGTCTTCTCCGCCGGCCTGTTGATAGCGGTTGTGTACAACGAGAATTCGCATTTTCTCTGGCATTCAGACTCGTTCCGCCGCGGCAAACGCGGTCGCTCCTCTGTCGCTCAATCACTTCCGCTTTGGCTGCGGCACGCAACCGTATTCCAGCAGATTGGTTCGTGGGTCCAGACTTGAAAGCCTCTGATCCAGTAGGTTCATCAAGCTTTCCGGCAGCGGATCGCCAATATCCATCGCCGTGCCCAAAAACGTGATGGGCGCATCTTGCCCCGCAGACCCGCTCGCCATCGCATCGGACACATACTTCGCACTGCGAGCCGAAAGGCCATCTTCCGCCCTTTGTGCTTTCTCATCCCCCCACAAGGAATAGATACCCCGGTTCAAAGTGAGTTGTGGCTCGTACCAAAGATATGCGCCGCCAGAGAGAAAACTCGCCACCAAGCTATAAGACGAGACGGAACAAACGCGAAGGTCTGCCTGGGTCATAAGTAACAGATCGCTGCACTCTGTCAGTCCGTGTTGAACGGTCTGCCCCGGATTAAACCGGCGAATTGCCTCATCGAAAGCGGCGCCTCCGCGATCGGTGAAAAAGCGAAACTGAATTCTGGAGCCAAATCTTTGCTGCAGCGCATCGCATACCCACAGATACCACTCGCCTGGAACCAGGAGGTTGAACTTTCCGCGTGCGCTCTCGCTGCCCTTCGACCCTACAAATCCATCACCGCCTGAACGCATATGCACAGCCACAAACAGCTTGTTGCGGTCGTGTTGAGAGTCTATCTGGTATGCGTTGCGCAGCGCATCCCGACTATTCAGCAATTTTGCCAACAGAAATGAACGAGATCGGTGAATCGACGCATATCCGCCCCACATGCCGCCCACGCTGGCGATAAAGGAATCTTTGTGCGTCAACCCTCGCGCTGCTGCCCACCGCTCGATTGCTGTGCCGAAGTCAACTTCACCGGTGTCCCGGTAATCTTGTTCAGAAAAGGTATAGTGAGGCAGATGCATCAGCATCTCCTCCAGCACAAAGTCGAGCCTCGTCGTGCAAAAGTTGCGGTAGTAGCGCCGCTTGTTGATTCCCCATGATGGTCCAACCAGGTGTGCATCGAGCACCTGACTGGCGATCCATCCCTTGGCCCAGGAAAGCATCTCATTCCCCAAGCCCTCCCCACGGCGTCCAAGCCTCTTGGCTACTACAAATCTCATAGAATGTCTTTCCTGGAAACAAAGCTTTCCACTGCGGAACGTTGCACTGGATTAGTCAATATTTTGCTATGCAACTCCGCGGCTCGAAACACATCCGGCCGCAACCGTAAGCTGATTACAGCAATCGCCGCAAAGTCGCCGTGCAAAAGCTAACATGCATCGGCATTGATGTTTACGAAGTGTACCTGCGCTTCAGAAGCGCAGGAGAAGTGTCTGTTCCGCATAACATCATGAGAGAAAATCGAGTAGTTCGAGATGACTCCAGCGTCATACTATTCATCCCTGAGATACGGCCTCGATTCCTTTTCGCTGAGATACGAGACCAGCTTTTGAAAGATATGATCGTGTTCAAACCCTGCCTGGTATCGTAGCGCCGCCGCAGAGGACATGGCAGCGCGAAGACTCTCGTCTTCCATTAGGCGAATAAGCAAGGCAGCGCCGGCAGCCGCGTCATCCAAGGGCCAAAAGAAGCCTTCAACTCCATCTGTGAAGACCTCAGGAATGCCGCCTACATGCGCCGCAAGGATGGGTTTCCCGGCCGCCAGGGCTTCGATCAATGTAATCGGAAGATTCTCTATCTTTGCAGCGTGGGCCAATGCCTTATGGGACGCGAGGAGAGACGAAGCGTTCGGACGCCTGCCTATAAAAAGCACCTGCCTCGCTACGCCCAGATGTAGAGCCAGTTCCTCCAGGCGGCTCCGGTCTTCGCCACTGCCAACAAGTGTCAGCGTATATCGGTAGCCCCGCAAATCTGCTTCGTGCAGAACTTGCAAAAGATAAGACTGGTTCTTCCGGGGTTCGAGCGAACCGATGGCTATCAGGTCCCGAGGCTCAGCCTTGAGATCTGGCGTCGGCTTTGAGGCGGTGTTCGGAATGACTATCCTGCTGCGAGGATCGACTCCCTGTCGCAGCACCTGCTGCTCCATGAAACGCGAAAAGAACACCACCCCGTCCACCTTGGCCAACACTTCTCGTTCCATGCGTTGCGTCCGTCTGTACAACCAATCGCCATGCTTCAGAATCCCGCAACTCACCATTTCATCTGCCTGGGATACGTTGAAGTGCAATGCGAGCACAACTCGTTGACACCCCCCATTATTGAGGGACAATGCTGCGCGGGCGCTGTTCGTATCCTGTGCATAGACTGTCCACGATGAGTGGCCCCTCACCCGGACTCGAAGTGCTGAGCGTGTAGCATAAAACGAAATACAACGGAGATAATGATGAACTATCTTGCCTTGCAAGAACATTAGACGTCGAAGCACTCCACAAAGAAGACGAGCGCCGGGCATCGCACTCATCGACTCGTCGGGACCGATAAATTGCGCCTCATGCCCCTGATCGTGCAGATATTGCAAGACTTCATTGACATGTGTCTGCACTCCTGTCTCGCCGTTCCTATGCATCCCGGAGACCACGAAGATGGGATTGCTGGAGGCGGATTGAGAGTCAGGTGCGGCGATCACAAAGTACTCCTTTTCCAAGCAGAAGGGAGAACGCGCGCAAGCTTGGCGTAAAGTAAATCCTGTATTTGAGGCACATTTTGCAGAATCGGCGGCAACAAAGCCTTCCTTCCTACAATCAGAGACAGGATCGTCAGCAACGCCGTGCCAATAGCCACGCCCATCAGCCGTATCCACATCGCTATATCCGGAAGCGCGAGATTGATCAACCCTGCCGCGCTGGCCGCTATCGCTGCCAGAACAAACGCCGGCCAAATAATACGAGCTATATCACTCCACCGCGCATCGATTTCTCTTAGTGCCGCTCCGGTCAGCAATGCAAAACGGAGAAGATATACCACCAGCACGGTCCAACTGAGCCACAGTACCGAATACCGAACGCTAATCGTATATCCAGCGGCGGCAACGAGTAGAACCAGGAACTGGAGGCGCATCTCGGTGTGGGGCTTCCCGCGCGAGGCCAGTATGGGTCCAGAAAGCGCCATCATGGCATTTACCGGAATCGCAAGGGCCAGGGGTTGAAATAGCCAAACCGCTCCTGCCCACTTGACGCCGTAGAGGCCAAGAACAATCACACCGGGAACAACTGCCATCGCGCAGAAAGGCGGCAATAGCACAATCGCGACAAGACCAACCCCGGCAAGGTATACGCGGGCCAACCGCTTTGTGTCCGACTGGATGCGCGAGAATGAGGGCAATAGCACCTGAAGAAGGTTTCCAATAATGCTCTCGGCTGGCAACGACGCAAGCGTGAATGCCCTGTTGTAAAGCCCCAGTGCAACCGGACCCGAGACTCTGCCAATCACAGTATTGTCTAAATTGCTGATGCCCCAGTTGGAAAGGTTAGCCCCCAGCACGGAGAATCCGAACCGCAAAAGCGCCACACCATCGCGGTGCAGCAGTGGAACCACCGAATGCCTTACCTGCCAATACACGATCAAGGCATTCACAAACGCCTGGACCAGGTAAGCCGTCACCAAGCTCCAAACACCGCAGCCAAGGAGCGCCATCGGAATTGCCAGAAATCCAAAGGCCACGACATACGAGACAATAGACGCCGTCTGAATTGGCCGCGTGTTCTGCGTACGATTGAGAAGCGCTGTCGATATCGTTCCAAAGCTTTGAAACAGGAACAAAGGTGACAGTATCCGCAGCAACAGCGTCAATTCAGGCTGATGAAAGAATGCCGCCCACAACGGCGCACTGAGAATCAGCAGCAATGAAACACCGCTGCCGACAAGCATCTGACAGGTAAAGCAGAACCGAATATCGCGGTTGTTTATATCCTTCTTCTGTACCAGGGCGGACGCAACGCCAATTCCCGAAAGCAGATTTCCCAAGCCAAACAAGAGGAAGGCTACTGCAAGTTCGCCAAAAGGCCTCGGCCCCAGCAGACGCGCCATAAGAACGTTGACGCCCAAACTTAGGATCAGACGAATGAATGAGCCAAGATAATTCCAACTCAAGGCTCTTCCTGTGGAACTTGTTAGGTTCTGACCATTTGCTGGCATGGTCTTCTGATACTCTTCAGCGATTTCATTCATAAGTGACTCCGAGCAGAGTATCGTTGTAGCTTATCTGGGGCTTGGGGAACATCTGTTCATCGCTTGACTGTTGGATCATCGCTGACACTGCGCTCGGACCTGCGCATAAACAGGCTCGACGCAATCGTCTTCAAGTACGGAGACGCGGCATAGCAGAACCATCTCCAGCCATAATGACGCCGTGTAAAGAGCAGCCAGTCGTTTACAGGAACGCCCTTGGGAGATAACAGGCTCTTCCACCGCTGCGCGAACGGCGCACTGGGATCGCGCCAGGTTCCAGCAGTACTGTTGTTGGAGCATTCCCCTACATACCCCGGCGCCACCACAACCGCGAAGCCAGCATCACTTGCGCGCAGCCCATAGTCGATATCTCCGAATGAATGCCGGAATCCCTTCTCAATGTTGCCGACTACTTCCGCGATCTCCGCGGGAATCAGAGCGAAGTTTCCATTCATCGTATTGCACGAAACGGAAGTGTATGGGAGGGGCATCACCACATCCATTCCTACCACCAATCCATGGGAGCGCTTCATAAGTCCACCGTAGCTACGCTTTCCAGTAACTGGCGAACGCGTGCTTCCCACCACGATCGCCGGCTTGCCGACGGCCAGTTGATCCCTGGCGCACCCTACCAAACGCTCCAATGCATCCTCGTACAGAATGGTGTCGTCGTTAAAGAGAATGTAGGCGTCAAACCCCTCGCTTCTGGCAGCTTCAAAGGCCATCCTCATTCCGCCATTCCAGAAGAGTGTCCCATCGCCCTCGATTACACGCACCTGGGGAAACTGCGTCCGCGCCGCGTCTCCGGTTCCATCCGTGCTGCCGTCATTCACAAGAAATATGGAAAGCTGCGTATCCCCCGTCACTTTTTGGGCGAGCAGGGCAGCCAGAGCGGCCATCGTAAGGTCGCAGCGATTGAACGATGTAATCAAAACAGCAATTCGGTCGATCTGCATTTGCTCTCCGTGTTTTAGGCAACCGGACTGGAAGTGCTTGCAAGTTCCCACTCTTCAACTTCATCTGGCACGCATTCTGCATCAGGAGCGTTCAGTCCAAGAACGGTTGCATTCGCGAGTCCTAGCATGGCGAACAGATGCCCATCGACGCTATAAGAAACACCGTACGCAAGTATGGCCGCTACGATAACGGCCCAGGCAGATGTGGATGGGTATACCAGCATCGGGTCCACTTTGGTGAATCTCCAAAAGATCACGAGCGGCCTGAGAGCAAAGAGCAGCAAGAGAACCAATCCAATCAGGCCCACCCGCAGATACTCGAAAACATATTCGCTGTGTGGAGCATAATCAATCATTAAATGAGTGCTTTGATCGATACGCGAGAATCCGCTTCCCATGCTCTTCCCCAGTGCGACGCTGAGAGCGTTCTGCTCATCGTCGAGCAGTAGCTCCTTCCAGCCGTTCACGCGCCATACCCATGTCGAATCGTCTGTTGCCGATTTTGAGAACTGATCCGAGCTCCCTCCCCCTTGGGCGCTGCCTCCATAGAGGACAAGCACCGCGACCAGGGCACCCGCTGCCAATGCGAAAGGCAAAAGGCGGCGGAAGAGTCTGCGGTCAAGCGGCAACAGAACTATCGTCCCGACCAAAAGCATCGTCCACACACTGCGATGCCGGAGATAGACTGCGATAAACATATACATCACTAGAATAAGTTGATTTTTCAATCCCCCCTGCCTGTACCGTAACAACGCCAGGGATAAAAAGCCGCAAACTGCGATCCCGGCTACTCCAGATGCAGGCAGAAAGCGGCCATCGGTTTCCATGGCAGCGGAAACGTTCGTACCCACCGACAGCCCCATCGCAGCCAGGGCTGCAACAGCACAAAGAGCCGCTCCATAGAAAAGGTATATCCGGACGTATTTGCGCAACGACTTCTCGTCAGACGGAGCGGTCAGAAAATACAGCATGCAGAGCAACTGGCCAGTGATCCCTCTGGACTCGTTGAATGTAATCATTAAACCGTTCGAGAAAAAGCCGCGCACAACGCTGAACGCAAGTACCCCAACATACAAGAGGGCAATAATGCGTATGGCATTGAGACGATCCAGGCTCTGGGCGGTGCGAATACAACCTGCGATAATCATGCAAACTGACACTACGTCTAGCAAATTGAGGTGGATACCTCCGAGTATACTGCTATCAAGCCCGAACACCAAATTAAGAAAGCTTGTCGCAAGCAGGCTCATCAGTCCCAGCTCGGCGCGCAGGTACAGGACATAGATATAGAGCAACGTAATCGCGAGTGCTACGAGTGCAACGAAAAGTGTCATGGATTCTTCAACTTTTGGTCCGTCTGTTCCGTGAAAGAAAGTGAGAGGAATTACACACGCAAAGCGGGAACTATCAGATCAGCCGCGCAGCATCTTTGCGTAAAGAGCTTCATACTGGTTCACAACAGCTTCCATCGTGTAATGAGAGGATGCGCGCTCAAACCCTCTCCGTGCCACGCTCGTTCGATAAGCGCCATCGTGTGCCAGACGGATCATAGCCTCCGCCAGCGATGCTGGATCTCTTACGTCTACGAGCACGCCACTTTTGCCGAATCCCAACACCTCACGGACTCCCGGCGTCGACTTGCCTGCGATAACCGGCTTCCAAAGCGCCATCCCTTCAAGGGCTACCATCGAAAAGGATTCATCCAGCGATGGGTGCACAATGACATCCGCCTCCTGGTGTAAGCGCTTCAACAACTCGTCATACGGTAATACCCCAACAAAGCTGACGCCTGTGTCAAGATTCTTCCGGCTGGCCCATTGCTGTGCCGGCCCCTCCTGCTCGTAGTTCATGCCGAACATCAGCAGCCTTGCACCGGGAACCTCGCGTTGAACAACGCCAAAGGCTTTCAGTGCGCCCGTTGCGTTCTTCCGCCGAGACCAGCCTTGAAGAATTGTCGCAAAGGTGATTCCTCCGCCGACCTTTTCCACTGGCTGTCTACCCAGCTCAAATGCCGCGCTGGGCAGCCCGTTGGGAATTACATCGACTTGCGCACCTGGCTTGAAGTAACGGCGAAAGTGCAATGCCGCATCCTCCGAGACCGCCGTGAAATGTTTCCCGCGGAACGCAACTTCATAGGCCATAATGAGGCGGAGAGCGCGGTACGAATCGCGAAAATAGCGCAGCACATTCCAAGGCATATCATGGATCGTCGTAACTGTCGGAACCCCTGACCGAAGCGCGCCAATAGAAAACTCATAGGTCCAATGCGCATGGACAAATGGCGGAGCGTCGGCCTGAATCATTCGTTTCAGATAGGCGATCTCCGGCCGGAAATAGTTGAGCGCCAAATGGTGTTGCCGGCACGGACCAACGCAGATCCGCAGGCGTCCCCACTGGTATATCTGCTCTCTGCCCCCCCCCCTGCTCAGCGTGTACACGGTGACATCGTGGCCGCGTCTAAGTAGTTCGATGATCACTGGAGTGACTGCCGTACCGCCCATTCCGCATGCAACTCCCTCGGGGTTGACACCGCTGAACCGCGCAAGGACGTGTATGTCAATAGGCGCGCAAAGCGCGATCTTCACAACCGCCCCCATTCCCGATTCGGCGTCTGCGATTCTAGCGTGCCTTCTGCATAGAGACCATTGATGATGCTGCGCACTCCATTCTCAACCGAGAATCGCTCACGGATAAGGTCACTATCTTCGCGGGCTCTTCGGCGGCGTTCAGAAGGTTCAACAGCGGCAACTTTAGCCAACCCCTCGGCGACAGATTCGGGGCTGGTAGATGTAAAGATCGTCCACTTGGTGCCAGTCGCAACCTCGGAAAGGCCTGAGATATCGGAAAAAAGGACAGGCACCCCAGATGCAATCGCTTCCATTGCGGCAATACTCAGTCCCTCGTTTAGGGAGGGCATCACGAACACATCCGCCGCCCACAGAAAGGGCAACGCATCGGCTTGGGATCCCAAAAAACGAACTTCGCTTTCGATCTTCAACTCAGCGGCTAACTTCCGCTCGGGGGAGTCGGGTTCTTCGCGTCCGACATGAAGGTAAAGTGGGCGTATCGTGGCGGGCAGCATCGGTATGGCGCAAAGAACAGCATTGTGGTTCTTCACAGATCTGCAATTACCGACAGATACGATGACAAACTCATCCAGCCCGATTCCGAGTGACTGCCGTGCTATGGCCCGCTCTTCCTCTGATGAAGGCCGGAAATGCGATGTGTTCAGCCAATTCAAGATAGGAACGCCTTTGATCCGATACCTCTGCCACTCGTTCTCGCTAACACCATTGCTAATCAATCCGAAGCGGCCGCCAAGCATGCGGATGATATGCCTCTCGCAAAACTTTCGGGCGTGAATCACGCCGCGGAAGCTGAAGATACCGTGAGGCGTCACCGCAACCCGCCGAACGCCCGCCAGCTTTGCCAGTATGGCAAACACCGGCCGCCCAGCCTCAGGGTGAATATGGACAACATCGTAACCAGACCGGCAGAGCCCATAGAACTCCGAGACGAACTTCAATCTTGGAAGGTAGCGCCATTTGCTGCGCAAGGCTATATGGAATACACCGTATCCGGAATCTCGTATCTGCTGAGCAGCTGGACCTACGGTATCTCCGGTCGCCAGAACATCACATTCATAACCGTGGCGACGCCATTCCTCGAAGCTGCTCAGGAGCATCATCTCCATCCCTGAGGACTCCAGACTCTTCATCACATGTAATACACGTCTCATATCTTGTTCACCCCCACCTAGGAGCCACGCCACACGAAACACTTCGCTAAGTTACCGACCACTTGAATATGCGCTTCCTAAGTACCATGGTACCGCGCTTGAAACCCGCGGGAAGTACGACACTCATTCGCGCGCCTAGACTCTTTCGGTCAAAGACTCAGTACTTGTAGATTGCGGCTGATGTGACGGTAGACAGTAAACCAGACCCGCTGATGAAAGCTGTTTTCAATGCACTGGTTGAGACATAAAGGACATCATTCAGTTCAAGCTGCATCGCCACGGCATTTCCCTTTTGCATCTTTCCAAGCGGCACTTCAATCTTCACGAACCCTGCCCCCTGGGGCCGTACAATCACGGCCGAGCGTAATGACGCCTGCAAGGTTGTTCCGCCCGCCAGCGAGATTGCCTGGACCACGCTAAGCCTTCCGGCGCTCACCATGAGATATCCACCTGGCCGATTGACTGCGCCCATCACATAGATCACTCCAGCTCTATGAACAAGCACTGTGTCGCCAGGTTCTATAAGCGCACTCTGCAGAATGGCAGGATCCTTGCCCTGTGCATACGTAATATGGCGGGTACTCACTTCGCCATTCTCTCCGTGATGTTGAATCTCTACGTCGTTTCCGGCTGCCATCGTCTCTCCGCCAACCAGCGCAAAAACATCTCCAAGAGGCCTCGGCGCCAGCAATTGGATCCGGCCGGGACTTTGAACTTCCCCCAAAACAGTTATATTCTTCGCAGAGAACTGAACCACGTTGAGCGTTACCTGCGGGGCCTTCAAAATCTCTTGCGTCACAAGCGCCTTGGCGATTGCAAACTGCGCTTCTGCCACCGTGTCTCCGTTGAGATGGACCGTTCCGATCAGAGGGATCGTGACATTTCCCTGGTCATCAATACGCAGCTGCATCGACATCTCCGGCGTATCGTATACATCCATCTGAAGCAGGTACCCAGGGCTTAACTTGAGCTTTTCAAATCCTTCTGGTGTGGCCGTCATACCTGTCTGATTTTGCTGGGAGGTGCGTTTTGAAGAAAGACCTGCAGAACCATCGATATTTGCAGTCACTGATGGCTGTTGCCCTTGTATTGGTAATGGCGCCAAAAGGCTCAGCACGAGTCCGGCGAAAACGCCCGCACCCAATCCGCGCATTGCTCTCTTAATTCTCGTCGTTGCCATAGTAGCTCCCTTTGCCGTAGTAGCCGTAGCCTGAATAGGCTGACGATTTGGCATCAATGCCATTCAGAACAATTCCAAGTGCCGACGTTTTGGATGCGCCCAGGAGCGCGAGGCACCTGGTCAGCAACCGCTTTGTCGTTTTGCCCGAACGCAGGATGATGACGTATCCGTCAACCAACGGAGAGATCAACTGGGCGTCGGTAACCAACAGCACAGGTGGACTATCGATAAAAATATACTCAAAGTTCTTCTTCAACTCCTCAAGCAGACTGGCGAACCGCGCCGATCCGAGTAGCTCAGAAGGGTTCGGAGCAGTATAACCTGAAGGCAATAAATAGAGTGTCTCTATCTCCGAGCTCTGCTTCAGCGCCGTTTCATACGGCACTCCACTTGTCAGGCAATTGGTCAGCCCAACACCGTTCGAGCAGTTAAAAAACTTGCAGGCTGTCGATCGGCGCAAGTCTGCGTCGATATAAAGCACGCGAGCGCCCTGTATCGCAAACGAAGCAGCCGCGTTGAAGCACGTCGTCGATTTCCCTTCGCCAGGCGAGCCGCTCGTAATCAAGATCACTTTAGGTGGCTGCTCTGCGCGGCTCAACAGGATAGCAGTACGAAACGATCGATACGCTTCGGCGATCCGCGATTGGGGCGACCGAAGAACCCATGCATGGGACTTTGACTCTTCAGGCTGAGGGGCTCCCGACGAGAAGCCGTAGTTGCTAACCACGCCTTGTTTCCGTGCATAGTCTGGAATCACTCCGATTACCGGGACAGAAGTTAGGTGTTCAATCTGCTCTGCCGTGGTAACAGAATCGTCAAAGTAATCCCAGAGAAAGGCTACAATCAGACCGAACAAAAGTCCGAGCAGGCCGCCCATCCCCACAATGACCTTCACTTTCGGAGAGGATGGCACGGCTGCATTTCGAGCAGGACTCACCAGCGTTATGTTGGACGCCTTCATCCCCGCAGTGACACTTGCTTCTTCCAACTTCGAATAGAGATTTTGATAGATTTCGCGGCTCGAAAGTGCTTCCTCCTGAAGCAGAAGTAGCTGGTCCTCCTTTGCACTTGTCTTGTTGACTTCCTGCTCTTGCGCACTAATTCGCTGGCGTATCCCGTTTTCCGAAAGTGTCGCCAGTGCCAGGTCGTTCTTTGCCCGCGTGCGGATTCGTTCCATCTCAGCTCGAATCTGTCCGTCGAGCGCATTCTCCTGATTATGCAGTTGGAGAACTGCCGGATTCTTGGCCCCGTATTTCGTATTGGAGGCCGCCAGTTCAACTCCCAATTGAGCTCTCTGCTCGCGAAGTTTCTGGAGGAGTTGAAGGTCTGGACTTCCAGCCGAAAGCACAGAGTTGGAACCGAGGTCGCTTGCCAAGGAACTTGATCCGACCCCAAGAACAACATCGGGGTCCTGGGTTTCAGTCATATGGTAGGCCGCTTCCTTCGCAATGCGTGATACCTCCGCATTCGTCAGGTCTTTATTCAGATCGAGCAAGCGCTCCAGGGGTACATTGTCTGGCGACGTCCCAGATGCCCCGGACCGCCCTCCTTCTGATGAAGCTTGCATGCTGGCCATGCCCACCAGGCCGGCTTCTCTTTGGAACGTTTCGGCCTTCTCCTGACTGGACGAAACCTTATCTTTCAGGTCCGCCAACTGGTTCCCCAACCAGGAGGATGTCTTCGAGGATGCCTGGTATCGGGCCTGCGTGTACTCGTTCACATACGCATCAACAACGGCGTTCGCAATCGCTGTGCTTCTATTCGGATCAGTGTCCGTATATGTAATGCTTATCAGCCGGGTTCCTTTTACAATCTTGACGGCTAGCCTGGATTTGAACATCCCCAGTAAGCGCGCCCGTTGATTAGGAGCCTTTTCGAGAGGCAGCCCTCTTTCCCTGCTTAGCGGCGTTTCTTTGCCGTTCTTCACTGCCAGGATTGCATAGGGCGGCATGGAGTCAAGTCGCAGCTGTGCGATCACAGCTAGAATGGTATTCTCATCCGTGATGACAGCCACTTGCGTCATCAGGTCCACGTTCAATTGATCTCCCCCCCCCAAGCTAGACATGCCTGAAAGATCTTCCAGTCCCAGCGCATTGCCGCTTTCCTTGTTGACTTCAATCGTCGAGGTCGAACTGTATAGCCTTGGGGCAGTCAGCGCCGAATAGGATGCCAGCGCAACCCCGAGAGCGAATGCCGCCAGGATGATAACTTTTCGTCTCCGCAAGATAAGAACTATGTCCCGGAGATCAATATCTGCATCTGGCAACTGCTTGAAACCGGACGTGCTGGGTCTTGACGAGCCGGGCTTCGACGGCGTGATGGGATTGGACGGCATTATCGGTGCTTTCCTCTCGTAACTTTTGCTCGGCGTGCCTGCAAGCTAGCACGGCGGTTTACATATATTCTACGAAACCCGCAGTCTATTTCCACTCAGGTCTGCGGCTTCGCAATACAGATGACAGCGGTCACTTAGCACAAATGACCTGATGTCTCCTCCGATGCAGGCTAGATCTGCTGATTCCTCTCGCTGCAGATTTCACTGAGTGGCTGCTCAGCCTACGTGCAACGGGAGTTCCGGATCAAGCCCGGATCTGACCTTGATCCATGACAACCAAAATGACGCCAAGATCTTTCTCTTCCAACAATCACAACTTCATGAACACACTGGAGCTTCCAGCTTTTCAAGCGTTCTGTACGCCCAAGCGCGTACGGGATGAGTGTAGTGTTCCGTGATTTGTCCGAGCAACCATCCGCAAGCAATGGTGATTCCCAGCACAATCACGATGCACACCCATGTCAGAGGACTTGAAGGAATCGTACTAGCGCCGAAGTGAAGATAGGTTTCGCACCATGCAGCAAAAAACGTGAGGACGACCGCATGTATAGCGTACAATGAGTAGGAAAATCCCGCCAGTTTCTCATGAATACTCGGCTTCAACCACTTCCATGTCGGTAAGGTAGATTGTCGAAGCGATATAATGGCCAGCGTGAAGAGAACTGCAACGAAACAATCAAGGGTTGCAGAATAGAACCATGTGTCCACACTTTCGCCTCTTATCAAAAGCCGCTCAGCAACAATTCCAACCAGAAAGACACTGCACGCCACTCGGGGAGAAAGCCGCAGCCTCGTTTTCACTGTGGCTGCCAGTGCTCCAAGTCCCCAGATGACAAAGCCCACGCCAAAGAAGCCCTCCCGCCACGTCAACACCGTGACAATGATAATAAAAAGCGCCAAACGCACCCACCTGAAGCGCCTTTGCACTTGAAGTGCCGTTAGCAGCAGCGGAAAGCAGAGGTAGTACCACCACTCGATTGCCAGCGTTCCAATCGGTCCATTCGTCCCGTATGTCGCGACAAAAAAATTCTGAAGCCCCAGTATATTTCCAATAAACGTCAGAAAACTAAGGCTTTGTCTTCCTTGGTGCAATCCCAGGTACGCTGAGGCTTGAGGAAACACCTTACTGCCGAAGCCATCAAGGATGAAGCCAATCAAAAGGGCTGGCACCAGAACCAGATAAATACGAACAAATCGATCTATCAGATATCTCGGATAATCGATCTTCATGCCCGAAAGGAATTGTCCTGCAAGTTTCCCGCCCACCAGGAACCCGCTCAACACGAAAAACACGATGACAGCCTGATGACCGAATCCACAAAAAAAGTTCCAGACATACACCGGCGCGGTGCGAAGTTCTACCGGAACCAGCCCGAGACGAAGGAAGAATCGATTGTTCAAATGAACAAATACGACAAGAATTGCCGAAAGCCAACGGGACGCATAAAGAAATTGGGACAGCGCACCGTTGGCTGGATTGGAACGACTTGGCATAGTGTCTCCAGGAATGGACTTCCGCCGAAGCAGGCTAAGCTTCGTAGTTGAATTTGCGAATCCTCAGCAGTTGCAGAGCGATATTCCAGATGAAGCTGGGAACGCAAATGAAGTAACGCCGCCATAAACGCCGCGGCTCCTGAATCAGGCGATGAAACCATTGCAGTCCCAGACGCTTCAGCCACTGTGGGGCTTCACTTACGCGGCCTGTGTGAATGTCAAACGCCGCCCCCACCCCCACCATCAGCTTGACATCCAATTTGCCACAATACTGCGACATGAAACGATCCTGCTTTGGCGAACCCACTCCCACCCACAATATATCAGGCTCAGTTTCTGCTATCGCGGCCGTGAGTTCGGCCTCCTCAGCAGGCTCCAGAGGCCGGAAAGGCGGTGTGTAGGTCCCCACCACCTGAAGCCCAGGGAATCTGGAAGTTAGCGCAGCGCCTAACTGCTCGGCAACTCCTGGCATCCCTCCGTAAAGAAAGTGCCGGTACCCTCGATCAACTGACATGCGGCACATCTCCAGCATGTAGTCTGGGCCATAAACCCGACGCATTCTCTTCTGCCCCTGCATTCTGCCAACCCATACCAAAGGCATGCCGTCGGGGGTTGTCATGAACGATTTGTTCAGTATGCGGCGGAACGACGCATCCGACTGCGCCTCAATAATGCCATGCACGTCAGTGGCACACACATAGCCCCGCCCATTTGAACGAATGAGCGAATCGCTGAACTGTAGCGCATCGTCCATGTTCATTGCGCAAACGCCAACGCCCAGCACGTTTGTGCGGGGGATTATCGGAAGCGTCACCTCGTCCATATCACCGCCCGCCCTAATTCCATCCATCTTTGACTTTCCTTGCCAGCGGCATCAGACGCTCCTGTTTAGGCCGTGCAGCCTAGCACCCTGCTGCGAAACTCTCGTGATGCTTTGCTTCCTGAAGGTACTCGGTTGAAGGCCTCTGCATGCTTCCACTATCTGCGATTGCCTACAAACCAAGCAACCTGTATGCAACAAGACTCATACGACTCAATCAGCTAGACCCCACGCATGGCGAAGACCGCTGTGTGAAGCAAAACCGCTAGGTCCATAAAAAAGCTGCGATTACGGATGTAGTACATATCGTACTGCAGGTTTTCATGAATCTGAGAAGCACGGTCGGCGCTGAGTTGCCAGAGTCCTGTAATCCCCGGCAACACTTGTAAACGCTGGCACTGTACGGGGGTGTATTGCCCAACGATAAATGGCATTTCGGGACGCGGCCCCACGAGCGACATGTCGCCGTTCAACACATTGATCACCTGCGGCAACTCATCCAGGCTGGTGCGTCGCAAAAATCTCCCAACACGCGTAATCCGCGGATCGATTGCAGCCTCGGGAGAGAACGCATACTTGGGCGCATCGACGAACATCGACCGAAACTTGTAGATACTAAAAGGCTTGCCGTTCATCCCTATCCGCAACTGCCGAAAAAGAACAGGACCGGGCGAATCCAGCTTCACCAACAGGGCAATCAACAGCCAGACCGGAGACAGAAGAACAACTACAGCAAGCACAGTAAACAGATCGAACCCACGCTTCACAATCTCATAGATCAGATCTCTCCGTGGTCGCCCGACAACACTGAGCAATATGCCATCAATGTCAGCATGCTCTGTCCAGGAATCACGGGTGACCGTGCGTGTAGGCACGAATGCGACACGCACTCCCGCGGCTTTTGCCGCTTCCGTCACTTGGTCAAACTTCCAACGCGCCAGATCGGGAATCGCGATCACCAGCAATCCGCATCCGTATTTTTGAATCAGATCTTCGTTGACAGGACCCGATATAACCCTTATCGAATGTTCGGGCCTGTAAGAAGATTCAAATACATACATCCCTTCCAGTTGCGGATTGTCATCGACCATAACGACTGGATCCAGGCCCAACTGCGGTGACCGGACGAGTGCAGAAAACACGCGCTTTCCGCTGTATCCCGCACCATAAATAATCACACGACGCATGCCAAAGCCGCGCGCCTGCAAGGAGCGTAAACCAACAAACAATAGCTGTTTTTCTATCACCTGCATCAGAGGAATCAAGAACATTACGAATAGAAATGCTAGGCGTGGAAACAGGCTCTTGGTGAAATAAATCACTGGAAACACCAGCAGAAACGCCTGAGTCGAAACCCGTAGTGCCCGCTCGGTCTCCTTGATTCGCAACAGGCTGTTCCCAAGGTTGTAGGCGCCATCGCGATCAAGCAGAATCACAAACAGGACCGCCATTGCGATGGCAACAAGCAGGATATTGCTGAGCGGATAGTGAACACGATTGCCGAATAGAAGGTAATAGTATGTAGCGTATCCGCAGCCTACGGCGGCAGCCACTGTCACTCCGTCTGCTATTACTTCGATGCCAGTCAGAATCCTTTCAAAGCGATTCAGTTCAGAGGCGGGTGAATCTGCCTCAGAAAATACAGCGGATCCGGTCAGCACCCCTGCCAATTCCGGCGAATTCTCAACGTCAACTTGACTCATGATTAGTCCCCCCTTCTTAGCAGAGCAAAAGTCTGGACTATGCAAAAGGTTTTGCCGGCCATGAACGTCTCACTACCTTGTCGAAATGGCGATTTCAGCGGACTTAGCCAGCACGTTGCGCGTTGCAACAGCCTCAAAGCTGTTTTCTATTCGACTCGTATTCCATCGATGAACATTGAACATCTCCGAGCCTACTCGCAGAATGTCAGCCTGGCGTGAGCATATTGAGCCAGTATTTCGTATACGCCCGGGCAGCCTTTCTACTGTCCGTTGAAACCGGCTTCCCGTCACGAATAATCCTCGATATTTCTGGATGCATAAGCACCATGGAGATCAGCGCAGCCGTTGTCATGGACGGATCCATTTCCCGCATCTCTCCCTTTTTCATGCTTTTGCTCAGATACTGATAAATGGCTGTGAGAACGGGCGAAAGATGATCCTGGCAAAAACCCTCCGCCTTCCCGTTCATTTCCAAAAAGGCTACCGCAATCAGACGCGGTAACTCCGGCTTGTAGTCGACCATATCCGTAAGCAATTGAATGATCTTCGGCATGACCACGTCCGGCGCCTCGCCTTTCGCAATTTCTTGCAGCAGATCCCGGTTGATCCGCAGATCAGCCGAGTAGGCACTGAGGGAAGCCCAAAAGAGACCTTCTTTACTCTCAAAATGACGAAAGATCGTATTTTCACTAACGCTTGCCACCAGGGCGATCTCACGGGTGCTAGTTCCGTGATATCCCTGACGTGCAAACAACTGGCCCGCTGAACGGACAATCTTTCCCGATCGCTCTGTGATCTTTGGCGCAAGAGACATTGTGCCGATCCCCACATATCGCAATATGGCTGTGAAACTCGGTGTTGGAACCTTGTTGCCATCTCCCGATCACTGAAGCCAGGGCCCAAAACAAACTGCAGAAACGCGTTCAGTCCCGTCCAGGTAATCTGATGAGATTCATGAGAAACAATATGTTCAACCTGTGTGCCTTGTAGACTTCTATCTTGGCAACTTGAACGCAGAAAACTGCTGCTATCCGGGAATCTCGCAAAGGCAAAGCTTCGCTATGCTGACTTAGCAAGGTTATCTCACGCTAAGCCCACCTTCTTGTCTTCTCTTGTGGCAGTCATCTCAAATCAAAGACACAGATGCAAATGCATACAACCTGCAGGAGCGTGCATTTGTTCGTCTCAACCATTGGAAGGGATCTTTACGGGGAAATCTCTCCCTGAGTACTAAAGTAAGCCATTACTCCCATTTTAATCAAGCAGAAAATGTGCAAAGAATGTGAAAAGAAAATAATTTCGACATCCGCCAGTCTGTGAATTGTCCGCTATTTATATAATCAGTATGCTGATAAGGTATTTGTATTCAATATCTTACACGACGCACCTCAAGTTCCGATCGCACATCTCCTGCGCCTTTGCCACTGGCGCGTCTTGTGTACTGTTTGATTAAGCTGCACACGCATCCGAGATATTACTGAGGTATTCGCTACCATCGTGTTCCATACCACAAGAAGTACTTGCTCAAGCCGACCTACGAGGCCAAGCTCAGTTGGGCATACTCCTGTTTATTGATCCGGCCCCGAGACATTGCTACACGGCGGCATAACATACATCCTGATGCCCGAAGTAGCTTTCGACCCGCTCATGCTGTTTCTGGATGTTGCGTAGTGTGCCGATTGCGGTTCGTGTCAGAGCGAGCTTGATTCTGGCCGGAGCGATCTTTGTAGCGCGCTGTTCCAAGTCCACGTTGAGCAACTCATCTGGATTCAACTCTGGCGAATAGCTGGGAGATAGAAGATCTGGATCTCGTCCTCATTTTCCGCGAGCCATTTCTTCACTGCCTTGACAGTGGTGCACCGTAAGCGTTCGAAGTTCCCATCTTGACTAGTGCGGGGGCATTCTCGCCCAGAGTGGTCAATGTGTGATAGCAGCTACCCAACTACACTCAATTCCAAACTAACTCAGAACAGTTTATAGCCAATACCCACACTAGCGCCATATGGGGATAGAGAAGAGTGTACCCACGTAGGCCAATATTGGTACTCAACGTCTGCCACGCGAAGCCTGAGTTTCCTCGACAGTTTTACGTCAATTCCTCCGCCAAAGGCGGTGGTTGTGTACCGGCCGTGATCACCAAAGGTGTCGAAGTTCATCTGCGAGAAACCTGCCAGAGCTTTGCAGTACACAGTCGCCTTCTTGAATCGGTAGACAGGCAGACGCGGACCGACGAGATAGTTGTCCTGAGAGATGTGCTCAAACTGATTCAAGCGCTGCCAACGAGCTTCAACCTCAAACTGCACCCAGCGACTTAGCCTAATATCCGTATAGGCCCCCAATCCGATGAGCGGGCGATCACTTCCTTGTGCCTTGGGATAGTAGGGGGCTTGAAAGTTCCATGTACCTGCGAAGTCAGGATTGAAAGCTGAGACTGTCCCTCCCACAGTGATCGAAAGATCATTATCGGTTGCGGAAGGCACAACTTGCGCATAGGCGCAGAATCTACCAGCAGCGAACAAGAATATTGACAAGATAACTGCTTTCGCGGGAATAAGCCGCCTCGCTACTAGGTTTGCATTGACCACCGACGAGGTAGGCTTCAGGACGATTCCTGATTCATTTGAGGCAGAGCGGGATGAATTGCGAAACATGTGCTTAAACATAGACCCTCGAGGACCTCTTCACTGTGATGCTGGCAATTGAGCTGCAACTGTCGCAGAATACTCTCGCAATTATTGTGCGACTCTATAGGAGCAGCTCAGAAATAGGGTAGAAGCTGCAACTACAAGTCCAGATTCAATATCCTTACCGATAACACTGTTAGTCCGTTAACTTGTATACCTAGTCATCGCTTTACGCATCGATCAGATAGCTACTGGCTAGCACTTCGTCTCGCAGCAAGATCCCTTTGATAAAGCGTATCCTAGCTGGGTCCATTAGCGACTGTAACCAGGACCAGAGCATAAGTTGGCTTTCCATTCGAACCAGTTGCTTTGAGTTCAATCCAATAGGAACCGTTTGCCAGCTTTGACGCATCCATCATTCCAATCTGTCCCGATCCTGCCGTGTTGTCATTGAGAACGGTTTCCTCACTGTCGCTACCAACAGGACGGTATGTTAAAGTACCGCTCAGAAGCGTGGTTCCTTCCCCAAGAGTAATGGGCACTAATCCAGACACAATCGAGGAATTAACTGGCGCGAGAATTAGTCCCTGGAGATACTCTGGAATCGCATTTACAGTGACGGGGAGATCAACCGCGTTACTGTTTACCGAATCAGATACATTTAGTTGAAGAAGGTATTTTCCGGCCAGGCTGAATGCCGCTGAAGTTACCAATCCATTAGGACTTGAGAATGTGACGACACCTGGGCCGCTAACTTGACTCCAGGCAGCCGACAACACGCCCCCCACAGGGAGACTACTATCTGTTGCCGTTGCGCTCAGTTGAAGAGTACTGGGGAGCGTTACCGTATTCTGAACCGAAAAACTCATCTCGATAGGACCTCCGCCACCACCGGATGAGATTTGTCTGGGCGGCGGCAGAGCACCCGGCACTCCAACGAGATCGGAGAAAACTGGTAATCCGCCGATCGATGCAGAAGCCACAACAAACGTCAAACCAGCACTTATATTCCCATATTTAAAACTAGCACTCCCCTGCGAATCAGTTGCTAAATCTATTTGGAATTCGTCGACGCCCAAGCCGTAGACTGTAATGGCAAGATTGGGCATAGCAACCCCTGAAGCATCGGTTGCAACCACAACGAAGTTCTGCTGGCTATTCTGAGGCAACGCAGGTATGAGTGTCGGTTTGAGCAAAAGCTTGCCCAATTTCGGCAAAGAAGTGTAATTTTCCTCATTGACCCAAGTTATGGACATCACTCTAGAAACAGGACTTGTTTCTCCATTAAGAGACGCAAGTGCTTTAATAGTGTCGGTTCCAGCATTTATTCCAGCATACGCAAATGCAGCGTCTCCTGAAGAATTTGTAGTTGCCTCATAGTCGCCAGGATTCGCTCCGGCGATTTCCAACATCACTGGCACATTTAGCATTGGCAATCCCTCGTTATTGGTGACGTGTGCGATTATCGGGACGTTTAAGCCTATCGGATTTGAAACTCCTGTCATATACAAGGTCGGGCTGAAAGTTCCTTGATATTGAGACATTGGTCCCGCAAACGATACCAGAGCTCCGTCAGCACCGAAGGAAGGAAGTGGTTTCCATAGTTTTATCGTCCCGCTCTGATACGCGATCGAGATAACCGTGCCGGGCTTAAGATCCTTTACGGCAACGACCGGAGGTGTCCCATTATTCAAGCCGAATGGATAATTTGCATTGAGTCCATTCTTATTCCAGTTCCAAGGCATCGCAGTCGGCGGCACCATCACTTGTGTTTGGTTGACTGCAACGATGAATCCGGGTCCGACGTTGTCCATATAAAAACTGTCACTCACTCCGAGTTGAAGTTGAGTTGCACCTTGCGGAACGAGGAATTCTCTCTGCAACGCCCCGATGGAGATTGCCTCAATCAGAGACCCACTTCCATCGGTGAAAGCTCCGCATAATCCACCGCTGCCAATAATCCGCTGCGACCGGAGCGTAAGAATGCCATCTACGCCAGTCATCGCGGTGACGATACTTGCACCCGATTTGCTACTGTTCGCCTGGCTGGTGGCAGTGACAGTGACCGATTTTTGCGCCGCCAACATGGCCGGAGCCGTGTACAGGCCTGCGGCGCTGATGGTTCCCTCGCCAACCGGGTTTATGGTCCAGCTAACAGCCGTGTTCGTGCTGTTAGCTACCTTCGCCGTGAACTGCTGCGACTGACCTCCATAGAGCGTCACGCTTGGCGGCGTTATGCTCACTGATACAGGGGCCATCAAAGTGACTGTGCTTATGCCCGATTTGTAGCTGTCAGCCTGGCTGGTGGCCGTGACAATCACCGTTTGCTGCTCTGCTATCGTGGCTGGAGCCGTATAAAGACCTGCAGCACTGATGGTTCCCTCGCCAACCGGGCTTATGGCCCAGATAACAGCCGTGTTTGTTGTGTTCGCCACCGTCGCTGTGAACTGCTGCGATTGGCCTCCGTACAACGTTGCGCTTTGCGGCGTCACGCTGACCGAGACAGAAGCCATTAGATTGATTGTGCTTGTGCCCGATTTGCTCCTGTCTGCCTGGCTCGTTGCCGTGACAGTCACCGTCTGCTGCGCCGGTATCGTGGCCGGAGCCGTGTAAAGCCCTGTCTCACTGATGGTTCCCGCGCCATCCGGGCTTATTGTCCAGGTAACGGCCGTATTCGTGCTGTCCGCCACCGTCGCTGTAAACTGCTGCGACTGGCTTTCGTAAAGCGTTGCGCTTTGCGGCGTCACACTCACTGAGACAGGGATCATCAAGGTGACTGTGCTTGTGTTCGATTTGCTGCTGTCTGCCTGGCTTGTTGCCGTGACAGTCACCGTTTGCTGCGCAGCTATCGTGGCCGGAGCCATGTACAGACCCGCTGAGCTGATGGTTCCCGCACCATCCGGGCTTATTGTCCAAGTAACTTCCCTATTCGCGCTGTTTGCCACCGTCGCTGTGAACTGCTGCGACTGGCCAGGAAGGAGACTGATATGCGAGGGCGAGATAATGACACTCACCACAA
>Ga0224531_1000316_pt1 | contig 26422 bp, 22 predicted proteins | sample CBST100metaG_FD_179876 | JGI IMG/M metagenome (GOLD analysis project Ga0224531, IMG submission 179876) | Peat soil microbial communities from Stordalen Mire, Sweden - C.B.S.T100 | ecosystem: Environmental > Terrestrial > Soil > Wetlands > Peat | place: Sweden: Norrbotten County, Stordalen Mire...
CCGCAAACCGTCCCCCATCCCGTTCCGCGCCGGGATACGGAAGCCCCACCACCCCGGCCTCCACAAATCCCGCATCCCTAGCCCAACCCCGCACGCGCTCCTTTGACAGGCCCCCTATTGGGTCATTCGTGGTGCTGAACGAGGGTTGAGATAATGCGTCCGACATGGAACCTGAGGCACTCCCGTGTGCGTATTGAGCTTCAAGTGTTCATTTGCGGACGCTGAAAACCGCAGTTGAACACTCTGAACGGCGGCACAGAATTCGGAAATGCTCCTATTCCCTGCGATTTCAGCATATTCCCCATTCCAAGGCTTTGGCCGCCCGCGTGCTACTTGCAGTGTATGTGCAGCAAGCGCCGAAAACAGGTCCCCCGCCTGAAGCCGGCTTCTCAAATGGAGGTTCCATCATGACCACCGCAATCTCAATCCCTTACGACACAGTTACATTTGCCGCCAGCGGACTGACCGAACTGGTCCGGGGTAACGAAGAATGCTTGTTGGGCCGCCTCTCCCCCCTGGTTCGGCGCGAAAGCGTGGTCCTCGATCTGGGCTATGTGGAACGCATCGATGCCGCCGGCATAGCCGCCCTCATCTCACTCTATGGGAGAGCCTGCGAGGCCGGCCATAGCTTCTCGGTCGCGAATCCCTCCCCGCATGTTGCTGAAATCCTTGCATTAGTAGGCTTGGACCGAATTCTTTTGTCTCACATTGTGGGCAGAGAATCGCATTCCGGACCGTTCGTCGAGCGGCCCGCAGCCTGATTTCGCTCCTATTCCCAGATTCGAGCCCTAATACGGCCATTTGCGTATCATATTGCGGTAAACTGTGTCCGAGGATAGGACGCGGGACCAAGGGCAGGTGAATCGTATGTGACGTTCAGCACAGGCAACCGTATACTGGCAGCGCTAATTGTACTTGCGACTTATGAATGCCGCGAGACGCAATCGGCTGTTGGGATGACTCGCACGCGCTCAGCCAGTGAACAGTTACTATTCGTCAACGTGCTGAGCCTCCGTACCTCCATCCTTTCCTGCGGACCGTCGCCGCGGAATCCTACATACGGAGGCTTTATCCCATGACGCAGGGCGTAATGGATCAGGCGCTTGCCGGAAACGCAAGCTCAACGTCAACCGATATCAAGTACGTGTATTTCTTCGGCGGCGGTAAGGCCGACGGCAATGGACGGATGAAGGATGTGTTGGGGGGTAAGGGTGCGGGTCTGGCCGAGATGACCAACGCCGGACTGCCGGTGCCTCCGGGATTCACCATTCAGACCGAGTCTTGTCGCGAGTACATGCGCGGCTCCGTCAGCCCTCAGATCGACGTTGAAATGTATGCCGCACTCGAGCGGCTCGAGAAGTTGCAGGGACAGAAGCTGGGCACGGGGGACAATCCGCTGCTGGTCTCTGTTCGCTCCGGTGCCAAGTTCTCCATGCCGGGCATGATGGACACGATTCTCAACCTGGGTCTCAACGATCAGGCTGTCGAAGCGCTGGCCAAGCTCAGCAACAATCCCCGTTTCGCCTTTGACTCCTACCGCCGCCTGATCCAGATGTTCGGCGACGTGGTGCTGGATGTGCCGAAGAAGAAGTTCGAGCATATTTTCGACAAGGTGAAGGAGCGCGAAGGCGTCAAGTACGATTACGAGCTTCAGCCTGACGCGTTGAAAGAGATCATCGCCGAGTACAAGAAGCTGGTTCGTCAGGAGACCGGCAAGGACTTTCCGCAGGGCCCGCTGGATCAACTGGTCCAGGCCCGCGACGCCGTTTTCAGGAGCTGGCAGAATGATCGTGCCAAGACCTATCGGCGCATCAATCACATCGACGACTGGCTGGGTACAGCAGTCAACGTTCAGGCCATGGTTTTCGGCAACCTAGGCGAGAACTCCGGCACTGGCGTAGGCTTCACGCGCAACCCGGCTACCGGCGAGCATGTCTTCTTCGGCGAGTATCTGATGAACGCCCAGGGTGAGGATGTGGTCTCCGGCGTTCGCACGCCGCTTTCCATCAGCGAGCTCGAGCGCGCCATGCCCATGGTCTATGAGCACCTGCGCGACATTACCCGCAAAATGGAAAAGCACTACCGCGACATGCAGGACTTCGAGTTCACCATCCAGGATGGCAAGCTCTACATGCTGCAGACTCGCAACGGCAAGCGCACCGGCCTGGCCGCTGTCCGCATCGCCATCGACATGGTTCGCGAAGGCCTCATCACCCAGGAAGAAGCCGTCTTCCGCGTAGAACCCAACCAGCTCTATGACTTCCTGGTTCCCCGCCTGATCGAAAAAGGCGAGAAGATCGAAGTTCTCGCCACCGGATTGCCCGCCTCTCCGGGCGCGGCCGTCGGCCAGATCGTCTTTACCGCGGAGGATGCCGTCAAGTTCCATCAGAGCGGCGCGTACCGGACCATCATCCTGGTTCGCGGCGAAACCACACCTGAGGACATCGCCGGGATGGAAGTTGCAGCCGGCATTCTGACCTCGCGCGGCGGCATGACCTCTCACGCCGCTGTCGTCACCCGCGGCATGGGCAAGTGCTGCGTGGCCGGCGCCGGCGACTGCACGGTCGACGAGAATGCCAAGGAACTTCGCGTCAAGGGCCAAACCTTCCGCCAGGGCGACTGGATCTCCCTCGACGGCACGACCGGCCGCGTGATTGCCGGGCAGCTCAAGACCCTGCCTGCGCAGCCTGACGATCCGGACCTGGTCCGCTTCATGGGCTGGGTTGACCCGGTTCGGCGGCTCCGCATCCGCGCCAACGCCGACATCCCCCGCGATGCCATGCAGGCGCGCCTGTTCGGCGCCGAGGGCATCGGCCTCTGCCGCACCGAGCATATGTTCTTTGCAGAGGATCGCATCGAACACATGCGCACCATGATTCTGGCCGACAACGAGAAGGATCGCCGCGAGGCCCTCAACAAGTTGTTGCCCATGCAGCGCGCCGATTTCCTGGGTCTGTTCAAGACCATGGAATCGCTGCCGGTGACCATCCGTCTGCTCGATCCTCCGCTGCATGAGTTCCTGCCCCAGCGCGAAGATCTGCTGGTGGAAATCCAGCACCTGGAAGACACCAAGCCCCGTTCGCCGCGACTGAAGGAACTGCGTCCGTTGTTGGCGCGGGTCCAGGAGCTGCACGAAGCCAACCCCATGCTCGGACTGCGCGGCTGCCGCCTCGGCATCGCCTTCCCCGAGATCACGGAAATGCAGGTGCGCGCCATCTTCGAGGCCGCCGTCGAGGTCAAGAAGCAGGGCGGCGCTCCGCATCCCGAGATCATGGTCCCGCTGATCGGCTCCATCGAGGAAATGCGCAACCAGTCGGCCATCGTTCGCCGCGTGGCTGCGGATGTCTTCAAGGAGACGGGCGAAACCATCGAGTTCATGGTGGGCACCATGATCGAGCTGCCGCGCGCGGCCCTCACCGCCGATCAGATCGCCGAAGAGGCTCAGTTCTTCAGCTTCGGAACCAACGATCTGACCCAGACCACCTTCGGCATCTCGCGCGACGACATCAACCACTTCCTGCCGGCCTATATGAAGCACGGCATCTTCAAACAGGATCCCTTCGCCACCCTGGATCAGGCGGGCGTTGGATTGCTGGTGAAGATGGCCACGGCCAAGGGACGCAACACGCGGCAAGACCTGAAGGTGGGAATTTGCGGCGAGCATGGCGGCGATCCGGAATCCGTCAAGTTCTGCCACAAGATCGGACTCAACTATGTCTCCTGCTCGCCCTTCCGGTTGTTGACGGCAAGGTTGGCGGCTGCGCAAGCGGCACTCGAGGAGAAGATGACCGGGCCGAACCTTCACGGCACCAGCTAGTCACGAGGCCAGTGACAAGGCAAGGGCGCGGACCTTGGTCCGCGCCCTTGCTGTTTCTATGGGATTGCAGATAACTTACGCCGATCGAAGTTATTGATCCGGCCCTCTTGTGTTGCAACAAGAAAGAGAAGGAACAACTGCAGATCCTTCGACTTCGCTCAGGATGACAAATCTTTGACAGTGCAATTATTTGGGGTCGAATCAGTAATGAGCGAGACGCGCTTTGAGCTACACATTCACTTACCGCGGGGTTCGCGAGTTGGCGGGCGGCAGCCGTCGGGCCTGGTTCCGGCGATAAGGTTCTTTCGTATACTCCACGAACGGGTCTGCCGGAGCACTTTCTGCTTCGATCCTGAAGGGTCAGGATTCCCTCTTTCTCCGGGCAAACTGAGGCTTGGAGAAGGGAAGAAAATACCCCTGTTTTTCCGCAAAAAAGGCCCAAAACAGGGCAAAATGACCGCTATTTTGCCCGTTTTCCCATACACTCGCGTTGATTCTATTGGACTTATAAAACTATGGTAACGGTTCCATGGCATGATTTCGCCAAACCCATGATTCTGCAAGTCGTAGAAAGTACGCAGCTTGCATCTGTTTCTGTGAGGAAAAGCGAAGACACGGCGAACGCACCCCCCCAGGGGGGTACCCCCATTTTGGGGGCTTTTTTACTCCCGGCCGGGCCGGGATGGAGCTGCCTGATTTCATTGTGCGCGCGGGAAACTTAATGATCTGCAAGAGCAGTTTCCGGCTTCTGGCTGCCGATGCTTTGGCTTCGTCCATTGGTGATGGGAATGGAGATGGCTGGCGGCGGGGAGGCCGGCATTCCTGCTGGAGGTCGCACCGACTTAGAGCGCGTTGCTTTCAGAAACTATCGACTCTGGCTTCCTTCGAGTAAGCGAAACACGATTCAAGTCCTGCATCCACTTACTCGCTGCATGATTGCTTGGGTGTGGGGAATCTGAAGTTAGCAGCATAAAGATGAAGGAAGAGTTTTATGAACAAAGTCAGCAAGTCAGCTTCCGCTTCGCGGAAATCGCGAGTTAGCGAGTTGGCGGCAGTTCATTTCAGCCGTAGCTCGCACTGCGAGTTAAGACGCTCAGGATGACAAGGGCTATGCGACAAACTCGGGAGTCCTCACTAGCCCATGGCGGCGAGGATGGCGTCGGCGAACTGGGTGGTGCCGGAGACGCCGCCTACGTCGCGGGTGAGGAATTTGCGCTCGGAGTAGACGGTCTCAAGAGCCTTCTGGATGCGGTCGGCGGCGGCGGGCTCGTCCAGGTAGCGCAGCATGAGGACGGCGGACTGCAGGAGGGCCGTGGGGTTGGCCAGGTCTTTGCCTGCGATGTCCGGAGCGGAACCGTGGACGGCTTCGAAGATGGCGCAGTCCACGCCGAGATTGGCGCCGGGAACCAGGCCGAGGCCGCCGACCAGGCCGGCGCAGAGGTCGCTGACGATGTCGCCATAGAGATTTTCAAGCAGCAGCGTGTCGTATTGGTAGGGGTTCATGACCAACTGCATGCAGGTGTTGTCGATGATGTGTTCGCCATAGACGATCTCAGGAAAGCCCTCGGCGACCTGGCGGGCGCAACGCAGGAAGAGGCCGTCGGAGAGCTTCATAATGTTGGCCTTGTGGATGGAGTGGATCTTTTTTCGGCCGTGTCTGCGGGCGTACTCGAAGGCGAATTTGGCGATGCGCGTGGAGCCTTTTTCCGTGATGACCTTGATGGCCTCGACGACGCCGGGGACGACTTCGTGCTCCAGGCCGAGGTACTCGCCCTCGGTGTTTTCGCGGACGATGATCAGGTCCACGCCGGGCCAATGGGTGGCCAGGCCGGGGAGATTCTTGATGGGGCGGAAGTTGGCGAAGAGGTCGAATTTTTTGCGGAGGGTAACGTTGATGCTCTTGAAGCCGCCGCCGATGGGAGTGGTGACGGGGCCTTTGAGGGCCACGCGGTTGCGCTCAATGGATTCGAGGAGCGCGGCGGGAAGATACTCGCCGAAGATTTCGAAGGCCTCGGCGCCGGCGGCGAAGCGCTCCCACGCGAAGAGGACGCCGGTGGCTTCAAGGATGCGCACGACGGCCTGCGTCACTTCCGGGCCGATGCCGTCGCCAGGAATCAGGGTCACCTTGTGCGTTTGCTGCTGCGCCATGGTTCTCCTTTGGGACTTGCTGTTTATTGCCTGTTGATTGCCCCCGATTTGAAGTTGAGGTTTTCCGTCTCGTTGGTCTGGTGAATCTTAATTTCGCAGCGTAACAGGAGGTCCATTGACTGTACGGAAAGCACTGAAAATGCAGATCCTTCGCTACGCTCAGGATGACAAGGGGTAGGAGGCGGATTTAGGAGACCGGGAGCCTCGTCCCTGTTCCCTACTCCCTGTTCCCTATTCCCTGGGCGCTGTTCCCTGTTCTTCGCGCTTCTTCGCTTTGCTGGACCGGCCGCCCAGCAGGTCTTCCAACTCCTGCTTGAACTCGCGTACATCCTTGAAGTCGCGATAGACGGAGGCGAAACGGATGTAGGCTACCGTGTCGAGTCCTTTGAGGTGCTTCATGATGAGTTCGCCGATTTCGCGGGTGGTGCGCTCGCGCTCCGGAGCGTCCACCAGAAAATTTTCTGCAGCGTCCACGATGATTTCCAGGTTGGCGGAAGGGACGGGGCGTTTTTCGCAGGCGCGGAGCAGGCCGCTCAGGACTTTCTGGCGGTCGAAGCGCTCGCGGCGGCCGTCTTTTTTGACCACCATGTAGGGGATTTCATCGATGCGCTCATAGGTGGTGAAGCGACGATTGCAGCGCTCGCACTCGCGCCGGCGGCGAATGGAGTCGGCTTCCTTGCTTTCGCGCGAGTCGACAACGCGATCCTGCCCAAAACCGCAATAAGGACACTTCATGATAGGCCGATGATACGGCATGGAGGGGGGAGGGAGAAAACAGGGAATAGGGAACAGGGAGTAGGGATCAGGAGCCAGGGAAGAGGGAGTGGAAGGGGGTAGGCCGAGGCTGGGTGGGGAAGACGCGATCGCGGCCGAGGGACTTGGCTTCGTAGAGGGCGCTGTCGGCGGAGCGGAGAAGTTCGTTGGCGCGCATTTTGAGTGCGGGCAGGATGGAGGCAACGCCAATGCTGATGGTGGCGCGGCCCGGCGCGGCCGTGCCCGCGGCGGGAATCGAGGCGTAGCGCACCGCGGTGCAGAGTCGCTCCGCAATGGAGATGGCTCCGTCCAGGGTCTGGCTGGGCAGAAGGGCGATAAACTCTTCTCCGCCGTAGCGGGCGACCATGTCGCCGCTGCTGCGGAGAGTGTCGCGCAGGGTGTGGGCGACCATGCAGAGCACGGCGTCGCCATGGGGGTGGCCGTAATGATCGTTGAGATCCTTGAAATTGTCGAGGTCCATCATCAGCACGGCGAGGGGCTGCTTCTTGCGGATGGCGCGCTCCCAGGCGGCGCGGAATTCAGTATTGAAGGCGCGGCGGTTGGGGATGCCGGTGAGGGAGTCGACCATGGAGATGCGGGCGAGTTCCTCATTGACGGCGACCAGTTGGACGTTCTGGGCTTCAATGCGCTGGCGCAGCAGGAAATTGTGGCGCTCTTTCTGTTCCCTGCCGAAGCAGACCACCAGCGAGAGTCCGGCCGCGGTCCACACCAGGCTGACAAACAGGAAGACCCTGGGAAGGTCCAACGAGGGACTGGCGGCAAGGTAAACCGAATCGCCCAGCGCCAGGAGAGGAACGCTAAAGCCAGCGAATTTGAATCCGGGCCGCATGGCGTGGCTGGCATACATCATCATGATGATCACCCCGGTCTGACCCGCGGCAACCCATTCGTCCGAGCCTCTCCACAGATATAGAACTCCGATGCAGGCGGGGATGGGCGAGATGGCGAAGAGGGTGTCGCGCAGCCTGGGGCCGAGGCGGGGTGCGGCAAAGAAGAAGAGAACCGCGAGCGGCGTGATGATGCCGAGACGAACGGTCACACAAAGCAGGAAGGTCGGGCGGAGACAGGCGTAATCGGTGAGCAGAAAAGCGTTATACAGGAAGATGGCCAGGACCATCGACGCGCGGTAATGGGCAAGGCGCCAGGGCCGGCGCGACTGTTCGAAGGCTTCTTCAAAATCCGGAGATAAGCGAAGGGAAAAAGGATGGGGGGTCTGTAGTCCGCTCAGGGCGTCTTCTCGGGGAGGCAGCGGCGATGGGAATCTGAAGCGCATGGAATGGTCATGGCGTGCACTGAGTACTTACTTAGAATATGCCCTGAGGTCATCCCGGCGGACGCTCAGCGCGGGATGGGATTCTCGAAGCGGGGAGCAGAAAAAGCTAACTGAGGAACTCCGCAATTGCGGCGACGACGGTCTGCTGCTCGTCTTCGCGGAGTTCGGCAAAGATGGGCAGCGCCAGAACTTCGCGGGCGGCGCGTTCGGCTTCAGGAAAATCGCCTTCGTTGTAGCCGAGGCCTTTCAGAGCTTCCTGCTGGTGGAGCGGGACGGGGTAGTAGATTTCCGAACCAATCTTGCGGCTGGCGAGGAACTCGCGGAGTTGGTCGCGGCGGCTGGTGCGGAGGACGTACTGGTGGTAGACATGGTGGCTGCCGGCGACTTCGCGGGGCAGAACGACGCCATGGACGGGATAGGGGCCGGCTTCGGCCAGTCCGGCGGCGGCAAACAATTCGTGATAGCGCGCGGCAACGGTGCGGCGAGCCTGGTTCCAGCCGTCGATGTACTTGAGCTTGACGGAGAGGATGGCGCCCTGGAAGCCGTCCATGCGGGTGTTCCAGCCGATTTCGTCGTGGAAGTAGCGGCGGCGCATGCCGTGCTGACGGAGCATCCGGGCGCGCTCGGCCACCTCATCCGAATTGGTGGTGACCATGCCGGCGTCGCCGGCGGCGCTGAGGTTCTTGGTGGGATAGAAGCTGAAGGCGGCGGCCGTGCCGAGGGCTCCGGCTTTGACGCCGTTCCATTCAGCGCCCCAGGCCTGGGCGGCATCTTCAATCAGTTTCAGATCGTGCGCCTGGGCGAGACGGGAGAAGCCGGTCCAGTCGGCACATTGACCGTAGAGATGAACCGGCAGAACCGCCCGGACGGCTGCGCCGCGCGGACCATGCAGGACGGTTTCCACGGCAAGAGGATCGAGATTGAAGGTGGTGGGGTCGATGTCGGCCAGAAGCGCGGTGGCGCCGGCGCGGAGGATGGAGCTGACCGAGGCGAAAAAGCTGAAGGGGGTGGTAATGACGGCCATGCCGGGGCCGATGCCGGCGGCGGCGAGCGCCAACCAAAGGGCGTCCGTGCCCGAAGAACAGCCTATGGCGTGGGCCACGCGCAGTTGAGCGGCCGCGTCGCGCTCAAACGTAGCAACCGGTTCGCCGAGGATAAACTGCTGAGTTTCAAGAACGTGCCCGACCGCGTCGAGGAGTTCCTGGTGAAGCTCCCGGTACTGGCGCTTGAGGTCCAACATGGGCACCGGCTGCGCAATGAGGTCTGGATTTCGAGGCAAATTCTGGGAGGGTTTCACGAGATTATGGTAGCAGTTGGGGGGCGCGGCACGTCCCACGGCGAGGGGCGCGGAATGGTCGGGCGGGGGCGTTTTGGTTGAGGAAAAAGGAATTTAGCTCTGCCATGCGGTAGACTCTACATCCCCCGAGAGACTTGATTCACAGGACAGGCAGAAGCAGTCGGGAGACTTGGAACGGAGGAGGAGATCACTGCGCAGTTGAAAACATTGGCGAACCTCTATATTGTTGTCACATTGCGGGACCTGGCAGCTCCGGGGTTTCCGGCGCCGCGCCCGCGGATTTGTACCAGTACGAGCTGTGCAATTGCATCCAACCCATCAAGAAGAAAGTAGGAGATCGGCACATGGAAAACAAGCCGGCACAAAACATTCAGGACACATTCCTGAACACCGTCCGCAAAGACAAGACCCCCATCACGATTTATCTGGTCAGCGGCGTCAAGCTCACGGGCAAGATCCGTTCCTTCGACAAGTATTCCGTGCTGCTTGAAAACAACAGCCAGGAGCAGTTGATCTTCAAGCACGCAATTTCGACGGTCGTGAGCAATCGCAGTGTGTTGCACACCGAACATCGTCCGATGGGCGCGGCCACCGGTCCCATTGCGGCTCCTCCTGCACAAGCGCCTTTGTCGCCCTCCATTGTGGAGCCGCGATAGCGGGCGGGGAGCGGTCTGAGATGGCCGTCGGGACGACGGAAAACAACACCACCCGGAGCGGCCTGGAACGAGCGGTTCTAGTTGCAGTGGAACTGGGGGGCCGCACCCCGGGAACCCGCGCAGCCCAGACAGGCGCGCGGGAGGCGGCGGTGCGCGCAGACGCTCTGGCGGCCGATGAGGCCGTGCGAGAAGCTGGCCCAGGCGGAGCAACAGCAGACACAATCGAGGCTGAAACGGCATCGGCGCAAGTGCCGACTGGAGCTCCGGCAGGTGCGTCGACCGAACTGGACACGGAAGAATCGTTGGCCGAGTTTCGCGAGCTGGTGACAAGCGCCGGAGGCGAGGTGGTTGCCGAGGTGCTGCAGCGGCGCAGCCGGCCCGATCCGGCGACGCTGATCGGCTCCGGCAAAGTGGAAGAAATCGCCGGGATTGCCGCCTCGGTAGAGGCCGACCTGGTTCTCTTCGACCACGATCTGACGCCCACCCAACTGCGCAATCTGGAGGCCGCGCTTCCCTGCCGGGTTCTGGACCGCACGCAGTTGATTCTGGACATTTTTGCGCGCCACGCGCGGACCAGCGAGGGGCAGTTGCAGGTGGAGCTCGCGCAGCTGGAGTACATGCTGCCGCGGCTGACCGGCAAAGGCAAGGCGATGTCGCAACTGGGCGGCGGCATCGGTACACGCGGACCGGGCGAGACGAAGCTGGAGACCGACCGGCGGCAGATTCAGCACCGCATCGACCAGTTGAAGCTGGATCTGAACGCGGTGCGCAGGGTGCGCAAGCAGCAGCGCCAGCGGCGGGAGTCCACGCCTGTGCCCACGGTGGCCCTGGTGGGCTACACCAACGCCGGCAAGAGCACACTCTTTAACCGGCTGACCGGCGCGCAGGTGCTGCAATCGTCGCGCATGTTCGCCACGCTGGACCCCAAGCTGCGGGCCATCGAGCTGCCCAGCCGGCGCAAGGTTCTGCTCTCCGACACGGTGGGCTTCATCCGCAACCTGCCGCACACGCTGGTGACCAGCTTCCGCGCGACCCTGGAAGAAGTGGCCCAGGCAGAGGTGCTGCTGCACGTGCGGGACGCCGCGTCGACCTATGGCGAAGAGCAAAAGTCGCAAGTGGAGAAAGTGCTGGGGGAACTGGATGCGCTGAACAAGCCGCGCATCGAAGTCCTGAACAAGATCGACCTGGTGGGAGAGCACGAACGCGCAGGATTCAGGGCAAGATCGGAGAGCGGCGGCGAAGTGACGGTTTCGGCGCGCACCGGCGAAGGGATGGAAGCGCTGTTGAAAGCGCTGGACGCGGCGCTCTACTCCGACCCGGTGATCGAGGCCGAATTGCGGGTTCCGCAACAGGAGGGAGCAGCGCTGGCGGCGATCGAGGCGGGCATGGTGGTGCACTCCCGGGAGTACGAAGGGAACCTGGTCCGGCTCAAAGTGAGCGGGCCGGCCTCGCTGCTGGGGCGGCTGCGCAAATTCAGGCTGCGCGACGATTAAGCGGGTCTTCATCTTGGGGTGCGTGTGGGGCGCGTAGGATGGGTCGCATCCGGCCGACACAGGCGCCGCAGTGCGAGAGATTCGCTTGGAGCGGTTCATTTGTTGGTGCAGAGTTCGGCGTGGACCGGGAGGTGCACGCTACAGCCGGCCGGGAGGCCGACGTTACTGCTTCCTGCAGAGAGCCATTACGTCGGCAAAGCAAGAGCGTCACTCTATCTCAATAGGACAAATGCTCCTTATGAACAAAAGGTTCAAGGAACAGTTGTATGAACAAAATCAGCAAGTTAGCTTCCGCTTCGCGGAAATCGCGAGTTGGCGAGTTGGCGGCAGTTCATTCCCGCCGTAACTCGTCGCGGCGAGTCGGCCTGCTCCAGAGGAATTCGTCCAAGAGGAGAATGCATGAATACGGTTCCGGACACCGCCGGTCCCTCGATTACCACGCTCTCCAGCCGCGAGGTCTATCGCAACCACTGGATGAGGCTGCGCGAGGACCAGATCCTGCGCTCGAATGGGAAAAACGGCATCTACGGGGTGGTGGACAAGGACGACTCGGCCATTATTCTGCCCATCGATGGGGATCGCATCTGGCTGGTGGAACAGTTCCGGTACACCATCCAGGAGCGAGCCTGGGAACTGCCCCAGGGTGGCTGGGAAATGGAGATCGAGAACCCTGAGGAGCTGGCGCGCGGCGAGCTGAAAGAGGAATTGGGCCTGGAAGCCGCGGAGATGACGCACCTGGGTAGCCTGTGGATTGCGTACGGGTTCACACGGCAAAAGCAGCACGTATTCCTGGCCACAGGACTGACCCAGACGGGCAAACAGCCGGACGCCGAGGAACACGACCTGGTGATGCGCTCGGTTGCAGTGAGCGAGTTCGAGCGCATGATGCTGGACGGCACGATTCGCGACAACTGCACGCTTTCGGCGTGGGCGCTCTATTTGTTGTGGAAGGCGCGGCAATAGGAGCGGCTGATCAATAGGCCGCCGCGCGAAGCAGGGCTTCAACTTTCGCGTCAAGGGTTCGGGCGACTTCAAGCGCCGCGAGATTGCCATAGGAATCCAGGTAACCGCTCATCAAGTCATAGCTCAGGTGAACGCCGTCCTCGCGCTCGTCGATGAGGAGGGTGATCGGCGCATACGAGGCGGTGTCCGGCACATGCTCCGCCATCTGCTTCATGATGAGAGGGTTACCCACCACGAGGCGGAGGATCTTCGGTGCACTGGGGCCCTGCTCTTTTTCGATGATCTGGCCCAGGTTGAAGCGCGCAAACTCCATGAAGCCCGAAGGGCCGATGGCGGATTGAACCACCTCCACGAGTTGTCCCCAGGAGTTGGCAGCAGCCACATGCTTCCCGAATTCGCGCATATCGGGATGACCGATAGCCGCTTCGAGATTTGCAATGACTTGCGCGAAGGGCTTGGAAGAGACCAGGCTCAACCTCTCCACTGTAATTTGACGAATCGACATGGACACCTGCATTCCGGATTGGATGCAGGGAGATGGGGCGCGAGACGCAGGGAAATGCGGGGATTCAACAGGGTAAGGAAAAGGCTTGAATTCGGATGCGAGCGAGTCTGAAAAGACAGGCTGGAGTAGCGTGGACCGGGAGGTCCACGCTACAGCCGACCGGGAGGTCGGCGATACATGTTCTTGCGGACATGAGAGCTTGCCGACAGGCTGTCAGGCGCGGTCGTCGATGGGGACGTAGCGCGCGGGGTAAACCGGGCCGATGTACTCGGCGCGTGGGCGGATGAGGCGGTTATCGTCCAACTGCTCGATGATGTGCGCGGCCCAGCCGGCGATGCGACTGATGGCGAAGATGGGGGTATAGAGGTCGATGTCGATGCCCAGAGTGGCATAGGTGGAGGCGGAGTAGAAATCGACGTTGGCGTTGAGCTTCTTGTCGGCATTGATATAGAGCTCAATGGCGCGCGACATATCAAACCACTTGGGCTGGCCGGAGTCATGGCCCAACTGCTCGCTCATTTTGCGCAGGTGGGTGGCGCGGGGGTCCTCGGTTTTGTAGACGCGATGGCCGAAGCCGGAGATTTTCTGCTTGGCGGCCAACATACTTTTGACGTATTCCACGGGGTCGGCGCCGGCCTTGTCGATGGCGTAGAGCAGGCGCATGACGCCCTCGTTGGCCCCGCCGTGCAGGGGACCCTTGAGCGCGCCGATGGCGCCGGTGACGGCCGAGTGCACATCGGCCAGGGTGGCGGCGATGACGCGGGCGGCGAAGGTGGAAGCGTTCAGCTCGTGCTCGGCGTGCAGCACCAGGGCAAGGTCCATGGTCTTGACGGCGGTTTCAGAAGGCCTTTCGCCGTTCAGCATCCACAGGAAATTGGCGGCATGATTCAGGGAGCGATCGGGAGGGACGATCTCCTTGCCCTTGCGCAGGCGGTCGTAAATGGCCACAATCATGGCGATCTGCGCGGTCAGATGGTAGCTCTTGCGAACGTTGGCGTCGTGGGAATTGTCCTTCTCATCGGCGTCGTAGAAGCTGAGCGCGGAGACGGCGGTGCGCAGGACTTCCATGGGGCTGGCGGAGGCGGGAATGCTGCGGAGCAGATCGACGATGCGGAAATCGAGTCCCCTGGCGAGAGAGAGCTGGGACTGGAACTCGCGCAGGGCGAATTCGTTGGGCAGGATGCCATTCCAAAGCAGGTACGTGGTTTCTTCGAAGGTCGAATGCACGGCCAGCTCGTGAATGTCGATGCCGCGATAGGCCAGCACACCGGTGTCGCCGTCGATCCAGCAGATGCCGGAGTTCGCCGCAACAATTCCTTCCAGACCCTTCCCAGCGACTGATGTCGACATAGCGCTTGGAGCTCCCTCTTGCGGTTGCGTTCGTTTTTGGCGATTGGGGCGCTGGTCCGGGCAGTTCAGGAAACGCCCCGGGGCGCCTGCAATGCGATTAGAGATGTTTATAACGTAGCACTTCGATGGTTGTCACGAATGCCGGGACGGCACCGGCAGGGAAACTTTTTTAAGGGAGCCCTGGGCGGGGCCCCAACAACGTGAAAGGAGATGATTTCCTGCACGAGGGAGAAACTTTCTATATTCTGTAGATTCCCCGGAGGCGCCTGGAACTAGATCGCCGAAAAATTGGCCTCCCAGGCGGAATCTCTTGAGAAGGACGAGCAGTCTTGAGAGAGAAACTCCCTTAGAATGGCATCCAAGTGAGCAGGACGGAATCCATTTCACCAAGGAGCGGTTCCGGAAGACGGACCGCCGAAGAAAGGCAATCATGAGTGAATTTGACAGTACCCCCCGATCGCATTCAGGTGCGTTGCTGGCGGCAGTGGGCGTCGCCCTGCTGGCCGGCATCGCCGGACTGATCTGGAGCTATACCTTGAGCAGCCGTCTCGCGACCGAGGAAGTCGCGCTGACCGATGCCAAGCAGCAGAACGTGAAACTGGCGGCGGAGTTGCGCGAGACCGATGCGCGCCTGAAGGTGGCCGCCGAGGAGTTGGGCAGCTCGCTCGGAATCACGCAGAAGTCGATGGACGCCAAGGCGCAGGAGATCATGCGCCGCGAGCAAGCCAACGAAGCCAGTTCGCAGCAGTTGGCGACCGCGCAGAAACAGACCGAGCAGCATGTAAGCGCGGTTTCCAGCGAGGTCTCGAATGTGAAGACCGACGTGGGCGGCGTAAAGAACGACGTGGCCAAGACGCAGAGCGAACTGGCGACGACGATCAGCCAGCTGATGTCGATGAAGGGTGACCTGAGCGACCACAGCAGTCTGATTGCCCGCAATCACGACGAACTGGAGATTCTGAAGCACAAGGGCGACCGCAACTACTACGAGTTCACCCTGAACAAGGGCGACAAGAAGCCCGTGGGCACGGTAAGCCTGGAGTTGAAGAAGACCGACTCAAAGAAGGGCAAGCTGACCCTGATGGTCTACGCCGACGACAAGAAGTATGAAAAGAAGGACCGCAACGTGAATGAGCCGCTGCAGTTCTACGCGGGCAAGTCGCCGATGCTCTTCGAGATCGTGGTGAACTCGATCAACTCGAAGAATCAGATTTCGGGTTATCTGGCAACACCCAAGGGCGCCCCGGGACCTATTTCTCAATAACCGCAGTGTGGGGCGCGAGCACCAGGCTGGGCTGATAGCGAATTCCTAAAGTGAAGCTCAGATCCTTGCGCGTGTCCCACTGTTCCTTGGTCATACGGAAGGCCGAGACGATGTTCCCCTCCTCAGTTTGGCCGGGGTTGAGCGTCAGCTCGGTGGGCAGGCTCTTGCCGTGCAGGTAGGCCAGTTCCGGATACACGATAAATATGCTTTCGTAGTCGCCCCTGGTGGCGGCGTAGCTGGAGTGGATGCCGTCGGGCAGCGTGACATCGGTCAAAATATTGCGCAAAACAATCGGATGATTGGTCTGGTTGTGCAGCCTGATCTGGGCGATGACCAGGACCTGGTCGAAGCGGCTCGTGGCCTTGGGAGCGCCGTTGGCGTCGAGGCCCGCGGTTTCGACGTGGCGCGGATGAGCCCAGACCTGCACGATTTCCCCGCTGGCGACGGGCGGCTTTTCCCCGGCGACGAAATAGGCAGCAATTGCGGCGCTGACCACAACGACGGCGGCGATGCTTGCCCAGACCACATGGCTGGTGCCCTTGGTGAGTGCTTCGCCGCGGGCGGCATCGTCAAGTTCTTCCGAAGGATTCTGATGGAGCAGGCTCATGGCGCCCTTATCTTATCCCGGGCGATGCAGAGGTCGATAGGAATTTACGCGGAGAGTGCGAGAAAAGGCGTCCCGTTTTGGCGTGAGGCCGCGCTCGCGCGCCGATACACCTTCGCGCACCAAGGCTTTGCAGGGCTCCGGACGCGCGGCTGCCGGCACAGAACAAAGTCTGTCTTGTCTTGCCGACGTCAACGCGCAACTCCGCCTCAGCCGCCGCACGACCATCGGCCCTGCTGACTGCGGGCGAGGATCGGGCTGCACGGCACGAGCCAAAAGAGCCTTACCTATACAGACGCAGATTGTGACGGACTACCGAGAAACAGGCGCAACTTGGAATTGCCACCTTGCGGTGATCATGCTGGAGCGCCTGGGGGAGGTTCGCGCCGTCAGGCTGCGTTGTGTGCAGCTGCGTCGCGCAAACGAATCACGGCATCCGCCTGCGGACCTTTCTGCCCTTGGACAACGTCGAACTCGACATCGTCGCCTTCTTTCAGGGTTTTGTATCCGTCGAGCTGAATTGCCGAGTAATGGACAAACACATCTGGCCCGTCTTCACGTCCGATGAATCCATAGCCCTTGGCGTTGTTGAACCACTTGACCTTACCTTTGAACTGGGCCACTGGGTCCTGCTTTCTTGCAACTTGCATGAAGTAAGCGCGGGCAAGAGGTTTGGGGGAATGCCCGCCGCTAGAGACTAAGACGTTAAAAATGGAAGAAAGGTTGATTGGGCGCACGTAGAGAGATTTCACAGCGCGGGACGGGCCGGCAAAAGTACACCGGCCCGCCAGAGAAACAAAGGGTTTGGAGGAATGAAGCGCGCGTGCACTACTTCTTTCTCTTGCCTGCAGTCTTGCGCGCGTAGAGGAGCACGCCCGAAAGCGTCTTGCCGTCCAGGATGGCGCCCTTGTCGATCATTTTGAGGATTTCGGAGAGCTTGACCAGGCGGAACTCGATCTCTTCGTCGGCCTCGGGGTGCGCCTCGCCGGCCACCAGTCCTTCGGCAAGAAAAAGCTTCATGGATTCGCCGACAAAACCCGGGCTGGGATAGTACTCGACAAGCGGCTTCCACTTTTTGGCGATGTAGCCGGTTTCCTCGGACAGTTCACGCTGCGCGCCCGCTACGGCTTCTTCGCCGGCATCGAGCTTGCCGGCCGGCAGTTCCCAAAGGTACTGACCGGCGGCATGGCGGTATTGGCGCTCCATGACGATGTAGGGATCATGCTTGCTCTTGGAACTGTCGATGGCCAGGATGACTACGCTGCCGTTGTGACGGACGATGTCGCGCTCGTTCTCGCGGCCGCCGGGCTCGATGATCTTGTCGTGCAGCACGCGGAAGAGCTTGCCCTCAAATACCACTTCAGAGCTGACGATTTGCGCCGCCTCAGCGGATGCGGGGGCGAGCGTCTTCTTTGACTTGAGCTTGGATTTGGGGGCTTTTGCGGGCTTGGTTTTCCCGACCTTGGGCTTTACGGCCGTGGCTTTTGCGGCCTCGGGTTTTTGGGCCAGCGCCTTTTTGGGTGCGGTCTTCTTCTTCGCATCTGCGGTCTTGGCGGCCTTTACTTGCTTGGGCATCCGGGTATCTCCTCCGAGCGCAATGAAGCGCAATCAGATAAAGAGTATACGCACAAACCTGAGCGCAAACAGCTAAACATGCTGGGTAACCGGCCTTGCCAGCCATCTGCCGGCGCAAAGATGCGGCGAGAGCGCAACCTACGCGCAGCGGATGGGGAGAGCGGCTCGACTACTGCATCGAATCAGCCGGACGTGGCATCCTTAAGATGAGAGATTATCCACGCTCATCGCCGCACAGGACGGTTTATCTACTGTGCCGCAGATTTTTTCCGAGAGAACGAATTGCCGACTGCAGACTGTTATTCCATTGCCGTTGCGCCGGGCTTGAGCCGGCTGTTTCTGGACTATTGCGCCGGGGAAGCTGCGGCGCGTCCGTTCTATGCAGCACTGCCCCCGGACCGGCGCTGGCAGACGCGGCCGGCGGTTCCCGCACATTGGACGGAACTGGTGCAGGTGCTGGCGGAGCAGAACTCCGCACCTTCACCGGCGGCACAGTCAGCGCTGACGGCGCTCGGCCAAGGCGCCGGAGTGGTGGTGACCGGCCAGCAGGTGGGACTCTTCGGCGGGCCGCTGTTTACGCCCTTCAAGGCGGCGACGGCGCTGGCCCGGGCGCGGGAGGCCAGCAAAGCAGGACGGCCCCACGCCGGCATCTTCTGGCTGGCAACCGAGGACCACGACTTTGCCGAGATCAGCCACGTCGTGTTTCCGGCGCGCCGCGAACTGCGCAAGCTGGTGTATCCGCATGCGCCTGCTGTGCAGAGACCGGTGGGCGGCATCGTGCTGGATGAGTCGATCAACCCGCTGCTCGATCAGGCGTGGGAACTGCTGGGCTCCTCCGACGCCATGGATGCGCTGGCCGCGGCATACCAGCCAGACCGGACCTTTGCACAGGCCTTCCGGGATTTCTATGCCAAGGCTTTTGCGGCAGAGGGCCTGCTGATTCTGGACGCCGGAGGAAGGGCGATTCATAAGATGGGCGCGCCGGTGCTGCAGGCAGGCATCGAACGGGCCGATGAGCTGCACGCAGCGCTGGTGGATCGCAACCGCGAGTTGGAATCGGCTGGCTATCACGCGCAAGTAGCGGTCGGCGCGCAGAACAGCCTGCTGTTTCTCATCGACGAGCGGACGGGAGCGCGGGTGGCTCTGAAGCGAACCGCCCCCAGCGCACAGGAACCGGATGGGCTTTGGTCGGCGGGAAAACGTAGCTATTCGACCGCGGAACTGGTCGGAATTCTGGAGAGCGAACCGGAGCGGATTTCGCCCTCAGCCCTGCTGCGGCCGGTTTTTCAGGACTTTTTGCTCTCGACTTCGGCGATTGTCGGCGGGCCGGCGGAAGTGGCTTACTTTGCGCAGTCCGCAGTGCTCTACGAACGCATTCTGGGCCGGGTGACGCCGGCGCTGGCGCGCTTTTCCGCCACGCTGGTGGAGCCGGCGATTGGCGAACTGCTGAGCAAGCACGAGCTGACGTTGGAGCAGGTGCTGGCCGAGACGCCGGACTCGCTGGCGCAATTGCTGGCGACGCGCGCGATGCCGTCCGAAACGAGAAAGAAGCTGGCCTCTGCGGGAACGGCGCTCGAAGCCGAACTGACGCCGCTGCTGGAATGGATGAAGGCCGCGGACGAGGGGCTGGGCCGTTCGGCGGCGACTGCGGCCAGCAAGATGCGCTACCAGATGAATCGCCTGCGGCGGCTGGCGGCCAACTTCGAGTTGCAGCGCGAAGCCGCGCTGGGACGCAACGCCGAAGCCATCAACCAGTCGCTCTTTCCCGGCGGGGCGCTACAGGAACGCGTGCACGGAGCGGCGTACTATCTGGCCCGCTATGGGTTCGAGCTGACGGAGGAGATCACGGCACAGGCCGCGCAGGAGTGTCCGGGGCATACGGTGATTGGACTCTAAAGGAGTAGGGAATAGGGAGTAGGGCAGGGACGCGCTCGGGAGCGAAAGCCGTATAATCGCCGCGAGTCAAGGCGAGGTTTTCCGTGAAGCGATTCTTGTTGGTTTCGGTTGTGGTTTTGTTGGCGTGCGCAACGGCACAGGCACAAAAAGCGCCCTGTGCGACGGTCGGGCAGAACAACGCCTACCTGGGCATCGAGACCATCCGGCTGTGGCCGGGAGATGCGCCGCAAGCCAAGGGCAAGGCCTGCGAAGACACACCCACACTGACCATCTTCGAGCCACAGAGGGGCCATGAAAACGGCTCCGCCGTGGTGGTGCTGCCGGGGGGCGCGTACGTCGGGCTGGCTGCCAACCTGGAAGGCCGCCAAGTGGCCGACTGGTTTACCGCCCGCGGCTTTCGCGCCTTCATTCTGAGTTACCGGCTTTCGTCGAACGGCTACCTGCTGCCGGTGCCGCTCTTGGACGCGCACCGCGCCGTTCAAACCGTGCGGGCGCGGGCCAGGGATTACCAGATCGCGCCCAACCGCATCGCCATCATCGGCTTCTCTGCCGGAGGCCATCTGGCGGCACTGGCGTCCACGCAGTTTGTGGCCGGCAAGCCGGAGGCGGAAGACCCCATCGAGCGCGTAAGCAGCCGGCCGGATTACGTGGTTCTCGGCTATCCCTGGATCGGCGCCATCTCTTCCGACACCTCGCACCTGACCTACTGCAAGCTATTCAACGTGATGGATCGCTGCGAGGCACTACGTGCGGCGTATTCTCCTGACTTATTCGTCACTAAAGACACGCCGCCGACGTTTCTCTTCCACACCACCACGGACGGTACAGTGCCGGTGGAACAGGGGCTGCGCTTCTACGAGGCGCTGCTGAAGGCGGGCGTGCCGGCCGAGATGCATATCTTTGCCAATGGTCCTCACGGCACTGGCCTGGGCAAGGGCGATGCGGCGCTGGACCAGTGGCCAAACCTGCTGGAGATCTGGCTGCGCGAACAGGGATTGTTGACGCCGGATAAGTCGGCTACCGGCGGGGTAAAGTAAGGTCCGTTGCAAATGTCGAGCGTCCGAAATGCAGATCCTTCGCTTTGCTCAGGATGACAACTTTTATGGGGTGAACGAAGCGAGTTCGTCACTCGCCGCAATGGGATCGATTGATTTTTCTGGAGGCTTTTACGCATGAAGACAATTCATAGGCCTGGCGTGTGGATGCTGGTTGCCTTGGCTTCGGTTTTTCTGACTCCTGCACTGGGGGCGCAGGATACGCGTCCCAACGCGCAGACCCCGGCGGCGGGCACGGAACAGCACAAAGACAGCGAAAAGGAACCGATCCCCGTGCCGCCGGAGAAGCCGGTTGCGACGCACCATGAAATGACGCTGGGCGGCAAGACGCTGAAGTACACCGCAACGGCCGGCACGCTGATTATTCGCGACGAAGAAGACAAGCCGTACGGCAGCATCTTCTACGTGGCCTACACGCTGGACGGCGCGGAGGCAAAGGCGCGGCCGGTGAGTTTTCTCTATAACGGCGGGCCCGGATCGGCTTCGCTGTGGCTGCACATGGGGTCATTTTCGCCAGTGCGCATTGTGACCGACAGCCCCAATCCGACCGCTGGCCCGCCCTTCAAACTGGTGCCGAACGAGTATTCGCTGCTGGACAAGAGTGACCTGGTTTTTATCGACGCACCCTTGACGGGCTACTCGCGCGCGGTGGGCAAGGCGACGGCCAAAGACTTTACCGGTGTGGACCAGGACCTGCGCGCTTTCGATCGCTTCATCGCGCGCTACCTGACGGTGAACCAGCGCTGGAATTCACCCAAATTTCTCATGGGCGAATCGTATGGAACCACGCGTTCGGCGGCCCTGGCGGACATGCTGGGCAACGACGGCGTGCAACTGAACGGCGTGGTGCTGATCTCGTCGATTCTGAATTACAACGTCCGCGCCGGGGGCTACGACACGCTGTACGTTGCGAACCTTCCCAGCTACGCGGCCGCGGCCTGGTACTTCAACAAGATTCCCAACAAGCCGGCCGATCTGGCGGCATGGGTGGAACAGGCGCGCGTCTTCGCTGCAGGGCCTTACGCGCATGCGCTGTTTGCGGGGCACAACCTGCCCGCGGCAGAGCTGGATTCGGTGGCCAAAGAGGTGAGCCGGCTGACCGGGCTGAGCGTGGACTACGTGAAAGAAACCAACCTGCGCATCTCGCCCACGCGATTCCGCAAGGAAGTGCTGCGCCAGGACCGCAAGACGCTGGGCCGCTACGACATGCGCTTCGAGGGAGTGGACCTGGACGCGGCCGGAGAAGCGCCCAGCTACGATGCCTCGGACTCCGGGATTTCGGGAGCCTTTATCGCCGCGCTGCACGACTACCTGGGGCGGGAGCTGAAGTACGAGACGACCGACGCCTACCGGCCCAGCGCCGATTCCATTGGCCAATGGGACTGGAAGCACCGGCCCACCTCCGGCGGGCCCGGCGGAGGCGGCGGAGAGCAGGCGCAGCCCTATGTGGCAGCGGACCTGGCCAGCGCCATTCGCAAGAATCCGCACCTGAGGGTTTTCTCGGCCAACGGCTACTTTGACTTGGCCACGCCGTTTTTCGCCACGGAATACGATCTATCGCACATGAACCTGGACCCGGAACTGAAGGGAAATGTGGAGTTTGGCTACTACCCCTCGGGGCACATGATTTACCTGAACGTCGAGGCGCTGCACCAGTTGAAAGACGATCTGGCGGCGTTCATCACCAAGGCTGGAAATTGAGAAAATCATGCCCCGGCTTGGACGCGTGAAAGCCGCGTAGAAGGCGGGGCATGCGGCAAGTTGTTGAGAATACATTGTCTGAAATGGGACACAACATCCGCGCCCGCGCGGCGAAGAAAAACGGCTGCGGGGAGCGGTGAGAAAAAGAAAAATGGCTGGAAATTAAGAAGCGGGCTACCGACTCCAGGAGTGGAAGGACTTCCTGAAATCGGGCGCCCGCTGGACCCTGAACCGGGTCTAGGTGGTAATTTTTAGTCTAGCCTTGTTCCCGGCAAAATCAAGCGCTATTTTTCACGAACTTTCCAATTCGTGATCGCAGTCACAGGACGTGGGCCAAATGCCCTCCACACGTTGACTTGACGGTCTGGCGACTGTTAAATGAAAGTGTTGCACCCGCGAGCAGGGATCAAACTGACCGCCCGAGTGAACCAGGACCAGCATGCAAGAAATCATTCAACAAATCGGGGCGCTTTTACTTGGCGCCGTACCCACGATGGTACTGTTCATCGTGCTCGTTCTGGCCTACCAGCTTCTGGTTCAGGGGCCGTTGTCGGCCACACTGAAAGAACGCCGGGCACGCACTGAAGGCGCTGTGGAAGATGCGCACAAGGCGATTGCACTGGCCGAAGCCAAAGCAGCCGAGTACGCAACCAAGCTTCGCCAGGCGCGCGCCGAGGTTTACAAGACGCGCGAACAGCGAGTGAAACAGTGGAATGCGGAGCGCGACGCCGCTCTGGACGCCGCCCGCAAAGCGGCCGGGCTGAAGGTTGGCCAGGCCAAAGCTGAGTTGGAGGCCGAGGCAGCTGAAGCCAGGCAGACCATCCATGCAGCGGCCGGGGAATTGGCCGAGCGCGTGGTTCGCGCCGTTCTGCCGCTCGCCGCCGGGGGTTCCCGTTGAGAAATTCGATCGTGCATTCGCGTTTTACCTCTCAAATTTTTCCCATCGCTCTCTTGGCTGTAGTGGTTGCCGGATCGGCCGTTGCGCCTTCGCGGCTCACCGCGCAGGATGCGGCTCCGGCGGCACAGCAAGCGCCCGCCGCGGCTTCTGCCGCAACTGCGCAGACGTCCGGCACCAGCGCAGCCGAAACAAAAGCAGCTCCCAAGGAAGAAGCATCGACGACCGACGCCTACCGGCATTCTCCTGCGGTAACCGCGCTGGCCAAGATGTTGCATCTGGACATTGAGACCGCGGCGCGCCTCTTCGAAATCTTCAATTTCCTGATCGTCGCACTGGGCATCGGCATTCCGCTGTTCCGCCTGATGCCGAAAGTCCTGCGCAAGCGCAAGGAAACGGTCCGAGCCAACCTGGAGTCGGCGCGCAAAGTCACTGCGGACGCCAACACCCGGCTCAGCGCCATTGAAGTAAAGCTCGCGGGGCTGGACCAGGAGATTGCCCAGATTCGCGTGCAGGTGGAAGAAGAAAGCAAGCAGGACGAGACGCGCATCAAGGCAACCATCGGAGAAGAAAGCGCCCACATTGTGGCCGCCGCCGCCCAGGAGTTGGATGTGGCTGCCGCCCAGGCGAAGCGCGGACTGCGGCACTACGCCGCCGATCTGGCCATCGAGCAGGCTGCCAAACAACTGGTGCTTACGCCGGAAACCGATCAGGCCCTGATCGCGGAGTTTCTGAGCGACGTGAATCTGCAGGGCGCACACAAAGGGGGCCAGAACTAAATGGCTGCTTTCGTTTCCCGTTACGCCCGCGCATTCGCCGATGTGGTGACCGACCTCAAGCTGGATCAGGCAGCACTTGACCAGCAATTGAACGATTTTCTAGCCACCTGGGACGGCAGCGCCGAGTTGCGCGAACTGTTCGCGAACCCGGCCGTTGCGGCCAAGCAGAAGGTGGCGATTCTGGACAAGCTGAACGCCCAGATGGGACTTCAAAAGGAATTGCGCAACCTGCTGGCGGTGCTGATCAACAACGATCGCATCGGCCAGGTGCACGAAGTGGCAGACGGCTATCGTGCGGAATTGCAGGAGCGGCTCGGCATCCGGCAGGCGGAGATTGTGACCGCCCGCGCATTGAGCGAGCAGGAACAGGGCGTGTTGGCGGCCGGGGTTGGCAAGCTGGCCGGAGCACGCATCAGCGCCAGCTTCAAGCTGGACGCATCGATTTTGGGCGGCACGGTGGTGCGCATTGGCTCCACGGTGTACGACGGCTCGGTGCGGGGACGATTGGAACGGCTGAAGGAAGCATTGATCGCCGGCTAGCACCGGCAGTTGCATGAGTTTTGTTTTTGCATTTCAGAAATTCCGAATTGAGTTTGTGATGTTGGCGATCAGGGGCAGGAGTTTCAAGAATGCCCAGCAGGTCGCGGTAAGCAGAAAACTGTCAGCTGTCAGCTACTAGCTGCCAGCTGTAAAGGACAGAAGATGGCTCAGATCAAGGCAGACGAGATTACGCAACTTCTTCGCGAGCAGATCGCGAACTACGACTCGAAGGTGCAGGTCGACGAAACCGGGACGATCACATCGCTCGGCGACGGCATTGCCCGCATTCATGGGCTGGACAAGGTCATGGCCGGCGAGCTGCTCAGCTTTCCGCACGGCATTGCCGGACTGGCACTGAGCCTGGAAGAAGACCAGGTAGGCGCCGTGGTTCTGGGCGACTACACCGAGCTCAGCGAAGGCGACGAAGTCAAGCGCACGGGCACGATTTTGAGTGTGCCGGTGGGCGAAGGCATGATTGGCCGCGTGGTGAACGCGCTGGGCCAGCCGATTGACGACAAGGGCCCCATTGAATCGAAGGGTTCCCTGCCGATCGAGCGCCTGGCGCCTGGCATCATTGACCGCCAGTCGGTCCGCGAGCCCATGGCGACCGGTCTGAAGGCCATCGACTCGATGATTCCCATCGGTCGCGGCCAGCGCGAACTGATTATCGGCGACCGTCAGACGGGCAAGACCGCCGTGCTGCTGGACACGATCATCAACAATGCCAAAAACGATCTGATTTGCATCTATTGCGCCATCGGCCAGAAGCGTTCGTCGATTGCCCAGGTGGTGCAGACGCTCACCGAAGCCGGCGCCATGGGACACACCATCATCGTGGCCGCATCGGCCTCAGAGCCCGCGCCCATGCTCTACATCGCCCCTTATGCGGCGACGGCCATCGGCGAATACTTCCGCGACTCGGGCCGCCACGCGCTGGTAATGTACGACGATCTTTCCAAGCACGCCATGGCGTACCGCGAAATTTCCTTGCTTCTGCGCCGTCCGCCAGGCCGCGAAGCGTATCCGGGCGACGTTTTCTATCTCCACTCCAGGCTTTTGGAGCGCTCGTCGAAGATGAGCAAGGAGAAGGGCGGCGGTTCGCTGACGGCTCTGCCGGTCATTGAGACCCAGGCCGGCGACGTCTCGGCGTACATTCCGACCAATGTCATTTCGATTACCGACGGCCAGATCTTTTTGGAAACGGATTTGTTCAACTCCGGCATCCGCCCGGCCGTGAACGTGGGACTTTCGGTTTCGCGCGTGGGCTTCTCGGCGGCCATCAAGGCAGTCAAGCAGGTGGGCGCCACGCTGAAGCTCGATCTGGCGCAGTACCGCGAACTGGCGGCCTTTGCGCAGTTCGGCTCGGATCTGGATCCGCTGACCCTGAAGCTGTTGAATCGCGGTCAGCGCCTGACGGAATTGCTGAAGCAGCCCCAGTTCCAGCCGCTCGGCTGGCAGCAGCAGGTGGCGATTCTGTTCGCAGGCACGCAGGGCTATCTGGACGACTTCCAGGTCACGGACATTCGCGCATTTGAAGTCGGGCTCTACAAGTACCTTGACAACGCGCAGACAGAACTGATGGCCGAGCTGACCAAGGAAAAGAAGCTGGACAACCTGCGCGACAAGCTGCACGCCGCGCTGAAGGAATATTCAGCCAACTTCAAGGCAGAGCTTGAGGCTGCGGCAAAGGCGTAAACGAGTGGTCAGTGAACAGTGATCAGTGGTCAGCCAAGGCTTCTTGAAGCACTACTGGCACGCACTGAAGACTGAACACTGATCACTGAACACTGTTCACTGGAAAGACTATGGCAAACGTACTCGATCTACGGCGGCGCAT
>Ga0224531_1000321_pt1 | contig 26037 bp, 22 predicted proteins | sample CBST100metaG_FD_179876 | JGI IMG/M metagenome (GOLD analysis project Ga0224531, IMG submission 179876) | Peat soil microbial communities from Stordalen Mire, Sweden - C.B.S.T100 | ecosystem: Environmental > Terrestrial > Soil > Wetlands > Peat | place: Sweden: Norrbotten County, Stordalen Mire...
GGCGTCTAGCAATAGACCGCTATATAGGTGCTGCATGGCTGTCGTCAGCTCGTGTCGTGAGATGTTGGGTTAAGTCCCGCAACGAGCGCAACCCTTATCTCCAGTTGCTACCATTTAGTTGAGCACTCTGGCGAAACCGCCTCGGATAACGGGGAGGAAGGTGGGGATGACGTCAAGTCCTCATGGCCTTTATGTCCAGGGCTACACACGTGCTACAATGGCCGGTACAAACCGCTGCAAACCCGCGAGGGGGAGCTAATCGGAAAAAGCCGGCCTCAGTTCGGATTGGAGTCTGCAACTCGACTCCATGAAGCTGGAATCGCTAGTAATCGTGGATCAGCATGCCACGGTGAATACGTTCCCGGGCCTTGTACACACCGCCCGTCACATCACGAAAGTGGGTTGCACTAGAAGTCGGTGCGCTAACCGCAAGGAAGCAGCCGCCCAAGGTGTAATTCATGATTGGGGTGAAGTCGTAACAAGGTAGCCGTAGGAGAACCTGCGGCTGGATCACCTCCTTTCTAAGAGAGAACGTCTCGGCACACTCAAAACGCTCTGCGAATGCAGACGGCTCCGGTCTCACGATCGTCCGAGTTAGAGTGATGTTGCCGAGTACCATGCATAGTTATTTCGGTAGTTATGCATGAGCCTGAACTAAACCTTCTCTTTTTCGCATTGGTCTTCGGACCTTAAATCAACACCGATGGTCAATGGCGGCGTAGCTGCCATCGCACGTTCAACTGTGTCCTCGAAACCTTTCGAGAGAGCTCGATTCTTGATTCCTCCAGTATTTCGATCTTGAAATCAGGAGTCACGACAGAGCAGCCTGCGCGCCGGCTCGATCTTCTACATGGAAGATTGGGCCTTCGCTGTAGAGTCGGGCCTGTAGCTCAGTTGGTTAGAGCGCACCCCTGATAAGGGTGAGGTCGGTAGTTCGAATCTACCCAGGCCCACCACCTTATCCCGACGATCAGCTAAGATGATCTTCAAGGGGCTGTAGCTCAGTTGGGAGAGCACCTGCTTTGCAAGCAGGGGGTCAGCGGTTCGATCCCGCTCAGCTCCACCATTCTCGATTGGAGGTCGATTGGTAGAAGGATAAACAAGCGAAAGCTGCTTGAGGTTGAGTCTCCAGGCTGGTTATTGCAGCGTGGGAATTGAACCTTGAGCAGAGATGTTCAAGCCGCCCTAGGGCGTGGTGCGATAGAAACAGCAAGTCGCTCAACGATTTTTGACAACTGAATAGATTGGGTAAATATAACTACAAGGCTGAGCAGCTTACTGCTTCCGGGTTGTTTCCGGCGGCAAGTGCTGTCAATCAGTGTTGAGTGTCTTTAGAATATTCGTTTCCGCGATGCGATCCAGCAAGTTGAGATCAAGTTGCGAGAAACAGGCGTGGACTATTATCAAACGTAGATTGCTCTCTAGTTGCAGGGGTTACTTCCCTGCTGCGCGCGAGTAAATTCTATGGTCAAGCTACTAAGGGCGCACGGTGGATGCCTTGGCAGAAACAGGCGATGAAGGACGTGGCAAGCTGCGATAAGCTTCGGGGAGCCGCACACAGGCGTTGATCCGGAGATTTCCGAATGGGGAAACCCACCTGGGCAAAACCCAGGTATGTCCCAATGAATTCATAGTTGGGAACAAGCGAACGGAGGGAAGTGAACCATCTCAGTACCTCCAGGAGGAGAAAGAAACCTCGATTCCGATAGTAGTGGCGAGCGAACTCGGAACAGCCCAAACCCGTGTCATTTCGGTGACTCGGGGGTTGTAGGGCCTGCAAAAGTAGAGTTACCAATCTGGTTGCTAGCTGAATCTTCTGGAAAGGAGATCCATAGAGGGTGACAGACCCGTAGGCGAAAGCGATCCAGACTCGAAGCAGGTACCTGAGTAAGGCGGGGCACGAGAAACCCTGCTTGAATCCACGGGGACCATCCCGTAAGGCTAAATACTCGTTTCTGACCGATAGTGAACCAGTACCGTGAGGGAAAGGCGAAAAGCACCCCATTGAGGGGAGTGAAAAGTACCTGAAACCGTGTGCCTACAAGCAGTGGGAGGACTATGGCCGAAAGGCAATGTCTGACCGCGTGCCTATTGCATAATGAGCCGGCTAGTTATTCTTGTCAGCAAGGTTAAGCGTGAGCGAGCCGCAGCGAAAGCGAGTCTGAATAGGGCGTTCAGTTGGCAGGAATAGACGTGAAGCGGGATGATCTACCCTTGGCCAGGTTGAAGGTGAGGTAACACTCACTGGAGGACCGAACCGGTGTTTGTTGAAAAAAGCTCGGATGAGCTGAGGGTAGGGGTGAAAGGCTAATCAAATTCCGTGATAGCTCGTTCTCTCCGAAATAGCTTTAGGGCTAGCGTCGTGTGATTTGGATCGGTGGTAGAGACATGGATGGACTAAGGGGCTTTCCGGCTTACTGAATCCAACCAAACTTCGAATGCCGATTACAACCAGCACGGCAGTCAGACTGTGGGGGCTAAGCTTCACAGTCGAGAGGAAAACAGTCCAGACCGCCAGCTAAGGTCCCAAAATTACAGTTAAGTGGGAAAGGAAGTCAGAACTCTCAGACAGCCAGGAGGTTGGCTCAGAAGCAGCCATCCTTTAAAGAAAGCGTAATAGCTCACTGGTCAAGAGGTCTGGTGCCGACAATACAACGGGGCTAAAACTGTATACCGAAGCTGCGGATGCACCGAAAGGTGCGTGGTAGGAGAGCATTCTCTCGTGGATGAAGCGTAACTGGGAAGATACGTGGACATTAGAGAAGAGACCCTGCCGGCATAAGTAGCGATAATGAAGGTGAGAACCCTTCACGCCGAAAGTCTAAGGTTTCCTGAGGAAGGTTAATCCGCTCAGGGTTAGTCGGTACCTAAGTCGAGGCCGAGAGGCGTAGACGATGGACATCTGGTTAATATTCCAGAACTCCCGATTTTTCGTTATTACGATGGGGTGACGCATAAGGACAGGCTGGACCTCCTATGACTATGGGGTTCGATACGCGTAAGCTGGTTTCTCCAGGCAAATCCGGAGAGACTTAACAGTGAGGCGTAAAGCAGTAAGCCGTATGGCTGAAAGCAGCTGATTTCATGGTGCCAAGAAAAACCTCTAAGGAGAGAGATTGGGAACCGTACCACAAACCGACACAGGTAGACGAGGAGAATATCCAAAGGCGCTCGAGTGAAAGCTTGTTAAGGAACTCGGCAAATTAGACCCGTAACTTCGGGAGAAGGGTCGCCCCCTGGGTGCAAGCCTATGGGGGCCGCAGTGAAACGCGAACGGCGACTGTTTAACAAAAACACAGGTCTCTGCAAAGTCAAAAACGACGTATAGGGGCTGACTCCTGCCCGGTGCCGGAAGGTTAAAAGGAGAGGTTAGCCGCAAGGCGAAGCTTTGAATTGAAGCCCCGGTGAACGGCGGCCGTAACTATAACGGTCCTAAGGTAGCGAAATTCCTTGTCGGGTAAGTTCCGACCTGCACGAATGGAGTAACGATCGTTCGACTGTCTTAACGAGTTGCTCGGCGAACTTGTAGTACCGGTGAAGATGCCGGTTACCCGCAGCTAGACGAAAAGACCCCGTGCACCTTTACTATACTTTTACTATGAGTTACGGCTCTTGCTGCGCAGGATAGGTGGGAGGCTTAGAGGCCAGGTTTTTGGGCTTGGCGGAGCCAACGGTGAGATACCACCCTGCGAGTGTTGTGATTCTAACCTGCTCCCCTGATCGGGGAGAGGGACATAGTAAGACGGGTAGTTTGACTGGGGCGGTCGCCTCCTAAATTGTAACGGAGGCGCGCGAAGCTACACTCAGGTCGTTTGGAAATCGACCGTCGAGTGCAAAGGCATAAGTGTGGTTAACTGCGAGACCTACAAGTCGAGCAGATGCGAAAGCAGGCCTTAGTGATCCGGTGGTTCTGTATGGAATGGCCATCGCTCAACGGATAAAAGGTACGCCGGGGATAACAGGCTGATCGCTGCCAAGAGTTCATATCGACGCAGCGGTTTGGCACCTCGATGTCGGCTCATCACATCCTGGAGCTGTAGAAGGTTCCAAGGGTTAGGCTGTTCGCCTATTAAAGTGGTACGTGAGCTGGGTTCAGAACGTCGCGAGACAGTTCGGTCTCTATCTGCTGTGGGCGTAGGAGATTTGAAGAGGGCTGTCCTTAGTACGAGAGGACCGGGATGGACGAACCTCTTGTGTTCCAGTTGTCCTGTCAAGGGCACGGCTGGGTAGCGAAGTTCGGTTGTGATAACCGCTGAATGCATATAAGCGGGAAGCACGCTCTAAGATGAGATCTCCCAACCCAAAGGGGAAATGAAGGGCCCAGGAAGACCACCTGGTTGATAGGCTGGAGGTTGAAGCGCAGTAATGCGTGTAGCTTACCAGTACTAATCGCCCGTTTGGCTTGTCCATAGAATTTACTCTGCGCAGTGAGAAAGTCCACTGTTCTGGAGTTCATTCAACACAAGCCCTGTAGTTATCCCAAGATGTTTGCAAGAAAAACGTCTAATCCCAATCTATTCAGTTATGAGAGATCGCGTGAGCGAGATTTCGACAATTTGCCGGTGAGTTTACTACGAGGGTCACACCCGTTCCCATCCCGAACACGGAAGTTAAGCCTCGTCGGGCCGATGGTACTGCACGCGTAAGTGTGTGGGAGATTAGGTGATCGCCGGCATTATTTCGTCCCTGCAAGCACAGCTTGCCGGGTACCCCGAGCAACAGAAGCCCCACCCCTAACCGGGTGGGGCTTTTTGTTGGCGCATCCTAAAGAGCGCCCACTCGAAGGGGCTAAGCAGCGGGTAGAGGCCGAAGAGAAGATCCGGCAGCGGGAAGGTCTGCCACATGCGGGCGCGGTAGAGCACGCGAAGCAGCAACTCGCGGCGATAGCGCAGGTTGCGCCGCAGTCCAAACTCGAAAGCCATCGTAGCGGAGTGCGGAATATCCTCACGCCCCGCGAGGAATCCCCCCTGAATGAGTGAGCGATGGGCGTAGCGCAGGATGTGGCTGACCGTGGGATCGCTTTCCGGGAGCAGATGCGCGCTCCACTGGTCCATCGCCAGAGTGCGACGCACCAGTGTAAGGACCGCGGAGAGTTCCGGCAGAATTCCGTAACCTTCCGCGAGGATTGCAAGTTCGTCCAGCTCAGGCCTGCTCATCGTGCGCACCTGGGCGGCGACATCGGCCAGCGACTTGAGAAAGAGCCATCCGTCGAACGTCCCGTGGACCGAGAGATAGAGCAGGTTCTCCCGTTGCAGCAGAGTCTCCACCTGGAAGCCGCCGAAGGAGATGCTTTGGCCGGCAGGCGTGGCGCACAGGTCCGCGCCCGGCATTCGGGAGTTGCGGAACAATCTCCAGTGCAGGTCAATCTCGAAGCCGGTGGCGGAGTTCTGGTAGGCGTTATCTCTCCAGTGCGTGCGGTAGAAGGCAAACTGGCGGGGAGTAAACCGCTCCAACTGGAAGAGACCGCGATAGCCGAAGCCTCTCAGCACGCGATCGGCCGCGAGGATTGAGCTGTCGTCGATCAGCAGGTCAATGTCACCGGTGGCGCGCAGGCCAATCTCGCCGAAGACGGATTGCGCCAGCGGCAGCCCCTTCAAGACGCGCACTGGGATGGCGCGGGCCTGTAGCTCCTGAACCACGCGACGCAGTTCGGCGAGCGACAGAAGCGCCTGATGGGCGTTCGCCAGCGAGATCTGCCGGAGTTCGTTGAGAACTGCATCGAGCGCGGGCGAGGGAGGCTCGTCGATGCTGGCGTGCAGCGAATGGGAGACCAGCGGCACCAGGCGGTGATGCTGCGCGAGCAGGAGAAAGCGCTGCCAGTCCAACGGGCGTGCGCAGAGATTGTGGATGAGCTGGCGGTCTTCGTCGCGCTGCGGCCAGCGGGCACAGAGCAGCAGCAGGTCGAGCTCGGGCGGCTGCCTGCGCACTGCCTCTGGAGCGAGTTTCTCTGGTTGCTGCAAGCTCCGCCCGCCTTCCCGCCTTCGTTTCACAGAATACATCGCGGGCCCCAGAACACACGCAGAGCGCGCTTGCGGCTGCGGAACACTTCCCTCCCCCTGCTTCGCTGTTGCATGCCGATTTATCGCGGTATCGTACAGGCTGTATCGTACAAAGAGCATCAGGCTCTCTGTACCCAGGGTTTGATCGCCCTGTCCGTCTCATGCGAAGGAGCACCGGAATGAGTGAAACCGAGATTGGCCGGAACAGCATCGTCTGCTGGAGCAGCGCAGCGGTGGCAACGGAGGTGAACGGCGAGGTGGTCCTGATGAACCTGGAGCGCGACCGCTGCCACGGTCTGGGCGCCACTGGCAGCGCGATCTGGCGCAGGCTGCGCGAGCCGGTCCGTGTGACGGAGCTTACGATGCAGTTGGAAGCGGAGTACGAGGCCGCGCCGGGTGAGATCGAGGCGGACGTGTTGCGCACGCTCGGGGAGTTTGCCGCCGAAGGACTGGTCCAGGTGTGCGCCCCCAGCCAGTAGAGATTCAACCTCCGTCGCTTCCCTCTTCGCCCGGAGTTCGCTGAACCGATGGAATAGAATAATGTTGAGGACTGGGGCCCAGAGCCGCGATCCCACGGGAGATGATTGTTTATGTCGAAGGGTAGTTGTGACATTGGTTTGATTGGGCTGGCGGTCATGGGACAGAACCTGGTGCTGAACATGAACGACCACGGCTACAAGGTTGCGGTCTTCAATCGCACGGTCTCGAAGGTGGATGCATTTCTGAAGGACGAGGCCAAGGGCACCGAGGTGGTTGGCGCGCACACGATGGAGGAGTTGTGCGGGCTGCTGAAGTCGCCGCGCCGCGTGATGCTGATGGTGAAGGCGGGCGATGTGGTCGACCAGAACATCGCGCAGCTTCTTCCGTATCTGGATAAGGGCGACATCATCATCGACGGCGGCAACTCGCTGTTCACCGATTCGATCCGGCGCACCAAGGAGCTGGCGGAAAAAGGGATACTGTTCATCGGCACCGGTGTTTCGGGCGGTGAAGAGGGCGCGCGGCGTGGCCCGTCCATCATGCCGGGAGGCAATCCGGCGGCGTGGCCGTATGTGAAGGAGATCCTGCAGTCGATCTCGGCCAAGGTCGAGGACGGAACACCGTGCTGCGACTGGGTGGGCGAGAACGGCGCGGGCCACTACGTCAAGATGGTGCACAACGGCATCGAGTACGGCGACATTCAGTTGATCGGCGAGGCATATCAGTTGCTGAAGGACGCGCTGGGCCTGACGCCGGACGAGCTTCACGACGTCTTCGCGGAGTGGAACAAGGGCGAGTTGGACAGCTACCTGATCGAGATCTCGACGATCATCTTCGGGACGAAGGATGAGGACGGCTCGCCGCTGATCGACAAGATACTGGACAAGGCCGGACAGAAGGGCACGGGCAAGTGGACGGCAATGTCGGCGCTCGACCTGGCAATGCCGCTGACGCTGATCGGCGAGAGCGTCTTTGCGCGCTGTCTGTCGGCGCTGAAGGACGAGCGGGTCGAGGCGTCGAAGGTGCTGACCGGACCGGGCAAGCCGAAGACGGTGGCGGACCGCAAGGCGTTTATCGAGGACGTGCGGCGCGCGCTCTACTGCTCCAAGATGATCAGCTACGCGCAGGGTTACATGCTGCTGCGCGCCGCCGAGAAGGAGCACGGCTGGCACCTCAACCTGGGCGGCATCGCTCTGATGTGGCGCGGCGGATGCATCATCCGCAGCGTCTTCCTGGGCAACATCAAGGCGGCGTTCGACAAGAACCCGGACCTCACCAACCTGCTGCTGGACGAGTTCTTCTCGAGCGCGCTGATCAAGTACCAGGCAAGCTGGCGCAAGGCGCTGATTCATGCCATCGAGAGCGGCGTCCCAACTCCTGCGTTCTCCACGGCGCTTGCATTCTACGATGGCTACCGCACGGCGAGTCTCCCGGCAAACCTGCTGCAGGCGCAGCGCGACTTCTTCGGAGCGCACACCTACGAGCGAGTGGACAAGCCGCGCGGCCAGTTCTTCCACACCAACTGGACCGGACACGGGGGCAAGGTCGCCTCGGGAATCTATAACGCATAGATCCACAGCGATTCAAGACCGGAGAGCCAGCTTCGCAACTGCGAGGCTGGCTCTTTTATTTCCGGGGCATGACTTACTCGGCTTGAGAATCGCGGGTGGGGCAACTCCATCTTGCAGCGCGCCTGCCGCCTACTGGGCTTGCAGCTTCTGCCAGCAGTCCCAGGTATAGATGGCGATGATGAGGACGGTGAAGATGGCGGAGAGGATTCCCAACGTGCGAATCGCTGGCAGTAGCTTGTGGACTTTGCGCAGGATCGAATTCTGCTCTTGCTGTTCGACGGCGTTGATGCTTGCATCGTCCAGGAAGAGTTGATTCTCCTCGTAGCGCGTGATGGTGGCGTTATAGGCGAGCAGTGCCAGAAACAGGCCGGTCAGGACGGCCCAAATGACGATCAGGACTGGCAAGGTGTTAATCATGGGGCGCCTCCCTCTCTCAATGTTGCAGCAACCGAATGACTTACTCTTCCTGGAGCGCGAATCGCCGGACGGCGGCGCTCAAGGTACAACCTCATGGGCATAATACTCCCTGTCAAGGTCGATTCTCCAGAAATCTTTATCGCGGCGGAAGTGCCAATCGTACCGGAGACCCGGGATTCCGGCTTCGCTGCGTCTGCCGGGCTGCATCCGGCAGAGGGTACGCTCCATCCAATGAGAGTGCAGGTCCGCTTGCCACGACCGGAATGGTCGCATATACTAAGGATGCGGATTTCCAAAGGAGACTATTCATGGCCACAGCAACTGTTACCCCAACCCCCGAGGTTGTCATTGGCGCACCCAAGTCGCAGCCCCCGGTCACATTGACTGCGGCGGCCATCGCCAAGGTACGCGAGATCATGGCCACGCAGGATCCCATCCCGGCTGGGCTGCGCATCGGCGTGGTCGGCGGCGGATGCTCCGGCTTCCAGTACTCCATGTCGTTCGAGAACCAGAGCGGCATGATGGACAAGGTCTTCACCTTCGACGGCCTGAAGGTCTTCGTGGACGCGACCTCGGCGATGTACCTGGTCAACTGCGTGGTGGACTACGTCGAGACGCTTGAAGCCGCCGGCTTCAAGTTCGAGAACGCCGCCGTCAAGAGCACCTGCGGCTGCGGTTCTTCGTTCAGCGTTTAGCGTTTAGTTTGCAGCGAGATTTTTGCAACATGAGGCACCTTCCACTAGAAGGTGCCTTTTCTGCGTATTGGCTCAGTTCTTGAAGACCTGGGTGAGCAGCTCGTCGTTGAGCTGGTTGAGCTGACGGAGTGTGTCCTGCACGGTGGCGCGGTCGTCGCCGCTGACCAGGTGGAGGAGCTGGCCGAGGCGGTATGTGGTGTCGTGCAGCAGCTTCTGGGCGTCCTTCATGCGATTGCTGTTGTGGGCGAGGCTGCGTTGAATGAGGTGCGCGTCCTGGTCGATCTGCCGGAGGGTCGCGGCGCCCTGCTCCGTGTCGTCGGCGGCGAGCTGCGCGGCGGCCTGCTGGGTGAGGCCGTGGACCAGCTCGGTGTAGAGGAAGCACTGCTCTCGCGGCTTGGCCTGGGCGGCGCGCACCTCCAGCTGGGCGAGAGCCTCGGGCGTGGGGATGGATTCGTTTGCGGCGGCGCGCGCGGGCAGGGCGAGAAAGAACAGACTCAGCGCGGCGATGGATCGAAGTGCAAGGCTCATGAGTCACCTGATGGGCGCGCGATTACTTCTTTCTGGGCGCGAGGGCGGCGAGCCGCTGACGCGCCTGCGATGCCTGCTCGGGATAGTCCGTGCCGGCCGCCGCTAGGAACTGCCGGTAGAGGTCGATGGCTTTGGAGATTTGATGCAATGCGTCGTTCGCTGATGCCTCCAAATAGAGGGTCGAGGGCGAGGGTGACAGGACTGTAGCACGCAGAGCGAGGGCCTGCAAGGTGGTCCGTGGGTCGTCGATCTCGGCGGCGGCGAAGGCGAGATGCGTGGCTGCGTCGGCCAGCGCGGCGCGCGTGGGGAAGGCGGCGGGGTTGGCCGTGGCCTGCTTGAGCAGCGTCTCGGCGGCGCCGGGGCGGTGCAGGCGGAGGAGCGCCTCGGCGCGGTCGTCGAGCAGCGTGGGATCGGGGTTCGCGCCTTGCGCTGAGAGCAGCGCGGCGTAGAGCGGGTCGGCCTGGTCGGGGTGGTCCGTGTCGAGGTAGACGCGGGCCAGCAGGCGTGTGATGTTAGCGTCCTGGGGATTGGCTGCATGGAGTTTTTCCAGCAGCGGCGCGGCAAGTGCGACCTTGGCGGGATCGTCGGAGGCAATATCGGCGCGGGCGACCAGCGCGGTGAGGGTGGGATCGGTAGGATGGGCGGCGAGCGCGGGCGCGAGCAGGGCTTCGGCGTCGGCGGGGCGGCGCTCGGCCAGCAGGACGTGGGCCAGCGCGGCAATGGCCTGCGGGTCTTGCGGGTCAAGGGCGAGGTAGCGGCGGTAGGCAAGCTCGGCAGCGGGCAGGTCTGCGGCGGACTCGGCGATCTCGGCGGCGAGCTGTATGTCTTCGGGGGCCTCGGGCGTGAGGTTGAGGGCGGCGAGCAGCTCGGCGGAGGCCGCGGGGTTGGATGCCTGCTGGTCGAGCTTGGCCAGCGCGCGGAGGGCGCGTGCCTTCAGTGCGGGCGCGGCGTCCGAAAGCTGGGTCGCGGTCAGCAGCTCACTGTGTGCCTCGACCGGGCGCGCCGAGCGGGCCAGCAGCAGGCCGAGGGCGACGTGCGCGGCTGCGAAGAGCGGGTTGGCGGCGATGGATTGCCGGTAGCAGGACTCGGCGGTGAGGGGTTTGGAGCCGGGCGCTGCGGAGTTCGCGGTTTCCGGCCCGAGAGCTTCGAGGGTCAGGCCGAGGTCATAGAGGACCTGGGGGTTGTTGGGGGTCTGGGTGTTGAGGCCGGTGAGGATCTTGAGTGCGGCGGCGAAGTCGCTGGCGGCCAGCGCGTCGTTGGCCTGCTGGATGAGCGCGGCCTGCGGAGCGGGTTCGCTCTCTGGCTGGGAGAAATCCTGCGCGGCGAGCGCTGGTGCAGCGAGAAACGCGGCCAGGAGGAGGGTTGCGACGCAAATCTGCCGCTGACCGCGAACCAACTGCGATGGATGGGGCAGCCGATTCTTGCATGCGAGACTGGAAGCCATGCGCGTTACCGCTCGCCCCATTTCAGCTTGGAGCGCAGCACGTTGAAGAGTCCGTTGGGTTGCAGGCGCAGCAGGCGCACGCTGGACTGGCTGCGGCGGCAGTGTACCTGGTCGCCGGCGTGCATGGGCACGGCCTCCTGCCCATCCACCGTCAGGTAGGTCTGGTTGGGCACGCCCACCACGCGCACGCTGATGGCCGACTCGCCCGGCACCACGATGGGCCGGATGGTCAACAGGTGCGGGCAGATCGGCGTCACCAGCATGGCGTTCACCGTGGGCATGACGATGGGCCCGTGGGCCGAGAGGTTGTAGGCCGTCGATCCGGTGGGCGTGGAGAGGATGACGCCATCGGCGCGGAAGGTGGCCACCGGCTGCTGGTCGATCTCGACGGCGAAGTCGGCCATGCGCGCAATGGTCCCCTTGGCCACCACCACATCGTTCAGCGCGTCCCACTGGCGCGTCGGCTTGCCGCCGCAGAATAGCTCGGCGTGGATCATGCTGCGCGTCTCGATGGCGGCCGTGCCGTCGCACCACGCCCGCAAGGTTGTGTAGAGATCGGAGAGCGGAACCTCGGTGAGAAAACCCAGCGACCCCAGATTCACGCTAAGCAGCGGAGTGCCGGTGTGGGCGAAGGCGCGCGCCGCGGCCAGCAATGTTCCATCGCCGCCGAGGACGACGACTAGGTCCGGCTTGCGCTCGGCCATCTGCTCGCGCTCGACGCTGACAATCTCTGCGCCCTGTGCGCCGACTTGCAGATACGTAGCGCTCGCGGAATCCAGAACGCAGCTCCATCCGCGCTGGGCGAGCCAGGCGCGCAGCTCGGGCAAGACTATTTCCAGCTCATGCTTCTGCGGCTTGGAGATAATTCCAGCTAAAGGCATACCGCTATCCAGTGTACCGCTCGCGGCAATTCCGTCCCTGAAAACAACCACTTGAGCTTCCTAAAACATGCGCTCTGTCCAGCACTGGAGTAAGATAACGCCAGAACTATTCCTGTTCTGAGGAGGGCCTCCTCATGAAACTCAAGTCGCTTGCGATGTTGGCCGCTGTCGTCGCTCTCTCAGGCTGTACCCTGCCAAACCAACCGACCACAAACACAACTACGCTCGCCACGGGCATCACCGGCAACTGGGAGTTGACTCTTAACTCAACCAAGTACGGCGCGCAATATCCCTTCGGCATCTACCTCACCGTGTCGGGAAGCACAGTCTCCGGTGTCGGCTCCTGGGTGGGAGAGGCCTTTCCAACGTACTGTGTGTCACAAGGTCCCTGCGCCGGCTATCCCTTCGCAATCCTCAGCCCCGACTTTACCGGAACCGTCGATGCCGACGGCAGCATCGTGCTCACTTCCACAACTTCCGGCACCAACCCGGTCGTGACTACGATTACTGCCAGTACCACCAACAACACCACGCTCAGCGGCTCGTTCGCCATTGCGCAGACCACTACCACCGATCAGGGGCCTGTAACAGGAACCATGATTGCACCCGTCAACGGCACCTACGCAGGAACGCTGGTCTCGTCCGTCACCGGTAACAGCATCGGTGTAACAACAACCCTCAGCCAGTCCGGCCCCACTTCGGGTTCCTATCTGGAATACAGCGGAGCGGCGAGCTTCACGGGCGTCTACTGTATCGGCTCGGTCACCGTGCCGGCATCTGGAAATTTCTTTGGAAACCAGTTGATGATCGACCTCTTGCCAGCGAACATCCCGCAAAGCGGTATCCATCTGACGGGAACGATCTCGTCCGATGCAAAGACCATTGCCGTCAATTACGAAAGCGTCTCCAGCAGCTGTAGCGACGATTTCGCCAGCGGCACATTGACCTTGCAATAGCCGCGCCAGGACAATCAAGAAAATCGGTGGCCTCGGTGTGAATCGGTGTTAAGTCTCTGACTCTCCGCCGCCGAGGCGCGTGTGCAGCAGGTACTCCCAATTCCCTTCCATGCCGTGGATGGGCGAGTCGATGACCTCGATCCCCGTCCCTCCCAACTCGGCGACGCACTGCCTCACGCGCTCAATGGCAATATCGCGCCCCGCCTGCTCGCGCACGATTCCTCCCTTGCCCACATGCTCGCGGCCCGCCTCGAACTGCGGCTTGATGAGCACGACCGCCTCGCCGCGCCACGCCGTACCCACAGACACCAGCGCGCGCAACACAGCAGGCAGCACCAGTGTCGCAGAGATAAACGACACGTCCATCGCCAGAAACGAGATCGCCAGGGCAGCGTCGTCCATGACTGTGCGGCTTGACTCCGCGCCTTTCCCTGTTCCCTGTTCCCTGTTCCCTGTTCCCAGTTCCACCAGCTCCCCCGCGCCCAGCAACCGCGCATTGCATCGTTCGCGCAAGCTGACGCGCGCATCCACGCGCAGCTTGTGCGCGATCTGTCCGTAGCCCGTATCGACGGCCAGCACTGAAGCCGCGCCGTGCTGCAACATGCAGTCGGTAAATCCCCCAGTGGATGCGCCGACATCGATGCAGGCGCGCCCCTCCAGCGCAATCCTCCAATGCTCAAGCGCGCGCTCCAACTTCAGTCCGCCGCGGCCCACATAGCGCAGGTCGTCGCCCAGCAGGCGCAGCGGCGCGGCCTCGTCGATCGGGGTTCCCGGTTTGTCCACGCGCTGCTCGGCGACAAGCACGCGCCCGGCCAGCACCAGCGCGGTGGCGCGCTCGCGCGATGCGGCCAACCCTCGCTCCACCAGCGCCTTGTCCAATCTGATCTTCATCCGCCTCTTCCGAGAGTACAGCGCATCGCGCAGAGTTCAGGATAAAGTAAACTGGTCGCGACCGGTCTGGCCATGCAAGGCCATCCGTGGGTGCGTTCAATGGAACTACAAACCGGGGTCTTCGACGCAGCAGTGCCTCCCATCGCGGACGACGCATTCCTGCTCTCGCTGGTGCAGTCGGGCGACGAGCAGGCCGTGACCACGCTCTACGACCGCTACTCGCGGATCGTCTACTCCGTTGCACTGCGCGTACTGAGCGACGCGGCCGCGGCGGAAGACGTGCTGCATGAGGTCTTCATGCAACTGTGGCGCACGCCCGGCAGCTTCACGGCGTCCGCGGGAAGCCTGGGCGGACGGCTCGCCATACTGGCGCGCAACCTCTCCATCGACGCGCTGCGGCGCAGGCGCCCCATCGATCTGATCGACGCGACCGCTCTCGCGTCGCCCAGCGATCTCGCCAGCGAGGCAGGGCGCAACCGCCTCGCCGAGCACGCGCGCGCCCTGCTCCACCAGCTTCCCAGCGGGCAGCGCAAGGCCCTGGAGATGGCCTTCTTCGACGGCCTCACCCACCGCGAGATCGCGGAGATGACCGGCCAGCCGGTGGCCGCCGTCAAGAGCAGCCTGCGCAGCGCGCTGCTGGCCCTGAGAGAGGCGTTTCAGCCATGAGTTACATCACGCCCGCCAGCCCGCCAGCCAACCGGCCCGGCACGCGCCACGCCAGCCCCGAAGAGCTCGTCCTGTACGCGCTACAGTTCCTCTCCGGCGACCGGACCGCCGACCTGACGCACCACTTCGAGCACTGCGCTGAGTGTCTGCGCGAGCTCGCCCTGGTTGAGGGCGATCTGGCCGCCTGCGCCTTCAGCGTCGAGCCGCACTCGCCCTCGGCACTCGCCCGTCAGCGGCTGAGAACACAGGTCGCACGCGAGAACCGGATCGTTGCCCAGCCCGCGCTCGCCGCCTTCGGACGCAACCGGTCCATCCTCGCTCAGCGCGAAGACGAAGCGCCGAAGCGCAGCCTCGCCCTCACCCTGCTGGGATGGCTCGGCTGGATTCTGTTTGCGGGCCTGGCGGTTGCCGGAGCAAAGTTCTACCAGCAGGACGCGGCCCAGAGCGCGCACCTCAATGTGCAGTCCAGCGAACTCGTCCGCCTCAATGCCGTCTCCGCGCGCGCCCATCAACTCCTCGATGCACTCACCGATCCCGACGCCGCACGCGTCACGCTCACCGCCAATCCGCCGGCCAAGGCCCAGCCGCTCGGCCGCGTTACCTACAACCGCGTCAACGGCAGCCTCATCTTCCTGGCCGACGACCTCGACCCGCTGGTGACGGGCAAGGTCTATGAGCTGTGGCTCGTGCCCGCCGACGGACGCAACCCCATCCCCGCCGCCGTCTTCCATCCGGACAACCACGGCAACGCCAGCGTCATCCTGCCCGCCCTGCCTGCGGGCGTCCCGGCCCGGAACTTCGGCGTCACGGTGGAGAACGAAGGCGGCGCGCAGACCCCCACCCTCCCCTTCGTCCTTGCCGGAAGCTAGGAGCATCTTCGCGGAAGGTGGTCCGCGAGGAGAGAAAATCCTGCATGATTTCCTCGCCCAAAGAACTCCTGCGCGGGGTCCTCTCAACCAGAACCACGCCGCACGGTCTTTCCGGCATCACATTTTCCTGTGAAAATGACCTGGATGTGAAACTTCGCCGGGTTGTTCGTTCGTCTTCCCATTACGCATTACAAGGTTCCGGCTCTCTCCGCGTTGACTGCAAGACCAGCCATCCGGCCATCGTTCTCCGGCTTCGAGAAACATCGGCCCAGAAGCTGCATGAGTTGTTCTGAAAGGTTGCGTCATGACGAAAGCAAGGCTCCTCTTTGGTTCCACGTTTCTAGCCCTGGCAGTTCTTCTGTCGTTCGGCGCAGTGGCGCAGCCGGCCACCCGTGTGCTGCCGAAGGTCGCCAAAGTCACGGTCAACACGCCAGTGACCCTCACCGACAACGGCGACAGTTGGACGCTCGACAACGGCATCGTCAAGATGACCGTCCTCAAGCGCAACGGCAACCTGTCGTCGCTGGTCTATCACGGCATCGAAGTCCTGACCCGCGGCCAATACTGGGAACAGGTTCCCTCCGGCACCATCGCGGCCAAGGTGACCATCGACCCTGCGACCAATGGCGGCGAACGCGCCGAGGTCTCCGTTAAGGGTGTGTACAACGGCGACAACACTCCACCTCCCTTTGAAGGAGGCGCTCCCAATGCTGCTTCCGGATCCGGTGCCCGCGGTAGCGGTGCTCCCGGCGCTGCGCGACCCATCGCAGCCGGCGCACCTCGCGGCAGCGTAGGCTTGGACATTGAGACGCGCTTCACCCTGGAGCGCGGCACCAGCGGCTTCTACACCTACGCCGAGTACACCCACAAGGCCAGCTACCCGCCTGCGGGCGAGGGCGAGAGCCGCTTCATCCTCGAGTCCATGAACCGCACCTTCGACTGGCTCTCCGTCGACAAGGACCGCAACCAGCTAATGACCTCCGATGACGACCTGCGCAAGGGCGTCGTCATCCACGCCAAGGAGCAGCGCATCCTCACCAGCGGCGTCTATGCCAACTCCGTCGAGCACAAGTACAGCTACAACGCACTCATGTACAAGCTGCAGGCATGGGGGTGGTCCAGCACCAAGGACAAGATCGGCGTCTACTTCGTGAACCCGTCGAACGAGTACATCGGCGGCGGCCCGGAGAAGCTCGACCTGATCGACCACATGAGCGGCACGCTGCTCGACTACTGGACCAGCGGCCACTACGGCGGCGGCGCGGGCAACCACATCCCCGCCGGCGAAGACTGGAAGCACGTCGTCGGGCCCATCTTCGTCTACTTCAACGCGCTCGCCGACGGGAAGGACGCCTCGCAGGCCGACCTCGACAAGCTGGCTGCCACCTCCGGCAGCGGCAGCCCGGCGGTTCCGCAGGTCTGGCACGACAACCAGTTCGCGCTGTGGAACGACGCGGTCGAGAAGTCGAAGGCCGTCAAGGCTGCGTGGCCCTACGCGTGGGTCAGCGGCGTGGATTACCCGCACAAGGACGGCCGCACCACCGTCACCGGACAGCTCGTTCTCGACGATCCCGACGCCCCGCAGGCCGCCGCCAAAACCTTCCCGCACCTCACTATCGGTCTGGCCCATCCCGACTACATCAACCCCTCCGGCGGATTCCAACAACGCGCTGGAAACGGCAACGTCGTCACCTGGCCCCACGACGGCAACTACTACCAGTTCTGGACCGACGGCGCTGAGGACGGCCGCTTCACCATCGCCAACGTCCGCCCCGGCACATACACTCTGCACGCCTTCGCCGATGGCGTCCTCGGCGAGTACGCCAAGGCCAACATCGCGGTCGAGGCGGGCAAGCCTCTGGACCTGGGCAAGCTCGACTGGCAACCCGTCCGCTACGGCAGGCAGGTCTGGGAGATCGGCTATCCCGACCGCACCGCCGACAAGTTCTTCAAGGGCGACGGCGACAACTACTGGCTGTGGGGCTGGCCGCTGCGCTACGGCGACCTCTTCCCCAACGACATCGTCTACACCATCGGCAAGAGTGACTACCGCAAGGACTGGTTCTTCGAGGAGGTGCCGCACTCCGACACCGAGGCGTGGAAGAATCCCGCCGCCAAGGACCCTCTGAACCAGCGCTTCGGCTGGGTCAACACGCCCACCGGCCAGCAGGACATGTGGCGTGAGTGGGGCCGCGGCAAAGCTACCACCTGGACCGTTAAGTTCGACATGCCGAAAGCCACCAAGGGCTCGGCCATCCTGCGCATCGCGCTTGCCGGGGCCGACGGCGGCAATGGCAACACGCCCGCCTCCCCAGGCAGCCTGACCATCGGCGTCAACGGCAAGGACGTGGGAACGCTGCATCCGGTCGCGACCAATGCTCTCCGCTACAACACCGACAAAGGCGTCTGGAACCAGTACGTCCAGAAGTTCGACGCCTCGCTGCTGAAGGCGGGCGAGAACTCCGTCACCTTCACCGTGCCCGCCGGAGACGTCACCACCGGCGTCGTCTGGGACTACCTGCGACTGGAGTTGAACGACGGAAGCAAGACCTATCCCGTCGCGCCCGGCAGCGGCAGGCCGGACGCTCCGCCCGCGCTGTAATCATCCAACCCGCGTAACACAGAAGCCCCGCATCCCGACATCCGGGATGCGGGGCTTCTGCATTATTTCCCAATGCAGAAGCGGGAGAAGATGAGGCGCAGTACGTCCTCGCTGGTGGTCGCTCCGGTCAGCGCGTCCAGGCCGCGCAGCGACTCATACAAATCCAGCAGCAGCATCTCATGCGGAATCTCAGCGTCCACGGCCGCCTGCGCCGCGTCGAGTCCGCTGATCGCCTGCTCCACCGCCTGATGCTGACGCAGGTTGGTCAGCATTGCCGACTCGCGCAGCCCACCCTCGGCCCCCGCGACCGCTGCCACAATGGCCGCGCGCAGCCCCTCAATCCCCTCGCCCGTCAGCGCCGAGGTCCGCAGCAGATTCTCTGTTCCCTGTTCCCTGTTCCCTGTTCCCTCGCCCTCCACCAGATCGCTCTTGTTCCACGCCACCAGCACGGCGTTCCCACTCGACGCGCCGCGCTCCAGCACCGCGCGGTCTTCCTGCGAGATGCCAACCGTCGCATCGACCACCAGCAGCACCACGTCGGCCTCGGCCATCGCCTCCCGCGATCGCGCGATTCCCAACCGCTCCGCCTCGTCGATGCCCTCGCGATTCCGAAGCCCGGCGGTGTCGATCAGCTCCACCGGAATGCCCTCCATCGCGACGCGCTCGGAGACCGTGTCGCGTGTCGTCCCCGGCGTCGCGGTCACAATCGCGCGCTCGCGTTCCACCAGCCGGTTGAAGAGGCTCGACTTGCCCGCATTGGGCCGCCCCACGATCGCCAGCCGAAAGCCCTCGCGCACCACGCGCCCGTAGGCGAAGCTGCGCTCCAGCGCCACCAGCGGCGCGCGCACCTCGGCAATCTTCGCGGCGATGCGCTCCGCAGCCATCACGTCGATATCGTCCTCGGCGAAGTCGATGCCCGCTTCCATCTCCGCGATCAACCCCACCAGCTCCGCCTTCACCGGCGCGACGGTCTTCGCCAATGCACCGCCCATCTGCCGCGCCGCAACCCTCGCCTGCTCCAGCGTGGACGAGGCGATCAGGTCGTTGACCGCCTCGGCCTGGGTCAGGTCGATGCGTCCGGCCAGAAACGCGCGCTGTGTGAACTCGCCCGGTTCGGCCAGCCGCGCGCCACCCGCGCAGCACTGGCGCACGATGTACTCCAGCAGCACCGGCGAGCCATGCGCCGCAATCTCCACCACATCCTCGCCCGTATACGAATTCGGCGCGGCGAAAAACGTCACCACCACCTGATCCAGCACTGCGCCGGTCGCAACATCCGCCAACTCGCCGAATCGCGCCCGTCCCGCGGCAAGCGGATGGCGCAGACGCACCAGCGGCGCAACGGTCTCCCGCGCCTGTGGTCCCGACAGACGCACCACGCCGATCCCGCCGCGTCCCGCTGGCGTCGAGACCGCCACAATCGTCTCCTGCTCCATCGCGCCCATCTCTCTAGGATAGTCGCCCGGCACAGGCTGTATAACTCCTGTCCGACACATGCGCGCCTACAGTAATTTTCCATTTTTGTCGAAGAGTGCGAAGAGAACTTCGACGTTCAGATATACCGCAACTGGCTTCCCATTCTCCATTGCCGGTTTAAATCTGTACTGCTTCACCGCCTCCACAGCCTTCTCGTCCAGACCCATGCCAACGACCCGCGTCACATGCACGTTCTGGGGCAGGCCATGTTGGTCGACAATCAGGTCCACGGTCACGGTGCCGCCCATCTGCTTCTTCCGTGCCTCTTCGCTAAACTGCGGCTGGACCTGTTTGATCGCCACCGGAGCCGAAACCCCACCGCCAATGCGCTTTGGCTGACCGTCATCGGCTGTAACTACAGTCGTCCCAGTTCCCGCTCCGCTGCTGGAGTCCCTAGGCGCGGCATTGGCCGGTGCAGGCGCTGCCGCGCCGGACGGAGCAACTCCACTCTGCGCGGTGATCTGCGCTGAACCGCTCGCTACCGATGCAAATAGAAGCAACACAATGACTCGCAATAATACTGCACGCATGGAAACGCTCCGATGTAGCAAGAGATGGAAAGTAAGGTCGCGCACCATCATCCACCCGCAGGCGTGAAAGATCAACCACATCGCATCGATGCGACGAGCCCAATCTCCTCGCCCGGCAAGCCTCTTCGCTTACAGCGTAATGGCGTGGGCGCCGTCGGAGGCGCGGCTGGTGTATATCTCCGCGGTGATGCCGGTGGCCGCCTGATAGCCTGCGCGCATGGCCTCGGTGAAGGCGGCGACGTTGGCGGCGGCCACCAGGTTGACGGTGCAGCCGCCGAAGCCTCCGCCGGTGAGGCGTGCGCCGTAGCAGCCGGGCTGTTTGTTGGCCAGCTCGACCAGGATATCGAGTTCCTTGCAGGAGGCCTCGAAGTCGTCGCGCAAGCTGATGTGGGCCTGCCGCATCAGCTCGCCGAAGTGCGTCAGGTTGGAGACGCGGAAAGCATCGGCGGCGGCCAGCACGCGCGCGTTCTCGGTCACGACGTGGCGGCAGCGCTTGAGCACGTTGGCGGGCATCTCGCTGCCCCACTTGGCGAGGTCGTCCACCGTGGCGTCGCGCAGAGCCATGATCTCGGGCCGGTGCTTGCGCAGGATATCGGAGCCCGCTTCAATCTCCGCGCGGCGGGTGTTGTACTCGCCCCCGGCAACCGAGTGCTGCACCATGCTGTTGCAGATAACGATGCGCACGGTCGGCGGGATGGGCGCAAGCTGGTACTCCAGCCAGCGGCAGTCGATCATGACTGCGTGGTCCTGCTTGCCGCAACAACTGACGAACTGGTCCATGATGCCGCAGTTTGCGCCGACGAAGGCGTTCTCGGCGCGCTGGCACAGCAGCGCGATCTTGGTCGGCGGCAGGTCCAGGCTGGTAGTGCCCAGCACGGCGATTGCGGTGGCGACCTCGATGGAGGCCGACGAACTGAGTCCCGCATTCAGCGGAACATTGCCGGCAATCGTCATCGAGTAGCCGTTATCGACCGGGACGCCGTGTTCGCGCAGCGCCCACAGGACGCCGGCGGGGTAGTCCGACCAATGGAGCTTGCGTCCGGCGCGCAGACCGGCGAAGCCGTCGTCCAGCAGCTCGTGGACGCTCTTGTCGATGCGCTCCTCGTAGTTCACCGAGTGTGCCAGAATGCGGCCGTCGGTGCGCGGAGAGATGGCGACGACCGTGGCGAAGTCGATCGCCGCGGGCATGACAAAGCCATCGCTGTAGTCGGTGTGTTCGCCGATCAGGTTGACGCGGCCGGGCGCGGCATAGAGTGCGCCGGGAACATTGTAGGAGGCAAAGTGGAGTGCGGCAATTTCAGCGTGGGTCAGCATGGGCTCTTTCTAAGGCTTCAACGCGTTGCGGATGGAATACCGAATACTTAGATTCTGAACTATTTACAGCATGACGGACAATAACTTAATCGAGATAGTGTTTTTCCGGCAATGCGCGCAGGCGCTCTGCGGCGGTCTCCGGCGTAAGATCGCGCTGCGGGCTGCCAAACATCTCGAAGCCGACCATGAACTTGCGGATCTCCGCCGAGCGCAGCAGAGGCGGGTAAAAATGCGCGTGGAAGTGCATCGAGTCGTGCGCCTGGCCGTCGGTCGGCCGCTGGTGGAAGCCAAGGCTGTAGGGAAAGCTGACATGAAACAGATTGTCGTAGCGCGTGGTCACGGCCTTCAGTATCGCCGCGAAACTGGTGCGCTCGTCCGCCGTGAAGTCGGTGAAGCTGCCCAGGTGGCGGCGCGGCAGCACCAGCGTCTCGAACGGCCACGTCGCCCAGTAAGGAACCACCGCGACGAACAGATCGTTCACGGCCACAATGCGCTCGGCCTGGGCTATCTCGGTGGCCACATAGTCGCAGAGCAGGCAGCGGTGGTGCTCCGCACTGTACTCCTGCTGCGCGGCCAGCTCGCGCAACGGCTCGTCCGGAACGTGTTCGGTGGCCCATATCTGGCAGTGCGGATGCGGATTGCTGGAACCCATCATCGCCCCGCGGTTCTCGAAGATCTGCACATGGTTGATATACGGCAGCTCGCCCAGCGCGGCTGTCTCGCTTGCCCACGCGGCTACAACGCCGGTGATTGCCGGAACATCCATGCGCGCGAGCGTCAGCGAGTGGTTGGGATGGAAGCAGATCACGCGGCAGCGCCCGCGCTCCGGCTCGGCAACCAGCAGCGGAGATGCGTTCGGCTGCGCCTCAGGCTGCGCGTCGCTGAGCAGCGCGGGAAAGTCGTTGTCGAAGGCGAAAACGCCCGTGTACGCGGGATTGCGCACGCCACCGGAGCGCGCATTGCCAGGGCACAGATAGCACGCCGGATCGTACGCCAGTCCCTTGCTGACCACCGGCTTGCTCGTCTCGCCCTGCCACGGACGGTCGGTGCGCTGCGGCGACACCAGAATCCATTGGCGCAGAAGAGGGTTGTAGCGGCGGTGCGGAACGAGATTGAGCGGGCGGGACGGGACAGGCAAGGTGGTTCCTCATACGAAAAAAGCGGTGTTACCAGTGTAAGCGAGAATCGGCGCGGAATCCCGTGCGCGCTGTCAATCGCTCGCAGTTCACAGATAACAGCTCGCAGCTCACGGCTCATAGCTGAAACACAAAAATCTCAGCCGAAATCAAAGCACTGAATCTGCTCCTCCGCTCCCTGAGTCGCTGGAGAATTTCACCAGCTTGGTCCGGCAAGATCGAAAAGCGCCAACGGCGCGCCCCATACCAGCCTCGGGCGTAGCCCGAGGTACAAGGCCCAGATAAAGCATAGAGGGCTGAAAGCCCGCTCTATACGCGCGCGCGGTCTACTGTCTTTGCGTCCTCTTCCGCCCCGCTCTCGGCCGCGGCCTTCTTCAGGCTGACGTGGTTGAGCCGCGCAAACACGAGACCTGTTGGGATAATGCAAAGAAAGGTGACCACCAGCAGCAACGCTCCGCAAGCCGTCGCGGCCTCGATCGGCGCGCCGTAGAACTCATGCATCGCCGCCGCGGTGACGGCGATCTGCGTGAACCAGCCGATGACGGGCAGTTGCAGCAGCGAGCCGCCAATGCTCGCCCCCATCAGCAGCATGGTGCGCGAAAACGTGATGGTGGCCAGTTGCGGCGTATCGACGAAGGCGTGCAGCGTCTCCATGTACGCGCAGCCGATCATTCCCCACATGGCCAGCGAGATCAGCGAGACAACCACAAAGTCCCGCGCCGAGCTGACCGCGTCCAGCCCCTCGCGGAAGCCCCGAATCTTCTGCGCAACGCTCTCGCCGATCGGCTTCGAGAGCCATCCGATCATCGCTCCGGCGACACGCGCTACCGCGCCTCCGGCCACGCGGATCGCCACCGCGAAGACGGCGATCGACGCAGTAAGACCGAGCGAGAGCAGCCCAGTGTGGACGAAGATCTCGTGGTGCGGCAGATCGCGTGGCGCAAACAGAAGCGCGCCGGAGAAGATCAACGCCGCCGCGCCCAGGTCGAACATGCGCTCGATGGTGTACACCGCAACCTGCGAACTGATGGAAAGCTGGATGCGCCGCGCCACCAGCGCGGGCCGGATCACATCCGCCAGCCGCCCAAAGAGCGCAACCGCGGTAAACCCGATGAACTGCGGCCCCACCAGCACGAAGGGCGAGACCTTCTTGGTCGCGCTCAAAAAGACCGACCAGCGCGTGGCCCTCAGCCAGTAGGTCGCGTAGATCAGAGCGATGCCCGCCGCGATATGCACCCAGCGGACGCGCCGCAACTGCATCCAGAAGACCGCCCAGTCGAAGTGAATCCGCCCGCGATAGGCGAAGACAATCAGCGCCAGAATAATGAGGACCGCGAGCCAGACCATCGCCTTGCGACTCTTCATCGGTCTGCTCTCCCGTGCGGAGTTTCGCCGCTGCGTCTAATTTGCGACCGCCATCTGGCTGGTCTGCGCGGCGCGCTTGCGGCGATTGAACTCGCGGATCACCCGCGCCACATACGCGCGCGTCTCGGCGTACGGCGGAATGCCGTGGTAGCGGTCCACCGCCGCCGGCCCCGCGTTGTATGCGGCGGTCGCCAACGCAATGTCGTCGTGGTAGCGCGTCAGCAGTGCATCCAGATACGCCGTGCCGCCGCCGATGTTCTCCTCCGGCGCGAACGAGTTGCGCACGCCCAGCTCCAGCGCGGTCCCCGGCATCAACTGCATCAACCCCTCGGCCCCGGCCCGCGAGACGGCGCGCGTGTTGCCGTTGCTCTCCGCCTGGACCACGCTGGCCAGCAGATCGGCGTCGATGTTGTGCCGCGCACCGGCGCGTGCCAGCATCTCGCCCATCTCGGCCGGTGTAAGCGGAGCGGAGACTGTCCGCGCGGGTTCCAGCACAACCAGAGGCAGAGCGGCTGGCGCGGGAGGGTCGGGAATCTCCTCCACGCGCAGCACGGAGCTGGCCGCAACCTCGATGTAGTTCGCATCCTGCGCCGCTCCCTCGCCGGCGGCAGCAACGCGCGCGGCTGGCATCAGGCTGCCCGCTGCAGGCAACAAATAGAGCCGCACCCGGTCGCCCGCCGCTTCGCGCCGCGCGCAGTCGAACTCGAAGCCGTTGCGCAGCGTAATGTGTTCCGCGGCGTATGCCCGCGGCGACGGCCCTGCAATCGCTGCCAGCAGGGTCAGCGTCAGGCCGAAGCGGAGTGGTTCGCGGCGAAGTTTGAAGCGCAGTTTCATCTCAGGTTCTGTCTCCATCCTACGACGCCGAAGCGCCGCGTGGATAGACCTCCACGGATTGCCCTCAAGTCCAACCTCCCTCCAGCCCTCATTCGGGAAGCGCGATGCGCGGATTCTCCATGACCTTTAGACGTTGCAGGATCTTGCGCGTAAGCCCGGTAAGCGGAAGCCCGGCCAGTTGCGTGGTGCGCGTCCATAGCAGCTCGCGCGTGTCCGCCGGGACGGTGCTGCGCAGCGCCTGGGCTGCTGCCCCGCGGCGTGGCGCGAACACCTGCACGTAGTAGTTCGTATTGGTGATGGCGTGGCGGATTCGCAGCGCGGGTTCCAGTCCCTCCACCGCCTCCAGCGGCAACGGCGGCAGCTCGTACATCGCGGGCATCACACGGGCGTCCGCGGGCCGGCGTTCCAGCAGCACCTCGGTGGCCGGGCCGCGCTTGCGCAGGTCCAGCAGACAGGCCACGGGCAGGCTGCGCTGCGGCGCGCGCGCTGTCGTCGGATGCTCCCCGCGCGTACGGCACAGCTCGCGCACAGGACACTCGCTGCAGCGTGGCGCGCGCGGCAGGCAGACCGTCGCACCCAGCTCCATCATTGCCTGATTGTGGTCTCCCGCGGGGTTATCGGAGTGCGACGAAGCTGTGCCGCCGCCGGATTGCGAATCCCGCCGCGAGGATTGCACGCGTGCGTGCGGCAGCAAAGCCTGGGCCTGGGCGTGCACGAATCCCCGCGCGGCAGCCGTGTTCTCGCTGGCGCGGCCCGTCAGCCGCAGCACCACCCGTTCCACATTGCCATCCACCACCGCAACGCTCTCCCCAAACGCAATGCTTGCGATGGCCGCCGCCGTGTACTCGCCGATCCCAGGCAGCGTGCGCAGCTCCGCCGCACTCGCCGGCAGACCGCCGCGCCGCTCGGTCACGATGAACTGCGCCGCCCTGTGCAACAGCCGAGCGCGGCTGTAGTAGCCCAGCCCCGACCACGACACCAGCACCTCCAGCTCACTGGCCAGCGCCAGCGACACCAGCGTAGGAAACCGCCGCAGAAACTCGTTGTAGTGTTCGACCACCGCAGCCACTCGCGTCTGCTGCAGCATGACCTCCGCAACCCATATCTTGTAGGGGTCGCTCGTCTCGCGCCACGGCAGGCTGCGCGCGTTGCCGCGATACCAGGCCAGCAGACGGCGGCGAAACGCAGCGGGGTTGAGTTCATTTCGTGCAGCACCCGCAACCTCGTCGCCGCTCTCGGAACGCTTCATCGTTTCAGTCTATTCCGCGCCTTCGCCGGTTGCGCAGAGGAACGCTATCCAACGCCACCCGCCGCGTCTTACACTGTTGCGCATGATAAAGAACCAGCCCCGCCGCGATTTCCTCAAGCAGACCGCGCTTGCCA
>Ga0224531_1000322_pt1 | contig 25821 bp, 20 predicted proteins | sample CBST100metaG_FD_179876 | JGI IMG/M metagenome (GOLD analysis project Ga0224531, IMG submission 179876) | Peat soil microbial communities from Stordalen Mire, Sweden - C.B.S.T100 | ecosystem: Environmental > Terrestrial > Soil > Wetlands > Peat | place: Sweden: Norrbotten County, Stordalen Mire...
TAAACAGCGCCATAGGGCCGGCGTTCTGGCGGCGTACGTGGATCTCTCCCTTGAGGATGAGCATCATCCGCTCTGCCGGAGCGCCTTCCTCAAACAGCACGTCGCCGGTGTTGGCCACATACTCCTCGCCGTGGCGCGCCAACCATAGGCGGTCTTCCAGCGGCAGCCCTTGCAGCGGGCCAATGCGATCCAGCGCCGCCGCAATCTCCTCAGCGGGCGTGGGACAGGCAGGCGGCTTGATGGCGTCAGACAACATCCGGGACCTCTGGAACACCATAAGCATAGCCGATTCCAGAAAGCCTTGGCAGTTGGGCCGCTTCGTAGCGGGGGCGCAGGGCCGCATTCGCTATTCTGTATCTGCTCATGTCTGCGACACACAACCCAAGAAGGGCGAACGCATGACCGGCACGGCGCGCATCGTCGTCACGCTGGCGGTCTTTGCATCCATGCTTACCCTGATGGTGGTGCGCCCCCGCCGTTGGAACGAGGCCTGGTGGACGGTGCTGGCGGCCGCCGCCATGCTCGCTCTGGGACTCGTCACGCCGCACGAAGCCCTCGGCGCGGTCCTGGCCGGCAAAAACACCCTCCTCTTCCTGCTCTCGCTGCTGTCGGTTTCCCTGCTGGTAGGCAAGAGCGGCTTTTTTGACTGGGCCGCCATTCGCTGCGCGCTCATCGCCAAAGGGAACGCGCACTCGCTCTATCGGAACGCGTTCATAGCCGGGGCCATCATTACGGCCATTTTGTCCCTCGACACCACCGCCGTCATGCTCACGCCCGTCATGCTGGCCCTGGTCAAGCGGCTCAAGGTCCCGGCAGCGCCCTACGTGCTGCTCTGCGCCTTCGTGGCCAACGTGGGCTCTCTGGCGCTGCCCATCAGCAATCTCACCAACCTGCTCTTCGCCGACGCCTTCCGCCAGACCTTTGCGGCCTTCGCCGCCCGCATGATCGTCCCCCAACTGGTCGCGCTCGTCTCCACCTACGCCATCCTCCGCTGGCACTTCCGCCGCGCCCTGCCCGGCAGCTTCGACGCCGAATCGCTCCCCGAGCCGGCCAGCGTCGTGCCCCATCATGCCTACTTTCTGGTGTGCGTAACGGTTCTTGCCGCCGTCCTCGTCGGCTACTTCCTCGCCCCGCTCCTGGGCCTTGAGCCCTACGTCTTCGCATTCGCCGCCAGCGCCGTGCTGCTATTTGCGGGCATGGCCGCCGGACGCGTGCGGATTCACGTAGTACGCGAGCTGGCCTGGGATATCTTTCCGTTCGTCATTGGACTCTTCATCGCCGTGCAGGGTCTTGAGAATCTGGGCATCGTCGCTGTCTCGTCCGGGTGGCTGGCGGAGATGCGTCCCGGCTCGCCAGAGAAACTGCTCACCGCCGCGGGCGCAACGGCCTTCGCCGCCAACATCGTCAACAATCTGCCCGCGGCGCTCATCGCGCGCAGCGTTCTTTTGCGCTCCCACGCCCACATGGGTACGGTGCTTGCCTCGCTCATCGGCGCCAACGTCGGCCCCATGATTACCCCCTTCGGCTCCCTGGCCACCATGCTTGTCCTGGGGTTTGCGCGGCGCGACGGAGTGGAAGTGCACACCGGGCGTCTGGTGCTGTTCGGCCTGTGGGCGGTGCCGGTCATTCTGATCCTGACCACCCTGACCCTGGCCCTCACCTTCGCGCTGGTCCGCTGACCTTCCGCTGCGCCACAATCGCAGATGTCCTGAGTCCAAAATTCTGAACAAAACTAGGCTGTCATCCTGAGCGAACGGGGCCCCAAGCGCTTTTCAGCTTGGGGGTGGTGAGTCGAAGGATCTGCTGTTGTTTTTCAAAGAACATCTGGACACCACACTAAATCGTCGTCGGAAAATCGCGCATTCAAGCCACTGCAATTGGGTCTGTCTTGCCGTCCATAGCGGGTGCTATGATGATCCGGTTTAGAAAAAGCCACCAGGAGATAGCCCGTGTTGAAAACCTTTACATCGGCGCTCGTTTTACTCGCCGCCTCCCTCCTCGCTTCTGCCCAGCCACCTTCCTTTGACCCGGCCAGCAAAGTCTTTCGCCTCGACGGCGGCGGCGTCTCCTATGCCTTCGGTGTCAACTCCCGTGGCGAGCTCCAGCAGCTCTACTGGGGCGGCCGCCTTGCCGCTACCGATGCCTTTCCGCAGGCCGCGCCCATGCCTGAATGGGCCTCCTTCGATGCCTCCTACACCAACACCCCGCAGGAGTTCGCCGGCTGGGGCCAGGGCCTCTATAACGAGCCCGCCCTCAAAGTCTCCTTCCCCGACGGCAACCGCGACCTGGTGCTGCACTATCAGAGCCACACCGCCATCGCCAACGGCTTTGAAGTGGTTCTCAAAGACATCTCCCGCCCCATCTTTGTGACCCTGCACTACGCCATCGATGCGGAAAGCGGCATCCTCTCCCGTTCCGCCACCATCCAGAACAAGGGAACCGACGCCGTGACCGTGGAGCAGGCCGCCGCGGCCGCCTGGACCCTGCCCCCGGCCCACTACACCCTCAACTACCTCACCGGCCGCTGGGCAGGCGAGTGGAACCTGACCCAGGAGCCCATTCATCCCGGCGCGCGCGTCCTTGAGAGCCGCCGCGGCTCCACCGGCCATCAGGCCAATCCCTGGTTTGCCATTCAGACCGGCGACGCCAATGAGGACCACGGCTCCGTCTGGTTCGGCGCGCTCGGCTGGAGCGGCTCCTGGCGCATCACTGTCGAGCAGGATCAGCTCGATGAGGTCCGCGTCACTGGCGGCTTCAATCCCTTCGAATTCGGCTATGTCCTCCACTCCGGAGAAAAGCTGGAGACCCCCATCTTCTACGGCGGTTACTCGCCCGACGGCCTGGGCGGCGCATCCCGCCTCCTCCATCGCTATGAAGTCAAAAACATCCTGCCCCGCACGCCCGACACCGCCACCGCCGCCGCGCCCAAGCCCCGCCCCGTCATCTACAACTCCTGGGAAGCCACCGAGATGAACGTCAACGAGGCCGGCCAAATCGCCCTTGCGGAGAAGGCTGCCGCCCTGGGCATTGACCGCTTTGTGATGGACGACGGCTGGTTCGGCAAGCGCAAAACCGACCACGCCGGGCTGGGCGACTGGTATGTCGATCCGGACAAGTTCCCCCACGGCCTCAAGCCCCTCATCGATAAGGTCCACTCCCTGGGCATGGACTTCGGCCTCTGGGTTGAACCGGAGATGGTCAATCCCGACTCCGATCTCTACCGCAAGCATCCTGACTGGGTGCTGAACTTCCCCGGTCGTCCGCGCACGGAGCAGCGCACGCAGCTCGTCCTCAACCTGGCCCGCCCCGACGTGCGCGCCTATGTCCTCGGCTTCCTCGACAAGCTGCTCAACGAGAACGACATTGCCTTCCTCAAGTGGGACTACAACCGCAACTGGAGCGAACCCGGCTGGGACCAGCTTCCCGCCAACGAGCAGAAGAAGGTCTACGTCGAGTTCACCCGCAACCTCTACGGCATTCTGGCTGAGCTGCGTCAGCGCCACCCCAAAATCGAAATCGAGTCTTGCTCCGGCGGCGGAGGCCGTGTCGATCTCGGCATCTTGCGCTACACCGACGAGGTTTGGCCCTCCGACAACACCGATTCCTTTGATCGCCTCACCCAGCAGGACGGCTTCAGCTACGCCTATCCCACGCAGGTCATGCTGGCCTGGGTCACCGATACGCCGAATTGGCTCAACAAGCGCACCACCTCGCTGCCCTACCGCATGCTCAGCTCCATGCAGGGCTCTCTGGGCATCGGCGCCAACATCGTCAAGTGGACCGACGACGAGCACGCCACCGCCAAGCGCCTCATCGCCGCCTACCACCAGGTGCAGCCGACCATCGTCCAGGGCGACCTCTACCGGCTCATCTCGCCGCGCAACAACAGCGAGTTCTCCGCCACCCAAACCGTCAACCCGGCCAAGACGCAGTCCGTCGTCTTTGCCTTCATCCACTCCACGCAGAAGGGTCGAGGCTTCCCGACGTTGAAGCTGCAAGGGCTTGACCCGGCCGCCGTCTACGCCCTCAGCCCCATCGAAGGCAAGGCCCGTGCGGGCTCGCCCACCGTGGCCAGCGGCGCATGGTGGATGAACCACGGCCTCGATCTGGACCAGGACTTCCGTGGCGACTTCCAAGCCGCCGCCTTCCGCCTGGACAAGAAATAGACTCGCAGTACAAAAAATAGCGAAGAAAAATGCCGCATCGCAGCTTGAAAACAGTTGCGGTGCGGCGTTGCTATATGGCATGGTATATAGCATAAGGAGGCAGGATGGCACAGATTGAAAAGGCACGCGTATTCATGAGCGGCCGGAGTCAGGCTGTTCGCATTCCAGCCGAGTTCCGGTTTACCTCAAAAGAAGTTTTCATTCGACGGGACGCCCAGAGCGGCGACCTGATCCTCTCCCAGGCGCCGGGCAGTTGGGCGGAGGTCTACGAGGCTCTCGACAAGGCCATGTTCCCGGACGACTTCCTGGCCGACCGCAACCAGGGGCCAGCCCAAAAGCGCGACGAGCTATGACCCAGCTCTACATGCTCGACACCAATACGGTCAGCTACATCCTCAAGGGAAAATCTCCCGCCGCTCGAGTCCGTCTGGCCAGCCTGGCAGACGACGAGTCCGTCTGCATCTCCAGCGTGACCGAGGCGGAACTCGAGTACGGCCTTGCCAAGAATCCCAACGCCAAGCACCTGCATGTCGCTCTCCGCTGGTTCCTGTCGCGCATAAAGGTTCTTCCCCTGGGTTCCGAAGAGGCCCGCGTGTACGGAAAACTCCGCGCCGATCAGGAAGCAGCAGGGCGTCCGCTGGAGAGCATGGATATGCTGATCGCAGCGCACGCCATCGCTGTGGGCGCAATTCTAGTGACCGGCGACAAGGCCTTCAGTTATGTGCCTGAGTTGACGGCGAGAGAAAACTGGGCGACCGACTTAGTGAGTTGAGGGCGTGTGGCCTACACTTCCTCGCACTTTCTCATGCCTCAAAATTGAGAACCGCCACCCCTACCGCCGCACCAGCGTAATCCCCAGCCCGGTGGTCAGAACCACGTCGTTGTTGAGCGTCCCTGCCGGCGGAAACGACGTGTAATGGTCCGTGAAACTGGTCTGCCAGTTAAAGATCTTTCCAATCTTCGTATTGAAGCTAGACACCAGCGATACCTGAAACTGTCCGGGCTGGTTTAGGTCGGGGTAGATATAGGCCTGTTCGGTGAGCAGGCTTCCCGACCCCACCTTGCGGGTGTAGATTTCGCCCAGATCGAACGCGGCAAAGCTGTTCGTCGGTGTGGGCGAGTAGGTCTCGTGGGTCCAGACGAGTCCGCCCAGCAGATTGAGCGTCTGCTTGGGAGCGGTAACGGCGTGCCACCCAAAGCCGCCACCGACGATGGCGCGCAGATCCAGATTCTGAAGCGCATCGGCAGAGAAATCTCCCGTGCCGAACACGAAAATGCGGGAATTCAGATTGTGATCGTAGCGCAGCCCGCCGCCGGTCGCGTTGGCGCTGGTGGAGGGCGTGGCATTGCTGTTTTTGCTATAGAGGGTATTTGCGTAGGCTGAGGTTTTGTCGGTGCGCGTGGCGCGGGCCGCGGCAAATCCAGCGCCAAACGTGGCGGTGTCGGAGTTTCCCCGGGCCAGCGCCAAACTCAGGTTCGCCGTGCCCGCCCAGGCATGAGCCCAATTGGGATGCAAGCTCGCCTCATACTCTTTCTGGTCGGCCGGCGTGCGCAACACGGTGACCGCGGCGACGGAGAGTGTAGCCGGTCCAGTCGGAGTGGTCACAGTCAGCCCAGCGTCGCTGCGCTCAATCGCGGTGACCGTCAGAGTCTTTTTGGCCTCGGGCAGCACCAGAGGCTGGCTGGTGGTCAGGCTCGTTACCTGGTCCCAGGCAATCAGAATCGCATCGGCATACGCGGTTTTGAAGGTGAGCTTACCGCCATCCAGCTTGACGGCCGTACCGGTGAGCCGGTCGCCGTTTTTCAGCACCACAGTGTCGGCGTGGAGCAACGGAGCGGCAGTGAGGGCGAAAAGCAGAGTTGCAAAAACGACGGAGAGGATGCGTAGAGGAAGACGCAAAGTCATAGAAATGAGATTTCTCCTATTGAAATCGATGCACTCGCGTGCTGGCCCGGTTCGTTCGATCATCCCACGGATCTTCCTTCCCCTACAACCCTTCAGGCTCGTCGTGTGTTGGAAGAGCGTGGGTATCCCAAGTGGCGAGTGCCCCCGTTCTCAATGACTCTTCCAAACCACACTGAGTGTGCCCCCCCGGTCCAGGTGATCTCATCAAACCAAATTGAGGGACCGCGGGCACCTTCATCAGAATAGAATCGCTCTTAAGATCAGGGCCACCCGCCGGTCAGGCCTGTGATCTGGATGGAGCGGATGTGTTGTTGCCGCAGAACGAAGCCGACATCGCTACGACAAAACCGCACGAAACTTCCTGGCTGCCATGCACTTTGCTGCCACTCTCATTTGGCTGATTTGATGACAGGTCCTACGCCGGGGAGCGTGATTAGGAGGCAAATGTCAAATGACGACGCAATCTCATCAAGAATAGAGATCCTGCGCTTTCCGCTCATTGTTGGGGTGGTTTTTATCCACAGTTTCAGTCCGCCTGCCCACTTGGCTCAAGGAATGATCGGCATCAAAATCAGTGATGCCCTGGTCGATTTTGTAATTTTCTTCATCTCGCAAGGTGTTGCGCGAGTTGCAGTTCCCTTGTTCTTCCTCGTCTCAGGCTATTTGTTTTTCTTGGGCGGCTGGTCGTGGAAAAAGCAAGGCAGCAAGCTCAAAAGGCGGATCCATACTCTTCTGATTCCACTCCTGTTTTGGAGTCTTCTGAATCTAATGGTTTATGCAGTCGGTCAGAGCCTTCCCCAAACGAATATCTTCTTTTCCAATGCCCCTTTCCCGCCGGTTCTTTCTTTCTCATTGCTCAATTACGTCCGGGCTATTTTCGGAATTCCATCAGGCTACCCTTTTGCGGTCCAGTTCTGGTTCATTAGGGATTTGATGGCACTTGTCGTGCTTGCTCCAGCAATCTATTTTGTTGTGCGCAGCAGGCTGGGGCTTTTCTTCCTCGCTGCCCTGTTTTGTCTATGGTTTGCCGGCAAATGGCCCCCCCCCTTCCCGAGTGCGGAGGCGTCCCTCTTTTTTAGTTTGGGGGCATACCTTTCTCAACCTGGAATGAAGATAACCTATCTGGACAAGTTCAGTCCGTGGATAACCACTGTATTCCTGAGCTGTATCGCCCTTAGTTCGGCATTTCCTACCAGCCCCTTGAAGCCAAGCAAAATCGCGATTGTCTTTGGAGTGCCCAGCGTGTGGTGGCTTACCGGGTTGGCGCTCAGATCACCCGCTCTCAGATCGGCGCTCACAGAATTGAGCGCCGCAAGTTTCTTTGTTTTTGCGGCGCACGAACGCATGTTCACAATTATTCGAAAAGTTACCTACAATCTGCTCCAGCCAACCAGCGGAGTTGCAATTCTGGCACTGTACCTCCTGACCCCAATTTGCCTCATCGTGCTTCTGGTGACGATATATCGCTGCTTGCTGAAGACGACGCCTTTGTTTCTCGGCTTCATTACCGGAAGTTCTAATCGGCACTACAAACAGCGCGCCTGAGTCGCGCCAAGGCCGCTTAGTACTACAGATGTAGATAGAAGATTGGCATTGGCGAGCCGCGCTTCTGGTAGTGGTAGCGTAGAGCGTGAAATTGATGTTGTCTTCGCCATTGGGATCAGCGCAGTAGGTGGTCAACGCCGTGCCATCCACGCCAGAGAAGGTGAGCGAGTAGGTGTAGGCGGGTGGCCCAGGTGCCGGGAGAAGTGAGAACAACCACTGAAGCTGGGTGCTCCAACTCCCGCTTCTGGGACCTGGGAGAGCAGGAACAACAAAGCCCCGTCCGCGCGTTGCAGAAGATTACCTTCCCGTGGCGCACAATCAAAAGGGAAGTTGAGGAGAGACCAGTTCTCCAAGTTCCTGTTCAGCGCACCCGCGACAGAAAAGTGGCTTCTTCCATCAATCCGGCCCCAATCCGGCCTCCGCAGACAGGTTTTCGAGCGGAAACGGAAGAAAAATTCGGCATACAGCCCCACGTTTGAGCGCCCAAAAATCTGGTAACCGCTCTGGAATCTTCAGTTACGCCGTCACCGACCCGGCAGCATTAAAAATTGCCGTTTTAGCCGGTGAAACTGTGGAGCCCTTCCTAACTCCTCCAATTTCAACCGATTACAAGAGCCTACTCCACAGAATCACAGCGCCAGTTAATCTGTGAAACTGGAATGACCCATCTAACCCAAGCCATTTCAATCAGTTCCACACACCCAGCAAATCGCATCACATGCGCTGTAATTCTGTGAAACTGTGCCGTTCCCGCGTCACAAACAAAACCGCCGGACAGCGTACTGCTGTCCGGCGGTTTGGCTAGGAGCTAGCGGCTAGAAGCTGCTTTTAGACGTTCTTCTTGCTCTCTTCCACGGTGATGGGGTCGAGGAAGGTCATCTTGGAGCGTAGCTCCTTGCCGACCACTTCGAGCTGGCTCTTGGTTGCAGCTTCGCGGAAGGCCAGGAATTCCTTGCGGCCGGAGTTCTGGTCGGCGATGAAGCGCTTGGCGAAACTGCCGTCCTGGATTTCGGTGAGGATCTGCTTCATGGCCTTTTTGCTCTCATCGCCAATGACGCGCGGGCCGCTGACGTAGTCGCCCCACTCGGCAGTGTCGGAGATGGAGTAGCGCATGTAGGACAGGCCGCCGCGATAGATGAGATCGACAATCAGCTTGAGCTCGTGCAGGCACTCGAAGTAGGCGCTCTCGGGCTCGTAGCCGCCTTCGACCAGGGTGTCAAAGCCCGCCTTGATCAGCGCGCTCACGCCGCCGCACAGAACCGCCTGCTCGCCGAACAGATCGGTCTCGGTCTCTTCGCGGAAGGTGGTCTCAAGCACTCCGGCGCGGGTGCAGCCGATGCCCTTGAGGTAGCTGAGGCAGAGCGCGTGCGCCTTGCCGGTCGCATCCTGGTGAACCGCGATCAGTCCGGGTACGCCGCCGCCCTCGGGGAAGATTTCGCGGACGCGATGGCCGGGAGCCTTGGGAGCGGCCATGCCCACGTCGATGCCCTTGGAAGGAACGATGGTCTTGTAGTGGATGTTGAAACCATGCGCAAACATGAGCAGCTTGCCGTCGGCCAGGTTAGGGCCAATCTCTTCGGCATACAGCTTGGCCGCGGTCTGATCGGGAACCAGGACCATGATGACGTCGGCCCACTTGGTGACAGCAGCGACGGTGTCCACTTCCAGCCCGGCCTTCTGCGCCTTGGCGATGGACTTGGAGGTAGGCTGCAGGCCGACCTTTACATGCACGCCGGAATCCTTCAAGTTGAGGGCGTGTGCATGACCCTGGGAGCCGTAGCCGATGATGGCTACTTTTTTGCCTTGGATGAGGGAGAGATCGGCATCTTTGTCGTAATAGGTCTTTACCATGATGTTCTCTTTTTCCTTTGCTTTCGGGTTTAAGGTTCGGTGCGATGTGTTTATGGGCAACGGCCAGCGGGCGGGACTATTCCGGCTCGACGGGGGCGCCTTCTACAAGATTTTCCAGCGGCAGGCTGGCCAGTTCGGGGGCTTCGGTTTCGCCCACTTCCATGGCCTTCAGCACGCGGCTGGTGTGGTGTCCGCGGCGCATGGTCATTTTGCCGCTGCGGCAAATTTCCAGAATTCTGCCCTCGTCTTCACTGAGCATCTGGATGAGTCCTTCGATCTTGCTCTCCACGCCGGTGATTTCGATCATCAGCGATTCGTGGGCCAGATCGACGATGCGGGCGCGAAACGTTTCGACCAACTGGAAGATGTAAGACCGCTCGCTGGGCGCGGCAGAGATCTTGATGAGCGCCAATTCGCGAGTGACCGAGGGCAGCAGGCCGATGTCGTCCACCTCGACTACATTCTCCAGTTTATACAAACTGGCCCGGATGCGGTTTCCGGCTTCGGCAGAAGCTTCGGCCACCATGGTCATCCGCGACAGCCCGACGCGCTCGCTGCGGCCCACGGTGAGCGAGATGATGTTGATGTTCAAACGGCGGAAAAGCGAAGCCACGCGCGTCAGAACGCCGGGCCGGTCTTCAACGTATGCGACGAATGTGTGCAGCATGTTAGCCTCTAGCTTTCAGCTTCTAGCCTCTAGCTCCTGGTCTTTAGCTTCTGGCTTTTCCTAGCTGGCAATAAGGCTCTTGCCTGCAATGAAAAGCTGAAAGCTAGAAGCTAGCAGCTAGAAGCTGTTCTTGCCTTACTTGTCTTCCGGCGTCTCCAGCAAGGGACTCTTGCCGGGGCGGCGGATCATCTCGTGCAGGGCCGAGCCGACGGGAATCATCGGGTACACCGAGTCTTCCTGTTCGACCATAAAATTCAGCAGATACGCGCCGCGAGTGGAGCGGGCGACGTTGACGGCTTGCTCCAGTTCGGCGCGGGTGCGGACAGTGTGTCCGGCAATGCCGTGGGCGTCGGCCAGCTTGACGAAGTCCGGGCTGATCAGCGGCGTGCATTCGTAGTTCTTGTCGTAGAAGAACTCCTGCCACTGGCGAACCATGCCGAGAAACCCGTTGTTGATGATGGCGATGTTGATCTTGATGCCTTCTTGAGCGATGGTCGAAAGCTCCGACGAGGTCATCTGGAAGCCGCCGTCGCCAGCGATAACCCAGACTTCCTTCTCCGGGCAGGCGGTCTTGGCGCCGATGGCCGCGGGCAGTGCGAAGCCCATTGTGCCCAGGCCGCCAGAGGTGATCAGCGTGCGCGGCTGCTCGTGGTGGAAGTACTGCGCCTCCCACATCTGGTGCTGGCCCACGTCGGTGACCACGATGGCGTTGCCGCCGGTGATGCGCCAGATGTCGTGGATGACATGGGCGGCATAGAGGTGCCCGTCGTCGGGCAAGTTTTTGATGTCGCGGACAGCCGAAGCGCCCTTGAGCGTATCGATGGTCTTGAGCCAGGCTGCGCCGTCGCGGCCTGAAATGCGGGGCAGCAACTGCTCCAGCACGGCACTCAAATCGCCGACCAGTGCGACATCGACCTTGACGTTCTTGTTGATCTCCGCCGGATCCACATCGATGTGAATTTTTTTGGCCTTGGTCGCATAGGTACCGATGGTGCCGGTGACGCGATCGTCGAACCTCATGCCGCAGGCGATGAGCAGATCGGCTTCTTGAATCGCGTGGTTCACCCAGGATTCGCCGTGCATGCCCATCATGCCCAGATTCAGCTCGTGCGAGGCAGGGAATGCGCCCAGGCCCAACAGCGTCAGGGCGACGGGAATCTGCGCGCGTTCGGCCAGGGTGCGCACCTGCTCCATTGCGCCGGATTCAATAATGCCGTGGCCCGCCAAGATGACCGGGCGCTTGGCATTGCGGATCAGCTCGGCGGCCTGTTCCAACTCAACATCGTCCACGTGCAGCATGGGATGGGGCCGGTAGGGACGCGGCTTGGCGGCGGCAAAGTCGAAGATGGCCGTGGCCTGCTGCGCGTCCTTGGTAATATCCACCAGCACCGGGCCTGGACGGCCTGACTTGGCAATCTGGAAAGCGTAGCGGATGGCCGGCGCAATGTCCTCGGTGCAGTTGACCAGGAAGTTGTGCTTGGTTACCGGCAGCGTGATGCCGGTGATGTCCACTTCCTGAAAGGCGTCAGTGCCCAGCACCTTGCTAGAGACCTGGCCGGTGATGCAAACCAGGGGAATGGAATCGAGCATGGCGGTGGCGATGCCGGTGACCAGATTGGTCGCGCCGGGGCCGCTGGTGGCGATGACCACGCCCACCTTGCCCGAGGCCCGCGCGTAGCCGTCGGCCATGTGCGATGCGCCCTGCTCGTGGCGGACGAGTGTGTGATGGATGGGAAACTTGCGCAGCGCGTCGTAAACCGGCAGAATGGCGCCGCCCGGATAGCCAAAGACGTCGGTCACGCCCTCGCCCACCAGCGTGGCCCACACAATCTCCGCCCCGGTCAGGCGCGTGGGAGTGGTGAGATGGGCATTCGATGCTTGCGTATTTTCATTGCTTCCCATGAGAAAACTCCTTTACAGAGAATAGGGGTCAGAGATCGGTATTTCTAATAGCCGGGTGCCCCAGGTCTCGATTCTGAGACCTGGGAAAGTATCAGCTTTCAGCTACTTCGCCTTCAGCCATCCAGCTTCGTCGTGCTTAGTTTCAAACGCGTCCAACTCTGCCGCGTGGCGCAGGGTCAGGCCAATATCGTCGAGCCCCTCGGTCAGGCAGAACTTGCGGAACGGATCGACGTCGAACGTCGCCTTGAAGCCCTGGCTGTCGGTGACAGTCTGGTCTTCCAGCGATACAGTCAGCTTGTAGCCGGGGATGGTCTTGGCATTCTCCAGCAGCGTGGCGACTTGCTCTTCGCTCAGACGGGCCAGCACAATGCCGTTCTTGCCGGCGTTGGAAAAGAAGATGTCGGCGAAGGTGGGCGCGATGACCACGCGGAAGCCGAAGTCGGACAGCGCCCAAGCGGCGTGTTCGCGGCTCGATCCGCAGGCAAAGTTCTTGCCCGCAACCAGAATCTGCGCGCCCTTGTACTTCGGATCGTTGAGCACGAAATCGGCGACCGGCTTGCCCTCGGGCGTTTGCCGCCAGTCATAAAACAGGAAATCGCCGTAGCCGGTGCGCTCAATGCGCTTCAGGAACTGCTTGGGAATGATCTGGTCGGTGTCGACATTGGTGCGGTCGAGCGGCAGGGCCAGCGATGTAAGTGTTGTGAACTTTTCCATTAGGCCTTCACCTCCGGCGTAGCCAATTCGTTTACTTTCCAGTTGCGGATGTCGACGAAGTGCCCGGCAATGGCGGCCGCAGCGGCCATCTCCGGTGAAACCAGATGCGTGCGGCTGTCGCGTCCCTGGCGGCCTTCAAAGTTGCGGTTGCTGGTGGAAGCGCAACGCTCGCCGGGGGCCAGCACGTCGGGGTTCATGGCCAGGCACATGGAGCAGCCCGGCTCGCGCCACTCGAATCCAGCCTCGCGAAAGATGCGGTCCAGGCCTTCTGCTTCCGCCTGTTCCTTGACGGCCTGAGAGCCGGGAACCACCATCGCGTTCACGTGGGTCGAAACCTTGTAGCCTTTGGCAACGCGGGCCGCGGCGCGCATATCTTCAATGCGGCCGTTGGTACAGGAGCCAATGAAGGCGCGGTCGATTGCGACATCGACCAGCGGCGTGCCAGCCTTCAGTCCCATGTACTCCAGGGCGCGCTCAAAGCCGTGACGCTCGATTTCAGTACCAGCATCGGCGGGATTGGGCACCTTGGCCGAGATGGGAGCCACCATGCCGGGGCTGGTTCCCCAGCTTACATACGGTTCCAGCGTGGCCGCGTCGATCACCAACTCGCGGTCGAACTTTGCGCCCTCGTCCGTGACAAGCTTGCTCCATTCGCTTACGGCCTTGTCCCACTCCGCGCCTTTCGGCGAGTGGCGGCGGGCCTTGAGATACGCAAAAGTCTTTTCGTCGGGAGCGATCATGCCAGCGCGCGCGCCAGCCTCGATGCTCATGTTGCAGACCGTCATGCGGCCTTCCATCGAGAGCGAACGAATGGCCGAACCGGCGTACTCAATCACGCAGCCCGTTGCGCCGTCGGTGCCGATTTTGCCGATGATGGCCAAAATAATATCCTTGGCCGTGACGCCGTGCTGCAACTTGCCTTCGACGGAAATGCGGAAGGTCTTGGGCGTGGATTGCGGCAGCGTCTGCGTGGCCAGGACATGCTCCACTTCGCTGGTGCCAATGCCGAAAGCTAAGGCTCCAAATGCGCCGTGGGTTGAGGTGTGCGAGTCGCCGCAGACAATGGTCATGCCCGGCTTGGTGAAGCCCAGCTCCGGCCCAACCACGTGCACCACACCCTGGTCGGGCGAGTCCACGTCAAACAGCTCAATGCCAAACTCGGCGCAGTTTTTGCGCAGCGCGGTCATCTGCTTTGCTGCAATCTGATCCACGATGTGCAAACGAGCTTCGAGCGTGGTGGGGATGTTGTGATCCACCGTAGCCACCGAACGATCGGCCCGGCGCACCTTGCGTCCGGCCAACCGCAGACCCTCAAAGGCTTGCGGCGAGGTGACCTCGTGCAGCAGTTGCAGGTCGATGTAGAGCACGGTAGGTTCGCCCTTGGGCTCGACCACAACATGCTGCTCCCATACCTTCTCAAATAGCGTCTTTGGTTTGCTCATGGAACTCCTCTGTTTCAGCCGCTAGCTGCCAGCTTCTAGCTACTAGCTCGTTCTTGCTGATCGAAGTGCTTCGGCCCTTCGATCAGCCAAATCTCTTTGTTACTTTCGATGCCGCATCCCAGAGCGCAAAAAGCTAAAAGCTAGAGGCTAGTAGCTAGAAGCTGTTTTACCGTCTCGCGTACTTTGGCGCCCATTGCTGAGGTGGAAAGCACGGGGAAGCCCTGCGGGTTGTCGCGGGCCAGGTCCGGCGTGCGGAAGCCCAGCTCCAGCACCTTGCGTACGGCCTTCTCCACCACGACAGCCTCAGCTTCTAGTCCGGCCGAGTAGCGCAGCACCATGGCCGCGCTCAGAATTGCGCCCAGCGGATTGGCCAGGCCCTTGCCTGCGATGTCGGGCGCGGAGCCGTGGACCGGTTCAAACAGGTTGACCTTGCCGCCAATGGTTGCCGAGGGCAGCATGCCCAGCGAGCCGGTGATGATGCCGCCTTCGTCGCTCAGAATGTCGCCAAACAGATTTTCCGTCACCACCACGTCGAAGGTGCGCGGCCGGTTCATCAGGTGCATGGCCATCGCGTCAACATACTGGTGCTCAAGCTCCACGTCAGGGAAGCCGGCGGCGACTTCAGTCACCGTGGCGCGCCACAGTTGCGAAACTTCAAGCACGTTGGCCTTGTCCACGCTGGTCACCTTTTTGCGGCGCTTGCGGGCCAGTTCGAAAGCGATGCGGGCAACCCGCTCCACTTCGCCCTTGGTATAGCGCATGGTGTTCCAGGCTTCGCCCTTTTCCTTGTCCCACGCGCGCGGCTGGCCAAAGTAGAGGCCGCCCAGCAGTTCGCGGACGAAGAGAATGTCTGTGCCGTCGATGACTTCAGGGCGCAGCGGGCTGTTGACGGTCAGTTCCTTGAAAGCAAAAGAGGGGCGCAGGTTGGCGAATCCGCCCAGAGCAGCGCGAATGCCCAGCAGGCCGGCTTCAGGACGCTTATCCGGGGGCAGGGAATTGAACTCGTTGCCGCCCACCGCGCCCAGCAGCACGGCGTCAGAGGCCAGCGCTGCCGTAACGGTGTCAGCGGGCAGCGGCGTGCCGTCCTGCACAATGGCTACGCCACCGATGCGGCGCTCGGAAAAATTGAACTGGTGGCCGCCATGCGCTGCCACTTCCTTGAGAATGCCTACGGCTTCGTTGGTAACTTCAGGGCCGACACCGTCGCCCGCTACAACCAGGATATTCAGCTTCATTTGTGCTCTTTCCAGGGACCAGAGATCAGTATTAAGTTGTTAGTTACTGCGCTGTTTTTCCCTCAACCGGTTGATAAATCTCTCAAGCAATTTCAGGAGAGCCAGCAGCAAGATCCAGATGAAAACGAAGTTCAGTCCAAACGCCACTTGCAAATAAAGTTCAGGGTTGCCCAACTGACCTGCCAGTCGCAAAACCAGCGCGGCGACCAGCAGCCCGGGTGCATAAAACGGAGCCGCAAACCAGCTATACCGGGTTCCGTCCAACTCGTATGCCAACAGCATGAGCAGCGGAGAGGCGATCCCGGTCCATGCGAGCGTGATAAAAAAGCGCTTCTTCATACGCCCTCAATCCAATTCTGAAACCGGCGACCGACGCGATTCGCGAATCTGGTCGGGTACCAAGCCGATCAGGTCTTGGTCGTAGATGTTCTTCTTGCGGTCGGCCAGCGCGACAAAGCGGTAGTAGGTCTGCTGCAGTTCCTCGCGGGTCAGCGTGAAGCCGAGCTGCTCCAGCCTGTGGCGCAACGCCGCGCGGCCAGAGTGCTTGCCCAGCACCAGATGCGTTTTGGCCACGCCCACCAGCGCGGGAGTCATGATCTCGTAGCACAGCGGATTGGCCAACATGCCGTGCTGGTGAATGCCGGACTCATGCGCAAAGGCGTTGTCGCCCACAATCGCCTTGTTGGGCGAGGGGTGGAAGGTGATGATGTTCCCCAGCACCTGGCTTGCGGGGTAGAGGCTCTCCAGCTTGATGCTGTTGGTCACGTTGAAGCGGTCGTGGCGGACGTAAAGCGCCGCGGCAATCTCTTCCAGGGCGGCGTTGCCGGCGCGTTCGCCGATGCCGTTGATGGTGCACTCCACCTGGCGTGCGCCGGCGCTGATGGCGGCCAGCGTGTTGGCCACGGCCAAGCCCAGATCGTCGTGACAGTGCGAAGAAAGAATGACGCCTTCAGCGTCGATGGCCGGGATGCGCTCCCGCACTTCGCGGAACATTTGCCCGTATTCGTCGGGAGTGGTGTAGCCCACCGTGTCCGGCATGTTGATCGTTGTCGCGCCAGCTTCGACGGCCACCTTCACCATCTCCACCAGGTAATTGCGATCAGCACGCGTGGCGTCTTCGGGAGAGAACTCCACGTCGTCCACTAGCGAGCGGGCCAGCCGCACCGACTCGGCGGTCTGATCCAGCGCCTGCTGGCGGCTCATCTTGAGCTTGTATTCCAGATGCAGGTCGCTGGAGGCCAGAAAAACATGGATGCGTGCGCGATCCGCAAACTGCACGGAGCGAGCTGCCATCTCAATGTCCTCGGCTTTTGCGCGCGCCAAGGACGCAATGCGCGGCTTGCGTACGGCCTGCGTGATGGTGGCGATGGCCGCGAAGTCGCCTTCGGAGGCCATCGCGAATCCCGCTTCAATGATGTCCACGCCCAAGTCTTCAAGAGCGTGGGCCATGGTCAGTTTTTCCTGCGTGGTCATGCTACAGCCGGGTGACTGTTCGCCGTCGCGCAACGTGGTGTCGAAAAATGCTACGTGATCAGAAATCATGAACTTGCCTGCCAGGGGAAACCATTGTGAATGAAATCAGTGTCGCGCATAAGACCCGTATAAGGCAAAGTTATTATTCTTGTGGACTCGATTAGAATTGCTTATAGCTTGGAGATCAGGAGTCAGCCCATCCGCTTGGGTGCCCCATCCTTGCCGCGTTTTTGTTCTTGCGGCTAGGGTGGGATAACAAAAGCCCTCACCGGCAGACGTCCCGGCGCGCTTTTTCTGACCCCTGACTTCTGATCTCTGACCCTTTTTTCGCTGGAGGCGCAATGGAACTAAGCCAACTCGAAACTTTTTTGGCGGTGGCTGAGGAGCACAGCTTCTCTCGCGCTGCCGTGCGCCTGCATCGTACCCAGCCTGCGGTCAGCCAGGTGATTCGCAAGCTGGAGGAGTCCGTCGGCGAGACGCTGTTTGACCGCGCCGCCCGCGATGGCGCACTCACCGCTTCCGGCGTCCTGCTGCGCGACTACGCCCAGCGCCTGCTGGCTCTGCGCCGCGAAGCCACCAGCGCCCTGGACGAGCTGAAGAGCCTGGAGCGCGGGCAGTTGCAGTTGGCCGCCAACGAGTACACCTGCATGTACCTGCTGCCAGCCATCGACGCCTTCCGACGGCAGTTTCCCCACATCAGCGTCACCGTGCACCGCATGCTGGCGTCGCACATTCCCGACGAACTGAACCTGCGCACCTTCGAAATTGGCGTTGTGTCGTACCGGCCCGACCCGGAGCAGTTCCGCAGCATCGCGGTCTACAGCGATAGCCTGGCGCTGATTGTCAGTCCCAGCCATCCCCTTGCCGGGGCTGAGCGGGTCTCCATCAACGACCTGGGCGAGCAGAACTTCATCGCCCACAACGTAGCTTCGCCGCTGCGCCGCAAGGTCATTGAGGCCTTCCATCGCTACCGCACGCCCCTGAAGATGCCCATCGAACTGCCCACCATCGAGGCCATCAAGCGCTTTGTGGCCATGGGCTACGGCGTTGCGCTGGTGCCGCACCTGACCGTGGCCCGCGAACTGGAGACCGGCGATCTGGTGCGGGTGCCGGTCGATGAGCTGGAAATGCGCCGCGTGCTGCGCCTAGTGCACCGCCGCCAGGCCGCGCTTTCCTACGCTGCCAAGGCCTTTCTGCGCACCGTTCGAACACTGGCCCAGGAGAAGGGACCGCCGTTCTATTATCAAGTGGAACGCGCCGGCTGACGGTGCCTTTTCAGCAACTTGGGGTAGGGCAGAAGACCCTTTGGGTTGCCATGCGTCTATTTCCACAGGTCGTTTCCGCGCACCCGCATCTGCAAAGGACCGTCCCGGCCAGTTACAATGCTGAGAGCGGGGCCCGGTTAGAATCGGAGCGCCGGAATTGACAAGTTCGTTGCCAGCCGGACGGTTGCGCAGTCGTGAGGTTCAAGGACCGAATGAAGAAGATCGCCTTTATTGCATTTCTGATGGCCGTATGTGTGGCCACAGGCCGCGCTCAGGAGAGCCGTCAGGACATCAGCATCAGCGGAAGCGGGCTTATTGAGCCGTTCGTCGCTTCGTCCACTAACATCCAGGTTCACTCGAACACCGGCTATGGGTTGTTGGCCAGCTACCGATTCATGCTTACGCCCTCGAGCGCCCTCGAGGCCAACTACGGCATCACGTACCACAACAAGATTCACTACTACGGCAACCCCTTCAACTTTCAGGTGTTGACTCGCAACCAGGAAATTTCGGCGGCCTATGTGCGCACCTTCAATTTCCGCAAGTTCAACCCGTTTGTTGAAGCGGGCCCGGGCGTTATGATTTTTATGCCCATCTCGAACTCTTCGACTTGGGTTATGGGCGCTAAGCAGCAGACCAACATCGGCGGCATGTACGGTGCGGGAATTGCCTATGAGATCAGTCCCAGCTTCGACATCCGAGCCGAATACCGCGGCTTTGTCACCAAGGTGCCGAATTTTGGAAATCCCGGCGGCTACAAATTGGACACCAACAAGTACTACCACATCTACAATCCGGTCCTAGGCGTGGCTTATCACTTCTAGAGCACGCGGCATTTCAGCTAAAAAGGGGACAGGCTTCAAGCCTGTCCCCTTTTTGTTGCTCTGCGCGCACAATCGAATCCGATCTGCGCCTGCTTCGCCTTATTCTGCTTCCTGGTAGCGCCCCAGTTCCTTCACCATGGAGCAATGGGGCTGGAGGACCTTCACCGCCAGGGAGCCCTCATCGAGCGACCGGATCTGGCAATCCACATAAAAAATGTACTCCCAGGGCTTGCCTTGCACCGGTCGGGACTCGATCTTGGTCAGGTTGGTTCCCAGTGACGACAACGCCGCCAGAGCCGATACCAGCGATCCCGGACGGTTCTCCAGCGCGAAGGCCAGGCTCATCTTGTTGGCCTCTGGATCGGTCACCGCGTCCTTGGTGCGGCGGACCAGGAAGAAGCGAGTAAAGTTCTCCGGGTTGTCTTCGATGCCCGCTTCGAGGATTTGTGCGCCGTAGCAATGAGCGGCGGCCTCGCTGGCGATGGCCGCCGCGTGCCGGTCGCTCTGCTCCACCAGTTGCTTCACGCTTCCCGCCGTGTCGTAGGCGGCGTAGGACTTCATCTGCGGGTGCCGGGCCAGGAACCGCCGGCACTGCGCCAGCGCCACCGGATGCGACAGAACCCGCTCAATCTCCCCGATCTGTGTGCCGGCCAGCGCGATCAGGTTGTGCCGGATCCGCAGCCGCATCTCGCGTTCCACCTTCACGTCGTGGGTCAGCAGCAGGTCGAAGTGCTCCAGCACCGAGCCGGCCAGGCTGTTTTCGATGGGAATGACCGCGGCGTCGACTTCTTCCGCGGCCAGCGCCGCAAACACGTCCGCCGAAAGCGTACACGGAACAATGACGGCGTCAGTGACCAGCTTCATCGCGGCTTGATGGCTAAATGAGCCGGGTTCTCCCTGAATAGCAATCTTCATGCCTTTGTCTGTTGCTCCTGTTGGCCAATTGGGGATAAAAAAGTGGGCACAGTGTCTATGCGCTTTAAGGCAACATAGCACGGGGCCATCGGATTTTGAGGCGGAGGTTCGTAGGAAGGCATGGGATTCAGCCTCTCAGCCACAGGTCGGCTGCCACAAACGCCAGAAAGACCATGGCGATCACCCCGTTCATGGTGAAGAATGCCGCATTCAGCCGGCGCAGATCGCGCGGTGACACCAACGCATGCTCATAGCCCAGCAGCAAGCCCACCATCGCCACGCCCAACCAGCCGGCCAAGCCGAAGTGGAACAGCCAGCCGAACCACGCCAGCAGGCCCAGCATGGCCAGGTGCATGACCCGTGCAACCGCAAAGGCTGCGGGGATGCCAACCGCCTGGGGCAGGCTGTGCAGCCCCGCAGCGCGGTCGTGCTCAAAGTCCTGGCAGGCATAAAGCACATCGAATCCGCCCACCCACAGCGTCACTGCCGCGGTCAGCACCAGGATACGGGCGTCCAGGCTGCCGCGCACCGCAATCCAGGCCGCCGAGGGCGCCAGCCCCAGGGCCAGCCCCAGCACCAGGTGCGACCAGCGCGTGATCCGCTTCATGTAGCTATAGCCCAGCAGCACCACCAAAACGATTGGAGAAAGGTACAGCGTGAGCCGGTTCAGTTCGGCAGAAGCGGCCACAAACACGAAGCCCGTCAGCACCGTGAACCCCAGCACAAACTGCCGCGTAAGCAGTCCGGCGGGAATGGCGCGGCTCTTGGTGCGCGGATTGGCCGCGTCCAGGTCGGCGTCTGCCCAGCGGTTGAAGGCCATGGCGCAGGAACGCGCCGCCACCATCGCCACCAGAATCCAGATCACCGCCCGCCAGCCCGGCAAGCCGTTTGCGGCCAGCAGCACCGCCGTGAATGCAAAGGGAAGCGCAAAGATCGAGTGCTCCCACTTGATCATCTCCAGCGTCGTATGCGTCTTGGTCCACAGGTTTGCCATGTTTGCTCCGTCTTCCAGTGTACTTGAGGGCGTTTGGAGCTTGATGCGCGTGAGCGCCGGATCGACAGTGCATGCGTCTGCTTCAGCTCCGCATCGGCTGCTGCCAACGGAGGGAGGAGGGGGCAAGCGCCGCAAGCAGCCAACCTATCAACGAGGCATTCAGTTCCGGAAACTGACTATTTGGCGGCCATCCGCCTGCAAACCTCAATATTCGAATGCTGTACGCCAGGTCACAAGGGGGTTGGCACTCCATTCGCTTGGGGCGTTCGAGATTTCCTGAGAGTTGTGATCAGTTATGCTTTGTAGTGCACCTTACCCCAATCGTTCCGTGAGCTTGCATGATGAAAGAGAGAAAGAAATAGCCATGGATTCGCTTCAGAAGGCAAATACAGGCCGACGCGAATACCGGTTGACCACTTTTCAAAAAGGCGTTTATTGGATCTATGGATCTATGTCGTTTGTTGGCAGTGGCTTCTTTGTAAAATTGGCGATTAATCCGTTTGGTCGCGATTTTGCATTGGTTGTGATTGCGCTTCTTCTGGGTCTAGGTCTGTACCTTATTCTGCTATCTCTTCGCTCCCGGCTGATCCTGGATGGCAGCAGAATCGAGGTCCGTTACGCATTCAAAGAGTTTGCGGCTGACCGAAATGAGATTGAAGGCATACGAACGATAGAAAACAGACAGGGTATTAGAAAGCAAGTTTGTTTGAAGGATGGCCGGGGCCGTTTCAATGTTCTTGATGCATTCGCTTGCAGCAACGACCTTAGCGATTGGTTCAAAGGCCTTCTGGACCTGGATCAGCGCGACAGCGCGGAACTGCTGGAGCAGATCAACCATCAGGAGAATCTGGGCGCAACAGCGGAAGAACGGGTAGGGATGCTCACAAAAGCCCAGACCTGGAACATCGGACTCAGTGTAACGGCAGGGTTAGTCAGCATGCTTGCGCTTGTGAACTATCTTCCTACTCACAGTATCGCAATCCTTCTGCTGACGATCCTTCCCGCGGTAGCCAGCATGCTGCTTCTCCGCTTCCCACTGCTCTATACCTTGTTTAAAGGGAAGGCAGATCCGCGAACGGACCTGTTACAGGTTCTGTGCTTACCAAGCCTTGGAATCCTGATGTGCAATAGCTTCTCTAACGACACTGCCCAACTCGTCAACTTCTCTCAGCCGGTTGGTTGGGTCCTTTTGGTACTGTTTTTATATCTGGCGGTGCCCTTCTCTGTCGTGTGGAAGCTTCCTGCCCGCTGGGCCGCTTTCTTCTTTCTTTTCATTCTCGGTTTAATGTACAGCGTGGGGGTAGTCCGGAATCTCAACATTCTGGCTGACCGCTCCCCCGCCTCGATCTACCATCCTGCAGTGATGAAGAAATATGAATCTCATGGCAAGGGGACTACTTTTTACCTGCGCCTAACCGCGTGGGGGCCGTTCGACAATCCGTATGACACGGATGTTCCAGTTCCTCAGAGTTTCTACAACAATACCCGCGTGGGGGACCAACTCTGCACTTACCTTTATCCCGGGCTGCTTCATTTGCCGTGGTACAGGGTAGATGCTTGTCCAACTTCGATCACTCTGCCACAACTCACCGCACCGGTCCGATAGCTTTAACTGCGGGTGCCCGAGTCTGAATTTTCGGACACGGAACAGGCACTCGGCTGAAAGCCTGTCCTGAGCTGAGCCGAAGGCGTCCAGCCGCACCGCAGGTGCCTTGCCGAAAATATCCCGCCGATGCCGCACAATGGCAGATGGGAAGGTCAGCGTGCCAAGTTCATGTAGCGCACAAGAAAAGCATGAACCCCTCCCCCCCCTACCTCATTCTTGCTTTCTTTGCTCTCGTCTATCATGCTGAATATGCTGGCTTTACCAAACAAATTACCGATATAACGCCACAAAAAAAGCGGCCAAAAAGGCCGCTTTTTTTGCTGAAATCAGGCGATTTTAGCCGACTTCCGGCCGTAAATCGGCCTTTTTGGTGACGATCACCAGCTTGGCCGGGGTTAGTTCCGGTCCATCCCAGCCTTCCTTCACCGCTTCGATGTGGATTTCTCCGCGCTTCTTGCTGGCCTGCACAATCACCTGCGCCAGCCCGTTGAACAGGGACCGTTTGGGCTCCTTGTCGCTCTGCTGGCAGTTGGGATCGCCGTTGCCCACGCCGATCAGCGCGCCGTCGCCGGTGACCTTGAAGCTGATCAGGTTGGACGCAGTCGGAACCGCGCGCCCTTCCTTGTCCAGGGCCTCGACCTTCAGGATGGCAATGTCCTCGCCGTCAGCATTGATCTCGGTGCGGTCCGCAGTCAGCCGGATGGCGACGGTTGGTCCTGTGGTTTCGTGCTTCTCGGTCAAAACGACCTTGCCACCCTTGGAGCCGCGCGCTTCAATTGCGCCCGCCTCGTACTTCACCTTCCACTCAACATGCCCTAGGTGCGGCACCTTCTGGCTGCCCAGGCTCTTGCCGTTGACGAACAGCTCCACCTCGTCCAGGTTGGAGTACACCCAGACCGGGATCAGATCGCTCTCGCGGCCCGCGAAGTTCCAGTGCGGAAACAGGTGCAGCACCGGCTCCGTGCCCCACCACGCCTTGTAGTAGTAGAACGCGTCCTTCGGGAACCCGCACATGTCCACAATGCCGAACTGCGAGTTGACGGAGGGCCATCCGTAGGGCGTTGGCTCGCCGCGATAGTCGAAACCGGTCCAGGCAAAGCCGCCCGCCTCCCACTCTCGCGTGCCATAGAACTTCCACCACTCCTCGGCCGTCTCACCCCAGGGCACCACTCCGTCGTAGGCGTTCACAGTGTTGCGCAGCGGGTCGGTCGTATATACCCCCCGGGTGAAGATGGCGCTGGAAGTCTCCGACCCGTAGAGAGGCCGCTTGGGATTTTTCTTGTGGTAGTCGTCTGGTTTGCTCAACTGATAGTTGAAGCCGATGATGTCGAACGCTTCTGAAACGCCCTTCTCGTTGGTGCCGTTGACGGCGGCGGAAACCACGCGCGTGGGGTCCAGCTCATGGCACCTGCGCACCATGGTGGCGCCAATCTTGGCGCCTTGCTCGGCTTCCTGCTCCTGCAGAACCCACTCTTCGTTTCCCACCGACCACAGGATGATGGACGGCGAGTTGCGGTAGCGCTTGATCATCGTTTCCAGTTGCGCCAGCCCCTCTTGGCTGGAACTCATCTGGCGTGTCTCGCACATCATCATCATGCCCATGCGGTCGCAGGCTTCGACCCACTCCGGGGTGGGCATGTTGTGCGAGGTGCGCACCGCATTGCCACCCATCTCCTTGAGGACTGCCAGCCGGAACCACTGTAGCCGGTCGGGCACAGCCGCACCCACCCCGGCGTGGTCCTGGTGGTTGCATGTGCCCTGAATCTTGATCGATTTGCCGTTGAGGAAAAATCCCTTGTCGGCATCGAACAGCACCGTGCGCACGCCAAAGCTGACCCGCTCGGCATCGCGCGGCTTGCCGCCCGCTTCCACGGTCACGATGGCCGAGTAGAGGTTCGGCGCATCCACCGACCACAAGGCCGGGTTGGCCAGTTTGGCGGTCGCGATGTAGGTTGCGTTGCCGTCCACGGCAACCGATTGCTGCGCGGCTTCGGCCGTGGCCACGGTCTTGCCTGCGGCGTCCTGGATCTTCCAGCTCACCTTGGCGGCCTCTGCCTGCTTGCCTTCGTTTTGCACCACCGTGCTCAGAGTCAGCGTTGCGGAGCTGCCGTTGACTGCCGTGCGCACTGTGCTGTCCCACTTGCCCAGGTGCAGCGCGTCGGTCTTGGTCAGCCACAGATGGCGGTATACGCCTGCGCCCTCGTAGAACCAGCCGTCGCCAAAGCTGGCGTCTACGCGCAATACGATGTAATTCTTTGCGCCGATCGCCAGGAAGTCCGTCAGGTCGAAGCGGAAGGGCGCGTAGCCGTTGTCGTTGCGGCCGATAAAGCAGCCGTTCACAAACACCAGCACGTTGCGGAAAGCGCCGTCGAATTCGATGCTGATGCGACGGCCTCCATCGCTGGCCGGGACCTCAAATTCGCGGCGATACCAGCCCACGCTGGTCTCGGGATAGCGGCGGCCCAGGGGCTTGAAGCCGTGGGAGTTCAGTTCTTCGTCGCGCACAAAAGGCAGCTCCACCGCCCAGTCGTGGGGCAGGTTCAGCGTGCGCCATTTGGAGTCGTCGAATTTGCCTTTGGAGAACTCGAATTCGCCGGTCTTGGCAAAGTCGCCCTGGCTGTTGCCAAACCCCAGGTCGCGGGCCGGATCGGAGCCGTGCCCCATCTGGAACTTCCAGCCGAAATCGAAGAGCAGTTGCTCACGCGGAGCCACAGCGGCCAGCGCTTCGGCAGAAGCTGTCCCTGGATAGCCGCTGAGCAGCGCGGCGGTGCGCCCCCAGGCCGAGCGGGCCAGCAGGGAAGAGGCAGAGAGAGCGAGTCCGGAACAGAGCAGGTGGCGGCGAGAGATGCCAGGCATGGAAGTCCCCTTTGGGATGAAGTCTCGACCCAGGCAGCGGAAGAAGGTGGAGGGGCGAGCAAGGGGAACTATAAACCACGCGGCGGAGAGAAGTAAACGGTTTCATTTCCGGCGCAATGTCGACCCTGAGCGCGGTGCTCCATGCAGAGCCGGGCAGAAACTGGCATCCGTTCTTCGAGAGGGAGTCTAAAGGGGAGTCTTCCCTAGGAGACTGTCGCTCATAGAATCGCTCGAGGGCCTGGTCCAGACCAGGCCCTGCGGATTACGATTTTGTTATGGGCCAGAACTTCATTCCTGACGCGGTCAACCAGACCCTTCTGTTTCCACCCTCCCTTCACGACTGGCTTCCTGACGGCCATTTGGCGCGATTTGTCGTGGATGTGGTTTCGGCGTTGGATCTTGATTCGATCTATGCCTCGTATCGCGAAAAGGATGGCCGCGGTCAGTCGGCTTATGCTCC
>Ga0224531_1000323_pt1 | contig 25795 bp, 16 predicted proteins | sample CBST100metaG_FD_179876 | JGI IMG/M metagenome (GOLD analysis project Ga0224531, IMG submission 179876) | Peat soil microbial communities from Stordalen Mire, Sweden - C.B.S.T100 | ecosystem: Environmental > Terrestrial > Soil > Wetlands > Peat | place: Sweden: Norrbotten County, Stordalen Mire...
ATCCTCCGCTCTGCTCGAAGGCGACGCCGAATCCCCCAGCGAGCAGCAGATGGTCGCCGCATCCCTCACCAACCCCGCCGCCGCGCTCGGCCCGGACACGCTGCTCAAGGTCGGCCATCACGGCAGCCGAACCTCCACCACGCCCGAATTCCTCGCCCTCGTCGCTCCTCAGGACGCCGTCATCTCCGTCGGCCGCAACAACACCTTCGGCCATCCCCGCCCGGAGATCATCCAGCGACTCCACGACGCCCACGCCCTCGTCTTCCGCACCGACCAGTTTGGCCTCACCACCTTCCTCCTCTCCCGCGACGGCCAGATCTCCGCCCTCCCCGCCGCCTCCATCCCCTAAATACAGCCTGATTAAATTCGGGCAAGTGTTACTGGATCGAATTTGCCATCACAAAATTTATTGATCGCCTCGATGAAGATTGAGTTCTCCTCTACAGCCCGCGCAAACAGGGTCATCGACGATTTAAATTTCATATCGTCAGGACTGCCGAAGATGTCCAGTAAAGACTGCCCCTCGATCAACGTCACAATCCGGCTGCATTCCATGAGCCGTTCCCCCAGCAGCGGATGATCCAGATACGCTCTGGCCTCGGCAAGGGATGTGATTCCGTAATACTCCGCCATCGGACTGGATCCCAATCCCCTGAGCTGGGGGAAGATAAACCACATCCAGTGGCCGGTCTTCCTTCCCCGCCGCAGTTCCGCGCATGCGCCCTCATACACGCCCGTCTGCGCATCCACAAACCGTTGCAGATTGTAGTCATCCTTCATCGCTCGTTCCAGCTCTCAATCTGCGTTCACGCAGATTATCCCAGTACATCGTAGCCACAGATCGAGACAACTGCACGTTCGCCGTTTCCGGAGCGGGAGTTCGTCTACGATCTTATCTGGCGTCCCGGCTTCCAACGTCTCATGCGCGAACGCTTCCGCATTATGTAACACGCCGCGCTTGATTCCTGCCCATTCGTTTTAACGAATGGGACGATTCGATGCTTGCGAGTTCAAGGGATATACAATTCTTTGTAGTCTGGTAGCGGTCGCTAGCGCAAGAGTCGTGTCTTTAGGAGGACTTGTTGCTGAATCGTCTTCTCTCTCTTCTCCTCGTCGTCCTATCGCTTAGCTTTGGTGTCTATGCCCAAAGCGGCATTCACGCAACCTCCGCGGCTGAGAAGGTAGTTCCGCTGGCAGAGAATGAATTGGATCTTGACGCAAGAGACTTTAATCTCGAAGAGCTTGAGAAGAGGCTGTCAAGTGTTCCAGTCGGGCCCGAACGCGATTACTTTTCAGGCATTATCGCAAACCGAGCAGGGCGTTACGAAGAATCGATTCGCCTTCTGAATAAGGCCCTTCCCCAAATCCCATCGAACAGGCCATACCGCCTGAAAGAGGCCTTCTATTCGTTGATTTACGATTATTCAAACCTCTATCGCTATGCAGACGCATTCCGGATCTATAGGGAATTGGCGAAGGGTTTTCCCGGCACCGAGAAGGACGACGACTACAGCCTGCTGAAAGTACTGCAAAGCGTGCCTCCACAAACAATATCGTGGGACGGTCCCACACGCCTTAAAACGGAACATAGTCCACTCGGATCGATCGACGCAGAATTGACAGTAAACGGGATCAAGGGACCGTGGCTTCTCGACACAGGAGCCAATCATTCCGTTGTGAGTGTTAGTTTCGCAAAACTACTCGGGTTGCAGCCGATCCTCGGCGAAACCCACGACCAGGGAGGTGCCGCCGGTGTTGAAATCCGTATTCGAGTCGGCGTTCTTCCAGTGTTGAGCGTCGGCGGAGCAACTCTGCACAACGTGGTTCTTGAAATTATGGACGACGAGGCCCTGAGAATGCCACTATTCGATTCGCAAACAGGAGCACAGAACGGTCAGTATCAGATCCAGGCAATCCTGGGGTTTCCCGTTCTACAGGCGCTAGGAGCGGTGACTTTTACACGAGATGGCGAGTTGCAGGCAGGAAGCATAGTCAGGCAAAAGCCGCCGGTTGCCCGAATCTTCATGAATAGGCTGGAGCCGCTCATCGAGTGCGGCGTCGGTGGCCGAAAGGTCTTGTTTTCCTTCGATACAGGGGCCAGCACCACTGGATTATCGGATCGCTTCTTTCGCGACTTCTCCTCCCAATTCCAAAATCTCAAGAAAGGGGAAGGCATCTCCGCCGGAGCGGGCGGCACAGCTCAGAGGGAGGTCTACATCCTGCCAGAGATAACCCTGAAGGTCGCAAGCACTGATGCGACTCTGCGCCATGTGACGGTAAATCCGACACCCATTGGAACTGATATGGATGAAAATTACGGGAACATTGGGCGCGATCTGACTTCAGGATTCGACAGCTTCACGCTGGATTTTTCCAACATGACCTTCAGTCTTGGCAGACCAGTCTCCCCGCGGCTACAGTGATCCAAGCCCAGAGTTTCCAGGTGTCCCCGCTTTCAACGCCTCATGAACGAACGCTTCCGCATCATGTAAATCAGCTTCGTCTTTTTTTGATCCGGTCCTATCCGTGTCAATTTGTGGTCGATCTCGTCTCCGTTGGTGTACGGTAGCCACAGAGATTCATGATCAAACCTCTCACCTTCCGCGAACGCATCGCCTTCGGCCAGGCCCAGCGCAAGCACACGCCTCGCACCGACCTTGCCGCCTGGCAGCCCAAGCTCCGCCGCGCCGACCCTCTCCATCTCCTCGCCGAATCTATGCGCGGTCGCGTTCCTGAGCTTGTGCCTCTGAAATACGACCGCATGGCCGCCTCGCCCTTCGGGTTCTTTCGCGGAGCCGTGCCCATTATGGCCTATGACCTCTCGCTCGGCCCCAACACCGGCATCCACGCGCAGCTCTGCGGCGACGCGCACGTCCGCAACCTCGGCGCCTTCGCCGCGCCCGATGGACGCCTCGTCTTCGACATCAACGACTTCGACGAGACCATTCGCGGCCCCTTCGAGTGGGACGTCAAGCGCCTCGCCGTAAGCCTCATCCTCGCCGGACGCGAGGCGGACGCGAAGCCGGGCCTCTGCCGCGACGCCACGCGAGCCTTCCTCAAGAGCTATCGCACCGCCATGCACACCTTCGCGCGGATGCCCGTGCTGGAGCTCGCTCACTATCAGATCCACCGCCTGCACACCGTCGAACCTGTCTCGCAGATACTGAACCTCGCCGAGCGCGCTACACCGCTGCACAACCTCGAAGCCCTCACCATCGAAGCGCCCATCCGCAGCGAGAGCGCCGCAACCTCAAAATTCCTTTCGCGCAACGCAGAACATGCGCGTATCTTCAAGACCATCGACCCCATCCTCACCCGCGTGCACGGCGATCTCGCCCGCTCGGTCCTCGACTCGCTCACCCCCTACGCCGAAACCCTTCAGCCCGAGCGCCGCCACTTCCTCGCCCAGTACACCCCGCTCGACGTCGCCTTCAAGATCGTCGGCACTGGCTCGGTCGGCCTGCGCGACTACTGCATTTACATGCAGGGCAACGGCGCCAAGGACCCGCTCTTCCTCCAGATCAAGGAAGAGCCGCTCTCTGCCTACGCCTCATATCTTGGCGAAGCGCCTGCCGAGTCGCATCAGGGCCGCCGTGTCGTCGAAGGCCAGCGAGCCATGCAGTTCCAGTCCGACCCCTTCCTCGGATGGACTACCATCCAGGGCCGAGACTTCCTCGTCCGCCAGCTCAACGACCACAAGGCCGCCGTCCCAATGAGCGAGCTGAAGTCCGCTAGTCTGCTTGAATACGCTACCGTCTGCGGCGAGACGCTCGCCCGTGGTCACGCCCGCTCCGCCGACCCCGGCATCATCGCCGGATACATCGGCGCCTCCGCCCGCTTCGACTCCGCCATCGCCCGCTTCGCCGCCGCCTACGCCGACCAGACCGAGTGCGACTGGCAGACCCTCCTTCATTCCCGCCGCCCCGCCAAGCCTACTGCAAAACCCGGAACAGTCGCCTCGATTGCCGCCAAGTCGCACAATCTCACCGCCAAGAAGTCGTCAGTCAGCACGACTACACCCAAACCTCAGCGCTTCCGCAAACCCAAGCCATAGAAGCCAAAAAGAGCCGCCCCTCAGGGCAGCTCTTTTGGGTTGCGGTTGCGTTTCAGCCAAACGGTTAGAAGACAATCCTCGCTCCCAACTGCACCTGCCGCGGAAGGCTGTTCGCGATGGTTCCCGTGGTGTTGTAGCCGAAGTTAGAAGCGCTTGCGCCGCCTGCGCCGCTTGTGGTGGACGTGTTGGCAGGCGCGAACACCGGGTGGTTGAGGGTGTTGAACGTCTCGAAGCGCAACTGTAGATAGGCTCCTCCCGTGAAGTTGAAGTTCTTCAGGATCGACGCATCGAGGTTGTTGTACCCGTCCGACCGCACCCAGGACATGGTGTACGGCAGCGTCCGGTAATGGTTGGAATACTGGCCGTTGATGTTGACTGATCCATCGCAGACAGTGCCTGCGGTGCAACTGCTTGCGCTTCCGGTAACAAACGCCGCGGCGTTCAGCCCACCCGAATATGTGGTCGTTACCGGGTTTGTATTTCGCGGCTGATTGGTGATGCTGCGCAGGGTCGCGCCCGGGGCCAGCGGAATATCCGCCGAGAACTGCAGCGGCGCGCCGGTCTGGAATTGATAGACTCCGTTGACCACGAATCCGCCCAATATCTCGTCCCACAGCCTGCTGCCGCCAAAGGCGAACATCTTGCCTTTACCGAACGGCAGCTTGTACGTTCCGCCAACCGTGAAGTGGTGGACATGGTCTTCCGGCGAGATCTGCCGGGTCACCGCCGTGTCTTGCTGGTTCAGGAAGACATCCGCCTCAATCAACTTGGAGAAGCTGTAGTTCGCCGTCAGGGTCAACCCGTGCTTCGACCGCTGTTCCAGGTGAATGATTGCGCTGTCGAAGTACGACTGCCCGATGGTCTGGTTCTGCTCCGTGACAGCGGCATTGCAGAACTGCGGATACGGCACCAGAAGATTGGAGAAGGTGGTCGTCGAGCTGTTGCAGCCTGAGCTGTTCGGCAGTTTGCCTACGAACGGATTGGCTACAGTCTTGGCGTAGGCGGTGGCCATGTCCTGGTCCCGGTATGGGTTGGTGGTCAGGTATTGACGCCCGATCGCGTTGAGGTTTTGCGTATTGACCGGCAGATGCACGCCATGATTGCCGACGTAGAGCACTTCGAGCATCGTGCTGGGGGTGACAGCCTGTTGTATGCCGATGTCCCAGCGCTCCGAGTAAGGATCATGCTGGACCGGCGCAAGGAAGGTGATGCCCTGGCCAAGGAACGTGCTTGCCCCAGCAGAAGATCCCGCAGGCTGTAGAAACCCGTTGGGGAACGGATTGCTCAACGGGTTCGTCACGGGAGTCTGAAAGCTACTGTTGTTAGCTGCCACAAACGTCGTGGATTGACTATAGCCTTCCTGGTTGACGTACGCACTGGACGAGACGACGCCGGTGACGCCGTTCAGCTGGGATACTGTCTCGGGCTGGACGAAGATTCCGAAGCCGCCGCGGAACACGGTCTTGTTGCTGAACATCGCCGGGCTGTAGGAGAAGCCAATGCGCGGGCTGAAGAACCCGCTGTTGGTCTGGTAAGGCGCGCCATAGTTGGCATTCGGGAAGGTGAGGCCGCCCAGCGAGTTGACGCTACTCACCGTGTAGGTGCTGGTGCCTCCGGTTACGGATTCCGCTGCAGCAAGCTGGCTGCCCGAGGCGGTGTTGGTCGCCGTTGGGTTGAAACCATTTACGGTGCGTCCGAGCTGTTCGCCGAAGGGAGTATCGATGTCGAAGCGCAGTCCCAGGTTCAGCGTGAACTGGTCGTTGACTCGCCAGTCGTCCTGAACGAACGTCCCGACGTAGTATCCACGAAAGGCTGCCTGCGCATTGATGTCGTACTCACCCGCGGTCGGCTGGCCGAACTCGAGGTCCGCAAGGTCTCCGCCGAAGCCCGGGTTCGACTTACCCGATCCTAACGACGTGAATTGGGGGCCAAAGGTGAAGCCGCCCGAGGAGTTGCCGTAGCTTGCGTATCGCAACTGGTAGCGCCGCCCGTCGAAACCGATCTTCAGCGTATGCCGCCCAATCAGTTTCACTACGTCGACGAACGCCTGATAGCTAGTGGTGGGATCGATGCTGGAGCCGTTGTTGTCGCCCAGAGACTGGAACGTGGTGGTCGAAGCAGAGCCACACGAACTCTGACTGCTGCTTGTGCCAAAGAGCATGCAAGGTAACACCGGCATTTCCGACGAGGTCGTCAGTGCAGCCGGCAGCCCGACAGTATTCGCGCTATAGGCCTGCGCCAACGCCGCATGCACCTCGTCGAAGTAGGTCCAGTTGAACCGCGTGTCGATGATGGTGGTCGAGTTCAGGGTGTAGACGTTGTCCAGCGTCGCCCCGAAGTTCTCGCGCAGAAGCTCGGAGCCGATGGAGTTGTTGCTGAAGTAGTTGTTTTTGGTCTGCGTGCGGTTGTTGTGCCGCATGTCGAAAAAGATGTGATCGCGCGAGTTCACATTGTAGTCCATGCGGCCGAACTCGCTGTTGAATTTGTCAGCACTGGGAGCATTGCTGATGTAGTTGCCCAATCCATTCGGCGCCGCATTGGCTGTATTGTTCGGCGCTGGGTACAGCTTTAAATAGGCAGCCGCCACGGAGTTGATCCCGCCGGTGCCCCACACAGAGGTCAACTGATTGTTCAGGATCGGAGATCGGGTGAAGCTCGACCCGGTCGTTGCGGAGTACGGATTATAGAGCTGGTTGGGATCGGCGTAGGGGTTCTTGTAGGCGCTTCCGAGGGCCGGATCGGCGTTGCAGATTGCACCGGTGGCCGCCAAATTACTGTTGAACCCGGTGGGGCATCCCGCGACCAGCGTCTGATAGAAGTCGCCATTGACTTCACCTGTGGTGGCGGTCAAGCCTCCACTGATGGTAGGCACTGTCAGGGTCGTCGTCACCGGCTGCGAATCCTTCAGTCCTTCATACGCGAAGAAGAAGAACAGCTTGTCTTTGCCGTTATAGACCTTGGGAATAACGATCGGTCCGCCGACCGTAAAGCCCCACTGGTTGTAGTGGGTGACCGGAAGCGGCACAACCGGAACGGCGCGGTCGTTGAGATAGGAATTCGCATCCAGATTCGGGATCTGGTTGAACTCATAAGCAGTTCCATGCAGCCGGTTGGTTCCGGTCTTGGTGATCTGGTTGACCACGCCGCCGATGGTGTGACCGAAGCTCGAGTCTGTGTCGAAGGGCCGGACGGAGACCTCCTGCACCGTATCCTGGCTCGGGCTGAACGCAAGCTGACCCAGAATCGTCAGGTCCGGCGAACCGTCCAACAAAGACTCGCTCGCCTGGTTCGGCGTTCCACCTAAGCTCCACGAGTTTCCCGCACTGTTATCGAAGGGGTGAACAAGCTGCGGAGGAATCTCCGAGATGACGCCCATCGACAGCTCCGTCAGCACAGCCGGCGTGCGCCCGTTCAACGGCAGATCCGCCACCGACTCGGTCGAGATCACCTGACCCACCGATGCATTGGCCTGGTCGACCAGCGGCGCCTCGGCGGTGACGTTCACCGTCTGCGATGCCTCGCCTATAGTCAGTTTCAGGTTGATGATCGGGTGCTCTTGCGATTGCAGCGTGATCCCTGCCCGCGTTATCGTCTGGAATCCAGCCGCACTGGCCGTAATCGAATACTCTCCCGGCAGCAGAAATGGAACCACATACTGTCCTGAGTTGTCGCTTACGGTGCGGTTCACCGTGCCTGTCTGCGTCTCCTTCACCGTCACGCTGGCGCCCGCAACCACGGCTCCGGTCGGATCGGCGATGGCGCCTGAGATGGTGCCGCGGAATTCCTGCGCGCGCGCCACACCGCCAGCCAGCCCGGCCAAGACCAGCAGGATTGTGAGGAAGTTACTACAAAATTTAACGGAAGACGTTCTCGAGAGATACTTGGTATTTGTTCTGGACATTGGGTTCAACCTCCAACAACCGAACTAAATTCGTATCGCAAACACGTGTTGTAGGGTTGACCAGAAAGGCCAAACCCTGAAATACAAATCACGCTTACTGTGCAACGGAGTTTCCTCTCGAAGAAATACCCTTGTCAAGGGTTAAGGATGACATGTGTCCCACGCATTACCCTTTGTGGGTCAATGGTGGACTCGATTTCCCCGGAGACCTACTGTCCCCCGTGCGCGTCCAGCCACTGCCGCAGCTCCGGCTCCTGCGCCGCCCGCAGAGCGACGCAGTCATTAATGCTGTCGATCGACTTCGCCAGCGCCCGTTCCGCGGACGCCACCGGATGCGCCCCAAAGAAGCTCACCACCTCATCCCGCCTCTCCACCGTGCAGAACGCCCCCGCCGCCGCCACAATCCGCGCGCCCGAGTTCTCCGTTGCCTTCCGTTCAATCTCCGCCCAGTGCTGCTCGACGAACGCCCATGCCTGGTCCTGTGTCTCGCGTCGCGACAGTAGCCGCGCAATCAGCGTCCCTCTGTCCTGGCTGCGCACTGCATCCGACACCGCGTATTCCAGCGTCCGCGCCACCAACTCTGGAGCCTGAAACCGAGTCAGCGTGTGCAGCGCGTCCTCCTTCAAATCGGGGTCGGTCGCCGTCTGCGCCACACGCAGCATCTTTTCGTACATCGCCGCATCACCCTTCGCTGCGACCAGCGCGACCGCCGCATCCACGACCGCGGCATCCGCAGGCTTCTGTCCGGCAAGCAGCGCGTTCGTCACGCTCACCGCCTCCGCCAGCACCTTTGGATCGCCCGCCCGCCCCAACGCCTCAAACAGCGTCTCGCGCAGGTCCGCGTTCTCGTCCGATTCATGTCTTCCGCCCTTGCCCAGTCCCACATACACCCCGCCGAACTCTCGCCGAACCAACTCATCTAGCCGCTTGCGGTCGCCGTCCGTCGCAATCCGCGCCTTGATCGCACCAATCTTTCCCAACGCGCTCTCCAGAACCGTCGCGTTCGGGTCCGCCTTCACCCCCAGCGCCAGGTCCAGGAACTCGCCCACTGACCCCTCGCTCGCCTGCATCAGCGCCCACCGGTCGCCCAGCAATCCAATCCGCTCCTCCACCGTCAGCTTCGTCTCCGCATTCGCAACGATAGCTTTAAGTTGTCCCACCGAATAATCCGTCCGGTAGTACCCCTTGTCCCCCGCATTCGCATAGAAGAATGCCGCGCCTGTTGTCCCCGTCAACATCGTCTCTTCCGGTCTAAGCAGCTTGCACCCTCCATCTTTCAGGCAGATCGGAATCGTCCAAGCCGCATTCCCCACAGGCCTCGTTGTTGGCGCGGCCAGAAAAAATCTCCCCTGCGTCACCGGAATCGCCTCTCCCACGCCGCTCCCAAACCGCACCAGCGGAACCCCAGGCTGTTCCACAAAGCTCCGCATCATCTGGTCCACTGCTAGCCCGCTCACCCGCGCCTGCGTGTTCCAGAAGTCCTCCGCCGTCGCATTGCCATACGAATGTTCCGTCAGGTACTCATGCACCCCGCGTCGAAAGACCTCGTCTCCGACCCAGTTCTCCACCATCCCAATCACCGCGCCAGCCTTGCCGTACGCAATCCCGTCAAAGCTCTCGTTGATCTCGTCCGGTGTCTCCGCCCGCGCCCGGATCGCACGCGTCGTCCGCCCCGCGTCCTCGTCCATCGTGCTGTCCATCTCCACCGCCGCGTCCTGGTCGTACTTCCACTTCGGATGGGCCTTCGCCGCCTCCTTCGTCTCCATCCACGTCGCGAATCCCTCGTTCAGCCACAAATTGTCCCACCACTCCATCGTCACCAGGTCTCCAAACCACTGGTGTGCCATCTCGTGCGCCACGGTCTCCGCGACTTCCTTCTTCGCCGCCAGCGCGCCCGCCTTCTTGTCCACCAGCAGGTCCGTCTCGCGGAACGTGATGCACCCGAAGTTCTCCATCGCGCCCGCCTCGAAGTCGGGAACCGCCACCAGGTCGAGCTTTGCCATCGGGTATTTGATCCCGAAGTACCGGTCGTAATCGTGCAGTGTCTCCTTGGCCGAGTCCAGCGCAAACCGTGTCAGCTTCACCTTGTCCGGTGTCGCGCATACCCGGATCGCCACCCCATCCGTCTTGCCTTCGCTGCACTTGAAGTCCCCCACCAGCCACGCCACCAGGTAGGTCGACATCCGCGGCGTCTGGGCAAACACCACCGTATGCTTGCCCGGTGCAGGCCCAGCCATGTCCGAGACGATCTGCGTATTCGAGATCGCCGTATCGTTCGCATCCACCACCAGCGTCACGTCGAAGGTCGCCTTCAGCGCCGGCTCGTCGAAGCTGGGAAACGCCCGCCGAGCGTCGGTCGCCTCGAACTGCGTCACCCCATACCGCCGCGCCTTCGTCTTCGATAGATAGAACCCCCGTAGCTTGTCGTTCAGAATCCCCTTGTACTCGATCGCCAGAGTCACCCGTCCCGCTGGCAATGTCCGCGCGAAGGTAAGCGTAGCCTGCTCCTTCGCCGCATCCAGCGTCACCACCGCATCCTGCGCATCGCTCGCTCCGTTTGCAGCGCCGCCGCCCCTTTGGTTGTCATTCTGAGCGGAGCGAAGAATCCCCGCATTAGCAGTTGCTGTTGCACTTTCCCCCGCCCACGCCTTCACCGCCCCAAACTCAATCTCCGCCGCATTCAGCGTAATCGTCTTCGACGGCGCATCCAGTACCACATCGATCGTCTCGCTCCCCGCAAACGTTGCCGCCTTCAGGTCCGGCGTAATCGTCAGCGAATAGTGCTCCGGTCGCACCCCGCCCGGCAGCCGCTGCGCCTCCACTCGTCCCGCCGCAACTCCACCCAATCCCACCACCAGGCCCGCAACCGCCAATCCCCGCCAAATCTTCATCTCGCCCCAATTCCCCCAATCCACTCCCACCAGACTAAATCCCTTGCATCACCGGATACCCCATTCATCGCGGTCTCATCGCGATGGTTGGGACTTTCGTGATCGCCCTGAATCAACTGACCGCCCATGAGTCTATTGGTTCAATCGGTGGCGATCCGTGTTAATCCTCTCGCTCAGCCGTCCACCGACGCAGCCCGCTCCGAGTGCCCCGTAATCTCCGCCGCGCGCGCCTCCGCGTAAGCCGCCGCGCCCAGCAGCGCACAGTTCTCGTCCAATATCACGCGCACCGGAATCGACTCCAGCAGCGGCGACAGCCGCCCCTTGTCCAGAAACGCCTGCATGAATCCGCCGCTCGCCAGTGTCTTCAGCGTCTTCGGTGCGATCCCGCCGCCCAGATAAATCCCGCCCGTCGCCAGCACCTTCAGCGCGATGTTGCCCGCCTCCGCGCCGTACGCCGCCGCAAACGTCTGCATCGTCTCGCGGCACAGCTCGCTCGAGCCATCCTCGGCGCATCGGCCGATCACCGCATTCGGGTCTTCCACGGCCATCCGCTCGCGCAACCACGCCGGCTCCTCGATCTTCTCCACGTCGCGCAGAAACCCATAGATGTTCTGAATTCCGAGCCCCGAGACAACCCGCTCCCAACTCACGCGCCCGCCCAATTTGCGCCGCAAGTACTCCAGCAGCGCGATCTCGCGCTCCGTCCGCGCCGCAAAGTCGCAGTGGCCGCCCTCCGACGCAATCGGCTGATGCGCCTTGCCGTCCCAGATCAGCAGCGCCTCGCCCAACCCCGTCCCCGCTGCAATCAGCCCCCTATGGCCGACCGGTGTGCCTACCGCCGACGCATCGCCATTATGCAGCGTCTCCACGCTCTCCGCCACAAGCTCGGGAATCCCGTACCCGTTCGCCTCCAGATCGTTAATCAGAAAGATGTGCTCGATCCCCAGCAACCTTGCCAGTTCGCGCGCATCCAGCGTCCACGCCAGGTTGGTCAGCTTCAGCCGTCCATCGCGCACCGGCCCAGGACAGCCAAAGCAAGCCGCGGCAATCTCCTCTCGCTGGCCGCCGTTAGCCTCTTCCGCAGAGAGAAAGGTGTTGACCGCCGCGTCCAGCGTCGCAAACTCCTGCGCCGCAAACTTCCGCTCGCGAACCACCTTCAGCCGCCCGTCCGAAAAGCTGTAAAGCGCAAGATGGACCTTCGTCCCGCCAACATCGCCCGCAAGAATCATCTAGCCCCCCTCGACCTTCCAAGCCTAGCGCCAACGGCGCGTCCTATACCAGCCCAGGGCATCGCCCTGGGTATGGTGCCAGCCAGATACAAGAGGGCTGAAGGCCCGGTCTATATTATCTGAATTCCTGCGCTACGAAAGTTCTAGAGTCCCGCACGCCGCTCTCGGCAGCTTCTCCGCCGCCGCCGCATCCAGCAACAGCGTCAGTCTACCGTTCGCCGGACGGATCAACTGCGCTGGCTTCGCCTCTGGATCGTATGCTCCGCGGAACACATCCCGCACCACCTGCGCCTTCGACGCGCCCTCAATCAGAAACGCCACCTCGCGCCCCTGCTGGATCACAGGCCACGTCAACGTCACCCGCCAAGTCTCCTTCTGCGGCACATGGTTCGCCACCGCAATTCGTACCCGCTCAAACAATGCCGCCGTGTGCGGAAACAGAGACGCCGTATGCCCATCCTCGCCCAACCCCAGCAGCACCAGATCGAACGCCGGAGTCTCGGCTCCCTCCAACCGGAACGCCGCGCGAATCATTGCCTCATACCGCGCCGCCGCAACCTCGGGATCGAGTTCGCCCTCCATCCGATGGACCTGCCCTGCCGCCACAGGCACATGCTCCAGCAGCGCCTCCTCCGTCATGCGGTAGTTCGACTCCGCATCCGTTGGCGGCACGCACCGCTCATCCACCCAGAAGATATGTAGCCGCCCCCACGGCACCCGCGAAAAGTACGGCGCGCTCCGGTCCGCCAGCAGCGCAAACATTCCCTTTGGCGTCGTCCCGCCCGAAAGCGCAACCCGCGCCACTCCCCGCGCCTCAACCGCAGCCGCCGTCACCACCGCAAAGAACTCCGCCGCAGCCGCCGCCAAATCCTCAGCTGTAGGCAATACCCTGTATGAAACTGAAACCGGTCGCGGCACTCTCACGCTCCTCGTCTTCAACCAACAAGCAGCAACTCGCAACGCATCCCTACGGGCGCAGCTCGCTCACGCCGTTCTCGCCCGCCACCAGTGCCAGCGTCGCCATGCCGAGAAACAGTCCATGCTCCACCACTCCAACAATCGCGCGAATCCCTGCCGCCGTCCGCTGCGGGTCATCGATCCGCCCGCACGCGCAATCCAGAATGTAGTTCCCCTCGTCGGTGATGTACGGCCCGGCCCCAGTCTTCGCCTGCCGCAGCTTCGGATTCAACCCCAGCGCCGCCAGCCTCGGCTGCACCACCGGCAGGGCCATCTTGACCACCTCAACCGGCAGCGGAAACCGGCCCAGATGCTCCACCAGCTTGGTCGAATCGGCCACCACGATGAAGCTCTTCGCCGCGCTGGCCACAATCTTCTCCCGCAGCAGCGCGCCGCCTCCGCCCTTGATGAGCCCAAATCCCAACCCTGGTACGCGCGCGATCTCGTCGGCCCCATCTATATATATGTCGAGTTCAGGCAGCTCGGCCAGCGTCGCCACGCTCATCCCCAGCGACTCCGCCAGCTTGTGGCTCGCGTCCGACGAAGCCACGCAGCGAATCTTCAGCCCCCCTGACTGAACGCGCGCCGCCAGCTCGCGAATGAACAGCGTCGCCGTCGTCCCCGTCCCCAGCCCGACAACCATGCCATCCTGTACGTACTCGACCGCGCGCTTCGCAACCAGCCGCTTCGCCTCATCCTGCGTCATCGTGGTACCTCGACCAACAATTCGCGTCGTCATTCAACAATTCGCTTCGTCATTCTGGCGCAGCCAGAATCTCTGTATTTGTCTTCTCCGCGGATATTGCCTCTAGCGCGCTTCGTCGCGCCGCCCTACTCCGAATCCTCAAGCTCCCAATCGCTCTCGGGAGCCACGCTGTCCTCATACGTCGCCTGCAGCGAAGAATCGAACGGTTTCCGTTCGCCGAGCTTCGCCTCCTCATCCTTCTCCCGTAGGATCTCGCGCTCTGTCTCTACCATCTCCCCGCCCTAGCATTTTGGTCTTTCACGCGCGTGAGCGCGTCGAGAACTGCACGAAGTGCCGCGCGCAAGCGCGTCAAGCACCGCACGAAGTGCCTACTTCTTCACCAGCTTCTTCGCGTGTTCCACCACATTCGCCACGCTGATTCCCAGCTTCTCCATCGCAATCGGCCCCGGCGCCGAAGCTCCAAACCGGTCGATCCCGATCACCGCGCCGTTGTGTCCGACGTACTTCCACCAACCCATCGTCGCGCCAGCCTCCAGCGAGACCTTCGGCGTCCCCTCGGGCAGCAGCTCGGCCTTGTACGCAGCACTCTGCTCGTCGTAGATGCGGAAGCTCGGCATCGACACCACCCGCGCCGCGATCCCCGCAGCCTTCAGCTCCGCAGCCGCCTTCAGACAAGTCGTCACCTCGGAGCCCGCAGCCAGCAGAATCACATCCGGCTTCGTCACCTCCGGCGTCCTCGAATACGCGCCCTTGGGCACGCCAGCAAACGCCAGCGCGGCATCCAGCACTGGCAGGTCCTGCCGCGAGAGCGCCATGAAGCTCGGCCCCTTGCGTTCCAGTGCCAGCCGCCAACACGCCGCCGTCTCATTCGCATCCGCCGGACGGAAGTCCGTCAGCACTGGCATCGCGCGCATGCTCATCAGTTGCTCGATCGGCTGGTGTGTCGGCCCGTCCTCGCCCAGTCCCACCGAGTCGTGCGTGAACACGTACAGTGCATGGACCCCCATCAGCGAGCCCAGCCGGATCGCCGGCCTGCAGTAGTCCGAGAAGACGTAGAACGTCGATCCAAACGGAATCAGCCCGCCGTGCGCCGCGATTCCGTTCACCATCGCCATCATGCCGAACTCGCGCACCCCAAAGTACACGTTCCGCCCCACTGGGTCCACATGGAAGCTGGGCGAGTCCTTGAAGTTCGTCTTGGTCGAAGCCGATATATCGGCCGCGCCGCCAAACAGCTCCGGCACCGCCTTCGCGATTGCGTTAATCACCACATTTCCAGCGATGCGCGTCGCCACTTTCTTGGCATCCGGCCCCGATGGGAAGCTCGGTATCGCCTTCTCCCAGCCATCGGCCAGCTTGCCCGCAACCACGCGCTCAAACTCCGCCGCCGGCTCCGGATACGCCTTCTTGTACTCCGCGAACTGCGCGTCCCACTCCGCGTGCAGCTTCTTGCCCTTCGGCTTGATCGTCTCCCAATTCCTGCGCGCCTCCTCGGGAACATAAAAATTCTTGTCCTCGGGCCAGCCCAGGTTCTTCTTTGTCTCCCGCGCCGCCTCCGTTCCCAGCGCCTCGCCGTGGGCCTTGTTCGTCCCTGCCTTCGGGCTTCCGTATCCAATCACCGTCCGCACCCGGATCAGCGTCGGCCGCGTGGTGTCCGCCTTCGCAGCCTTGATTGCGTCCTCGATCGCCACCAGGTCGTTGCCATCGGCCACGCTCAGCACCTGCCAGTGGTACGCCTCGAAGCGCTTCGTCACGTCCTCCGTGTAGCTCAGCGAAGTCGGCCCATCCAGCGAGATCAGGTTGTCGTCATACAGCACGATCAGCTTGCCCAGCCCCAGCGTCCCGGCCAGCGACGCCGTCTCATGCGAGACGCCTTCCATCAAATCGCCATCGCCGCACAGCACATAAGTGTGGTGATCGATCACCGCGTGCTCATCGCGGTTGTACACCGCCGCCAGATGCCTCTCCGCCGCGGCCATTCCCACCGCCATGCCGAATCCCTGTCCCAGCGGCCCGGTCGTCACCTCCACGCCCGGCGTCTCCCCGCGCTCCGGATGCCCCGGTGTCTCCGATCCCCACTGCCGGAACTGCTCCAACTGTGCCATCGGCAGGTCGTATCCCGACAGATGCAGCGCCCCATACAGCAGCATCGACGCGTGCCCATTCGACAGCACAAATCGATCGCGGTCGATCCACTTCGGGGCGGCCGGATCGTGCTTCATCAGCTTGTGATACAGCAGATACGCTATCGGTGCGCAGCCCAGCGGCGCTCCCGGATGGCCGCACCCGGCCTTTTCAACTCCGTCCACAGCCAGAAAACGCAATGCATTAATGGAAAGCTGGTCCAGTTCGTTCTGCCGATCGCTCATTTTCTTCCCTTGTCCCTTGTCTTGATCTGTTGACGCGCCTCTCTACAGTGTACAAGCCAACCCCCATCCCAGTCGCGCATCAGCCAGAATCTGAAACTCCCCCGCACCTCCGCCCGCTCCCTTGCATCCAATAGCACGAAGAGCAGTTCCACTATTTGCACCATCATTGACAGGAGAAACCACCGTGGCCTACGAACTTGCACCTTTGCCTTACGCCTACAACGCCCTCGAGCCCCACATCGACGAAGCGACCATGAAGCTGCATCACGACAAGCATCACCAGACCTACGTCACCAACCTCAACGCCGCCATCGACAAGCACCCAGAGCTGGCCGCCAAATCCCCCGAAGACCTCATTCGCCACCTCTCCGCCATCCCCGAGGACATCCGCAAGATCGTGCAGAACTCCGGCGGCGGACATGTCAACCACACCATCTTCTGGCAGCTCATGAAGCCCGCCGGCGGAGGCGATCCCAAGGGCGCCATCGCAGCCCAGATCAAGGCCGACTTCGGCGACTTCGAGTCCTTCAAAAAGCTCTTCAACGAGACCACGGCCAAGCAGTTCGGCTCCGGCTGGGGTTGGCTCATCTTCCAGGCCGGCAAACTGAAGATCGTCACCACGTCCAACCAGGACACGCCGCTCTCCGAGGGCCTCTACCCCATCCTCTGCAACGACGTCTGGGAGCACGCCTACTACCTCAAGTACCAGAACCGCCGCGCCGACTACCTCGCCGCCTGGTGGAACGTCGTCAACTGGGACGAGATCAACAAGCGCTTCGCCACAGCCCAGGCCAAGTAACCCCACAGGGCGTCGTCCCCGCGACGACGCCCGTTGCGCCCAAACGTACCGGCAAAAGCGCCAACGGCGCGTTCTATACCAGCCTATGGCGTAGCCATAGGTAGCGGGTTCGCGTAACCATTGAGGGCTGAAAGCCCGACCCATACCAGCTCGTCATTCCGGCCGGGCGCCCCATTCATCGCGCCTTTGTCTCATGCGATGAGTGGGGGTTTTGTTTTTCGGAGGGAGCAGGGGGATTCATCCCCCTGAATACGGCCAATCGAATCAAGGGGCTTCAGCCCCGGGCCTTTCCTCAACCCTTCAACAACGAAGTCATCGTTAGCGCAGTTCGGGACTCCTGCATTTCGCTCCAGACTCCCCGCGTGTACCATTCTCCCCGGAGGAGAAACATATGATCCGGAGAGTCTTCCTCGCCGCCCTGCTGACCTGCGCCACCGCCCCCGGACAAGCTCCCACCCCCGCCAAACCTCTCGCCTTCGACGTCGTCTCCATCCGCCCCGCCAAATCCAACGGGGGGTTCTTCTGGATGACCACACCCGACGGCTACAGCGTACCCGGCCAGTCGCTGTTTTACACCATCATGATCGCCTACTTTCCCCAGGGCTGGTTCTACTGGTCCAAAGACCGCCTCTCCGGCGCGCCGCCATGGCTCGGCGATCCCTACGCAATCGACGCCAAGGTCTCAGAAGCCGACCTCGCCGACTGGCAGAAGCAGGGCCTCACACTAGACAAGAAGCCGATGCTCCGGCAGATGTTGCAGACCATGCTCGCCGACCGCTGTCATCTCGTCGCCCACATGGTTCCCGGGCCGCCCATCTCCGGCTGGTCCCTCGAACTCGGCAAGCGCACTCCGCGTCTCACCGAATCCAAACCCGGCGAAACCCTCCCGGCAGGCGTCCCGCTCGCCAGCGGTGGCGTCATGGTTTACTTCCACCAAGGCGATGAGCTGCACTGGAGCTTCTACAACGCAACCATGGAAGACTTCGCGCAGTATCTCTCCACAATGTCCGCAGGTCATCCTGTCCAGAACCACACCGGCCTCACCGGCCGCTACAACATCGTGCTCAACTGGGTCCAAGACCCCGACTCCAAGCTGCCCGTGGGTGTAACATCCACTGACGATCTCGACCCCCTCTCTCACTGGGACATCAACGGCCTCGGCTTCCACGTTGTCTCTATCAAGCTCCCCGTCGACACCCTCGTCATCGACCACATCGAAAAACCCTCCGAAAACTAATCCACCGGTATCCCGCTTCACGGCGCTGCCGCGTGCCCCATCCATCGCGCTCTTGTCTCATGCGATGAGTGGGGGTTTTGTCTTTCGGAGGGAGCAGGGGGATTCATCCCCCTGAATAAGGCCAATCGAATCAAAGGGCTTTAGCCCCGGGCCTTTCCCGCGAAAGAAATCATCCTCAAAACCCCAGAAATTCCCTTTGTCAAGCCCATCGACGCCAAAAAATCCTCATAACTCCTACTCTGTCAACCACTTCCGTCCGAAAAATAGTTGGCATAGTAGTTATGCTCCGCTTGATACAATTAATATATGGATCAAATCCATCGAATCCCGCTGGCCTGCCCTATTAGCTCCGTCCGCGCATCGTAAACGATTCATTGCAGGTATTTTAGCTATAAAATAGCTGCAATGACGGATTTGGCGGCACTGGCTTCCGCCAGCCTATTGATACAAAATAAGTTCCGCGCAATATACCCCCCGGAGGGGGGAGGGGGGAGGGGGGAGAGAAAGGAAATATAAGGCGAATGAACAGCGACTCTAGACTGCAACCTGCGGATCACCGCATCGGAGCCGTCTCCACAACCTCACCGCTCCGCGCAGACTCGTTGCCTGTTGCATCCACCGCCGTCACACGATAGGCGTACCTTCGACCCGCCACAACGGTCAGGTCGCGATAAGCCGCCATCGCCACAAGCTCCGAGTTGAGGCGCCGCCAAATCGCAGTCGCCTCGCCGTCCAGATCGCGCCGATAGACCCTGTACCCAACCACGCGTGGCTCCAGGTTCGGCTCCCAGGAAAGATCGATCGCAGCCCGCTGCGCCTGTTCGCCAACCTGCGCCTCAGCCTCACCCGCAAACCCTGGAACAGCAACCAGCTCCAACGGAGCCTCTGGTGGAAACACGTCCTTCATCTCCACCGTGATGACGGTCGACGCCACGCTGCGCACCTCCAGCCTCTGCCCGCCCAGTTCCACGCTGCGAACCCGCTCGGCCGTATAGCGATACGAGTGATCGATCTGCGCCGTGCGATCAACCGTCCCGCCAGCATCCACCGCGCTGGAGCCAGCGGCGCCAGCCCGGAAGCGCGACTCCAACGGCTCCTTCGCCGCTCCTGGCAATCCGCCCTTGCGCGCCGGTCCAGCGCTTGCAGTTGTTGCTGTTGCTGTTGCTGTTGCTGTTGCTGAGGAAGGCTCCAAAATGATGCGATCCAGTTCGACCGCATCTGTACCGCCAGCCTCTGGTCTCCACTCCAGAACGACGCCCGCTTTCGTCGCTCTGCCGCGCAGTTCCTCAACCGCATGCGGAGCAGGTCCAGAAGATGCGAAAACAGCAGGCGTTGCTCCCGCCGTCCGCCCCGCCGCGTTACGCAGTTGCACACGATAGGCAATCAACCGCGCAGGTTCAGCCGTCAACTCAGGTGGAAGCGCATCCACCGCCTCGGATGCGCCCGGCGTCACCCGTTGCCGCAGCACAACCGGAGAACACGGAGCCGTCACCGCGCTCTTCTTTGCACTCGGAGCAGAGCCCGGCGCCGCGTTCTGTCCAGCCTTTGCCACAGCGGTTGACACCACAGCAACAAGAGTTTCCCGGCAGATCTCCGCCTCAACCGGCTCCGCGATCAGTAGCTTATCGGTCGTTCGCGATGGAGTCGTCCAGTGCAGCCGCACCGCGTCCCCCACGCGGCTCGCCGTCAGTCCCGTGACGATCTCGGGCAGCTTCAGTGACGGTGGCTGCGGCGGTCCAGGACTCGCGCACCCACTGAGCAGAGCTAGCCCAAGCACAGCTCCAGCGGCAACCGCCGCGCCACATCGGGCTCCGAGCCCGCTCATTCGATCTGCTCCACGTCCTCTACTCTCGCAAATAATCATCCAACCAGAGGCTATCGCATTTCTCGATCGGACGGAGACGAGATCGAGCTTGTGAAGCAGGAAAGTTGCTCCTTCAAACCTCCCGTGCACTCAGCCGCGTCTCGCGGTATTGTGGATGCAACCAATTTCCACCAACACGACGCGCGTGAACGAACGTGAGGGCAGCAATGAAAGTCTCCTGGGCAGGTCTTCTCTTGATCTCGGTACTGGCCGCACAACCGGCACGGACGCAGTCGCCGTCGCCCACCGCGCAGACGGCCCCTGCGGCGAAGGTCGCTCTCACGCCGCCGATGGGCTGGAATAGCTGGGACGCCTACGGCCTCACTATCACCGAGGAGCAGTTCCGCGCCAATGTCAAGGTCGAGGCCAACCAGCTCAAGTCCTTTGGCTGGAACTACGCCGTCATCGACGAGGGCTGGTTCTTCTTCAACCCCGAAGACCGTCCCAAGCCCGACACGCTGCACTATGCGATCGACGCCAATGGACGCTATGTTCCGGTTCCCGCGCGCTTCCCATCGGCCCAGACGGAGCAGAGTGTTCCGCCTTCGCCGCAGGTTTCCGCGCCCGATGCCGCCGCGCCGAAGCTGATCGCCACGATTCAGCCGACGAGCTTCAAGCCACTCGCCGACTGGGTCCACTCTCAGGGCCTCAAGTTCGGCATCCACATCGTCCGCGGTATTCCGCGCGCCTCGGTTGAGCGCAACCTCCCCATCGCCAATAGCGCCTTTCACGCAAGCGACGCAGCCGACACCACGGACGCCTGCCCGTGGGATCCCACCAACTGGGGTGTCCAGAACAACGCCGCCGGCCAAGCCTGGTACGACTCGCTGCTCAGCCAGTACGCGGGCTGGGGCGTGGACCTGCTCAAGGTGGACTGCATCGCTGCCGGCCCATACAAGGCCGACGAGATTCGCATGATCCGCAGCGCCATCGACAAGACTGGACGTCCCATCGTCCTAAGCCTCTCGCCCGGTCCCACCTCGCTCGACAACGCCGTCGAAGTTGGTAGAACCGCCAATATGTGGCGCATCTCGAATGACATCTGGGACTTATGGAGCAATCCCAAGCCCTTCCCGCGCAGCCTCTCCAGCCAGTTCGCCACTGCCGCCGCATGGGCGCAGTACGCCAAACCAGGCAACTGGCCCGACGCCGACATGCTCCCTCTCGGCGAGCTGCGTCCCGTCCCCGGCGATGGCGCACCCCGCAGCACGCGCCTGACGCCCACCGAGCAGCAGACCATGCTCACGCTGTGGGCGATGGCGCGTTCGCCGCTGATCCTGGGCGCCAACCTCACCCTGCTCGACGACGCAACCTACAAGCTGCTGACCAACCCAGACCTTATCCGCATCGACCAGACCGCGACCCGCAGCGGGCAGGTGTTGCACGACGGAGACATGATCGTCTGGACCGCCGACCTGCCAGCGGATTCACCCGACGGCTCCATCGCCCTCGCCTTCTTCAACACCGGTGAGTCTCAGGTCGTGCTCGATAGCAGCTTCGAGGCCTACAACCTTGAAGCTGCCACCTACCGCATCAAAGACGTCTGGACTGGCAAGACCCTCAACAAGGTCAAATCGGTTGAAAGCCTAAGCCTCGAGCCCCACGCCTCGATCCTCTGGCTCCTGAAGAAGTAAGCCACGCCTCAGCATCTTCCTTTGTATGTTCTGGCTATTGTTTGTTACTCCGCAGCCCTTTGTTTGTCCTTCCGCAGCGTAGCGGAATCTGCTTCTGCACTTAAGGCTCGTCATTCTGGCGTAGCCAGAATCTCCGTATTTCGCTGTTGCCTGTTCCACGCCGCCGCCGGTGCCCGCTGCGACTACTGCGAGATGGCCTCCAACCACGGCCACGACGCCTTCCTCGCCGAACCCGACACCCTCGTCCGCCTCCTCACCCCCGTCTTCGACTAGCCCCGCGCGCCACCCGAAGATTGACGCTGAGCGAACTCGCGCATCCAGCGCCGATTTTGAGGAGCCATTCACACTAGGGCTACCCTCCCGTGTCGCTTTTCACTTCTTTTCTGTGGAGCTTGCGAGATATGGGACAAGCTGGTCTTTCGCACTATTGCAATAATGATGCGTCATTTGAATGTTAATTATATTGCCGTCTCCGCCATGTTTCTTATCGAGAGCATGGTCGAAGCTGATCTGGCTGTTTGGAACCCTCGCTTTGCAAATACTGCACCTGATTGAGCTTTCAAGCTGGTGATCAATGAACGTCTTCGATTTGGCTTCGCTACTGAAGTCTTTACCGTACTCTGTGTTGAAGTAAGCTACCGGAGCTAGAAAGGAAAAGTCAGTCGACATATGAATCGCGTCCAACACACATTCTTCATTAGATTCTGGCTTTTTAAACTCCGTTAAACAAAATATGAAGAAGTTCTTGATGCTATGTACAGCCTTAATCTCTCCCCTTGCCCTTCGCACAAGCTGTGGAATAAAGTGCCTCTGAGAAACCAAGAAGTCCTCAAACTTTGCGCGCACAGCAATAAATTCCTTGAATTGATTCTTTTTGTCTATTTCTACGATCATTTCTACAGTGGCTAAAAACGAGGATGGAAGGTGACGACCCCCATCTGAATAGAAATAAACAAAAGGGTGCAGGTCCAGCGATGACTGATCGTCGCTTTTGATTCGTTCGATGATTCTCTTGGTTTTCTTGATAATTTCTACTGTGCTGCTTCCATCTACATCTTGTGGAACCATGCTTTCAGCATGGGCCTTATCTCGAGGAACGATAGCATCCGGAAATCCGTTAGAAAGGTTGATTGTGTCCAGAAGAACGGACAAAGTCCCCGCGGCTTTTGCTCTTCCTGCAACGGGTACATCAGTAGTCTTCAAAGTGCTAGAGTTCAGCGGAGGATGGAATAAAAGCTTGTGAAGAAGTTTGGCAGATTTTTCAATATGATCCTGTCGTTGTTTATCGAAGTCCTTCCAGTAAATATGTCCGGCTCCCTGCTGATTGATGGCTCTTGCAGCGACAGCATTGGGACACTTTCGCGAATGCAAAAGAGTAAGCTCGGTACGGCCAAGCGGGACACCTTGTTCATTGATTTTGAAAAATGACTTCTCAGCCTTATCGGCATCCCCTTCGAGTCGCTGAACGATAACAGCACAATTAAGTAATTTCGCAGCTATATCGGTATATTTTGGATTTGTCTTCGCCTTCTGGAATGCCTCTTGAATTTCCTTGTAGGGTCCGACTGCATCCTCTACGAGCTTCTGCGTCTTGTCTGCGGCTTTTGCCTGCTCGTCAGGGATCAGCGATCCAAAAAAGTCTTTAGAGAGTGCACCGTTCCCATAATCGTTATTTACCCAAGCAATCAAGCAACTCAGACGATGCGCCCCGTCAATAACAAAAATTTGATTGATGGGTGAACGCCAAAGAATAAGCGAAGGAACTAAATCCTCGTCTACGAACGCCTCAATAAGGTCCCTTACCTTCTCAGGAGTCCAGAATGCTGTTTCCCTCTGAAAGTCTGGTTTTCGGAGTACGGACAACAAACTTCCGCCAACATTAAGTTCGCTAGCCCTTATTGAATTGATGGTTAGAGGCTTAGTCGCTTGATCAGCAGTAAAAACAAAATCTTCCCTAGGGATTAGCGCATCGAGATTGACCAAGTTTGCAGACATTAAGTTCCTCCTACGACACTATCTATCATCACAACTCCTGATATTAGCCCGGATAATTCGCGAAGGTTGAAGAAGCGAAAGCCTCATGTGCTACAAACATGTTGTTGAGACAGTGTTTGAGGCAACAAAAGAGGGTATCGCGTGATTAACCTTACCACAACAGAGTGTGTATTGTTTCCCGAACTTTACGCCAAGCCAGCGGTGTTGCAGTTCGATCAACGGCAGGGCTCCTCCGATGGTGGAGCGATTCTGCTGAAGGCCGCCGAGCGGCGCTATGGATTGATCGGCGGCCTGGCTGGGTGCCTCGAAGACAAGCGGCAAGCAGGCAAGGTCGATCATCCGCTGAAGGAGCTTCTCGCGCAGCGCGTGTTCTCGATTGCCTGCGGCTATCCGGACGCCAACGACTCGGCCCGTCTGGGGTCCGATCCCATTCACAAGATGTTGCTGGATCGCGATCCGGTTACGGGACCTGATCTGGCCTCGCAGCCTACGCTGTCGCGCTTTGAGAACGCAGTCGGAGCGAAGGATCTCTACCGCATGGGCGAGGCCCTGGCCGAGCGCGTGATCGAGCGTCATGCCAAGCTGTTGCGCGGGCACGCGCGCCGCGTCACCATCGATCTCGATCCGACCGACGACCCCACCCACGGTGCCCAGCAGTTGTCGTTCTTCAACACGCACTACGACTCGTGGTGCTATCTGCCGGTGATGGGCTTCGTCAGCTTCAACGACGAGGCCGAACAGTATCTGTGTGCGGCTGTGCTGCGTCCCGGCAACGTGACCGCACCGGCAGGCGCGGTGGGGATTCTGCGCCGCCTGCTGATGATGGTCCGCCACTTCTTCCCGGGCGTGCGCATCCGCATTCGACTCGATGGCGGCTTCGCGCATCCCGGCCTGCTCGACTTTCTGGATGCCGAACCCAACCTTGAATACGTTGTTGCGATGGCTAAAAACGCTGTGTTGCAGCGCAAGGCGGAAGAGGCCATGCAATATGCCCGCGTAATCGCCGGAGTGACCGGACAGACTGAACACATCTACAGCGAAACGAACTACGCAGCGAAAACGTGGTCGCGAGAACGTCGCATCATCCTTAAAGCCGAGGTGGTTTACGGCGAAGGCAAAGAGCCCAAAGACAACCCGCGCTTCGTCATCACCAACATGACACAGAGTCCGCGGTGGCTCTACGAAAAGGTCTACTGCCAGCGTGGCGAAATAGAGAACAGGATCAAGGAACTGCATGCTCTGGAGATCGACCGCACCAGTTGCAGCAGCTTCTGGGCCAATCAGTTTCGCGTGCTGCTGACCGCCGCCGCTTACGTGCTGATGCAGGAATTGCGCCTAAGCGCCGCAAACACCAACTGCGCTCGCGCTCAGGTCTGGACGCTGCGCGAACGGCTGCTGAAGCTGGGCGCACGCGTGGTGGTCTCGGTGCGCCGCATGGTGCTGCATATGCCAGCGTCGTTCCCATTTCTGCCCGCTTTCCAGAAAGTGGCGCTGGCACTCGGAGCCTCGCCCGGATAGTGCGGACTCGGCGGACCAGAAAACCTCACTCCCCACCGTCACGCTGGCCGCGTATCAGGAAAAGCTGCGCCCAAAAACCCTTCGCCGCATCCACTGTGAGGTCGCCCAGGCTCCCCGCTCCCGCAATTCAACCAATGCCACCCAGCCTAAGACCATTTCACCCCAATCTTGCGCTGCAAATAGTCTCAAGGCGTGCCTTCACGAATGATGCAGGTTAGAAGTATATCCCTGTGGTCGGGTGCCCCACATCTCGCTTCTGAGATGTGGGTTCAGCCCCAACACACCCCCGCATTTTCTTTCCCCAAAAACCCCAGCAAATCCGCATGTCAAGCCCCTCCGCCCCGGAAAATCTCCATAACCCACACCGCACCAATCACTTCCGCCACAAAAATAGTTGGCATAGTAGTTATGCTCCATCCCGTATCATTAAAATATGGGGGAAAGGTTCGTGGATGAGGTGGGGCGTGATACGCAATTGCGAACTAGGCGCGCCGTAGCCGTGCCAGTAGCGCAGCCACCGCAACTGGTTGATTCCAAGTATTTTAGCAGTATCAAAAATAGAATGACCACTTTGGCGGCGCATCACACACATAATCGCCTGTGTCCAATACACTTACGCCCAAAGTACCCCGGGGAGGGGG